>Ga0306921_10000180_pt1 | contig 48681 bp, 48 predicted proteins | sample sta12Cox44000080_FD_203760 | JGI IMG/M metagenome (GOLD analysis project Ga0306921, IMG submission 203760) | Lab enrichment of tropical soil microbial communities from Luquillo Experimental Forest, Puerto Rico - statoxic.12C.oxic.44.000.080 (v2)... | ecosystem: Environmental > Terrestrial >... | reverse complement strand
GGCGCCCGCTCGTTCACAGAGCGTTCCCACCATGCTTCCGTCAATGGCTCGCCATCCGACTTACCCGCGTTCTGTACGACCGTGCGTAACTTTTCGTCGGATGTCAGGTTCAGGGTCGGCGATGGCGCAAGCGCCACCCGTAGTGCTTCCCGCAGTGCGCCTTCGAAATCCCTTTCCTCACTCCCGTTGGCGACGTCCCTGACCAGAAGATAATCTTCGGCGCCGAGCGCCGCGGGTTTTTGCCGCCACCAATAGCCCGCGCACAGAACCCACAGGACGATCACCGCCGCTAGTACTATGCTTGTTTTCATCGGGATAAACCGCTTGCTTTCCCCACATAACCCTTTTTGCTGCCTCCCGCGCGAAGCTTTCCACGCCTGTGCTCAACGGGGAACTTGCTCGTTCCTTTTCATGCGCTTTGGCGCATTCCTTTCTAGAGAACCGCGCAGGGAAGCGTTAGAATGCTGGCATTTACTGCCTCCATGACCGTCCACACAGAGCGCCGCAAGAAGCTTCGAAACCGCCCGCCCCGACTCGTCTATGTGGAACTCGAGTCTGGCAATGGCGGCATGATGCGCGACCTCACCGAAGGGGGATTCGCCCTCCGCGCAATGATGCCGCTGCGCGCTGGCGAAAAAACGCAATTCGCCTTTTCCCTGGATGAATCCACGCGCATCACCGGCGAAAGCCGTATCGTCTGGATCCAAGAAGACGGCCGCGTCGCAGGACTGGAATTCTCCGGCCTTTCCGCGACAGCTCGACGGCAGATTCTGGAGTATCTGGCTAAGCCGGGAGAAGTGGAGCGCGTGCCCAACGGTTCCAAGAGTCCTGCGCAAAACGCGCCTTCTCTCGAAGAATTGCGCAGCGCTGCTCGCAACCTGGTTGCGCCGATGGCCTTGCCCAAACCGCAGCCTCTTGAACTTCCCCCGCTGGAAGAGTTGAGCGACTGCGGTCGCATCACGGCGGCACCAACGGTGCTGCCCAACACTCAAACGGTAGAACCTATGCCACCTTCGGTACCAGAAGTCGTGGAACCCCTGTTAAAGGCCGAACCGGCAGCGGAAACAAACGCTCGTATTTCCGAGACCCGTATCGAAAGGCCTGTTGAAGCCCCAGCAAAAGTTCTGGCGGAAGTTCCTGTTGAGGTTCCAGCGAAGGTTCAGGAAATTCCAGCGGAAGTGCGACCCGCTATTCCTCCTCCCCCACCAGCAGCAAAGACGGAGTCGGCCTGGCAACGCCAAGCAACACCGTTGGCTCCTTTGCCTGCGCTCGAAGACGAAAGTTTAGACATCATTGCGGCACGCAACCGATGGACGGATCAATTCACTCTCGGCCGCGCGGTCGGCCTCATGCTGTTTTTCACACTTCTGGTTGGCGGCGCCGTTTTCCATCGCCCGGTTGGTCAGGCGCTCATCTGGTTAGGACAGCAGATCGCCGGACCCGAGCCGACAGATGTTCCCGACAGCTCGGAGAATTCCACTGCGCCGGCGCCAGCTTCGGAACGGGCTGCTGCAGCGCCAACTACCAATCCGCGCGCGGATGGGGCAACCGCGCCTCCAGCACGCGAGGAACATAAGAACAATCCCACTGCGCAAACCATAGGTAAGAGCGAGCCAGCGGATCCGTCTTCCGCGGCGGGAATAACGCAGCCGCTTTCGCCAGGGAATTCCCCGCCGCCAACGCTGTCGCCCACTTCGGAGGTCAGCAAAACAAATGTGCCTCCCGTGATTTCCGAAACGACATCCGAGGGGAACGCACAGGAATTCCAGCAGGCGCAGCAGATCTTGCGTAATCCGGCGAGGCAAGCCGAATTGCCGGAAGCCGTGCGACTGCTCTGGGTCGCCGTTGAGAGAGGGAATTCCAACGCGGAAGTGGCGCTTGCGAATTTGTACTGGAAAGGTGAAGGAGTAGCGAAGAATTGCGACCAGACGCGCATTCTGCTGAGCGCCGCGGCGCGCAAAGGAAATGCAGAAGCGAAGAAACAATTGGAACAATTGAACCGGGAAGGCTGCGAATAAAGATTTACGGCGCGAGGCGGCAAAGATGTAGGAGAATGTCGCAGCCTCAGAAAAACAGTTGAGCAGGAAAACGGGAGGAAATGTGTACTGTTCCAAGTGTGGTTCGGCATTGGCACCGGACGTGGCTTTTTGCACTGCGTGCGGAACCCCCGCGGGAAGAGTCGCGCGGGCGAGTCCGCCGCTCTCGCCGCCTGCCGTGGGGACGGTTGCGGCTCACGCGGGAGGCCTCTTTCCAACGCCGGCGGCGACTTACGCCGGATTCTGGCTGCGCTTCGTTGCCCATCTCATTGACGGACTGATTCTCAGCGCCGCCACGTTCGCGGTCGTTATTCCGTTGATCTTCCTGACGGGACTGGCCGCGCACCTGGAAGCATTGCCGCGCCATTCGGGACAACGGCTGGATCCGGCGGCGATGGCGGCGATCATCTCCATGGTCTCCTTGCTTGTTATTGCAAGCGTCCTGATTCAATGGCTGTATTATGCGTATTTGGAAAGCGGCGAAAAACAGGCGACATGGGGAAAGCAAGCGCTGGGCTTGTACGTCACGGATGTAGCGGGGCAGCGCATTTCCTTCGGCCGGGCCTCGGGGAGGTTTTTCGCGAAGATCGTTACAGGGATGATTCCCTTGGGCCTTGGCTACATCATGGCCGGCTTCACGGAAAAGCAGCAGGCGCTGCACGACATGATCGCCAGCTGTCTGGTGCTGCGCCGTTAGCGCCGGTAATTATTTTTTGCCGATCACCTTATCTTTCTTCAGTCGCTTCACCAGCAATTGCGCGTAGTCTTTCCCGAGCTTGTCAAAATCCTTGGAATAAGCGGTATCCGTCTCGCCGCTCCAAACGAGTTTTTCGTTCTTGGTGTCATACAGGTTGAACTCCGCGCGCACGATGATGTTTTCCTGTGTGTAAGAGCTGGTGGCATGGAAGGTGCCATAGGCCATGCTGTAGTAAGGCCACATGTTGTAATAACCCGGTGGGGGAACCCAGACGCCTCCGGTGACCACCTCCTGGGACTCCTTGCGTACGTCCACTGGCCGCACGATCAACACGCCGTCTACGCCGCTTTCCTTGATGCGCTGCTTCAGTTCGACTTCCATCATTTCGTTGCGCGGCGGCAAGACCATGTGGCTCTTGATGCCCTCGACGCCGCTTTTGGCCAGCAATTTTTCCATCTGATCCTCGAATTCTTGGCGGATCAGGTAATTCTCAAGCACCGCGAGCACCAGGATTTTTTTCATCGGCGGCATGGGCACACCGGTCAACACCCAGCGCCGCACGATCTTGGAGCTGGCCAGAAGAGGCGCTACGGCAAAGGCCAAAATCACGAGAAGTGCGACGAAACGACTCCTATTTTTCACGCAACGAGCTCCGATGGATGTGAGTAAAGACGCTGCATCGTAGCATGGAGCACGAGATAAACGCGAAAAGGGAGAATGGAAATCGGGCGAGGTCGACGAGTCGAGAGGGAAGTGAGATGAGTACTTTAAATTAACTAAATAGATAATATAGTTCACATGAGATAGCGGGTAAACGATAGAGAAGAAGAGGCTTGCCCGAAATGGGAATTGTTTTAGGCCAGACCTGCACCCCTACGCTGTTTTTTGCGTATGTATGGGAGACAAAGGACTTACGAACGAGTGACATACATGTGCGGGAAAGGGGGAACCATCGGCAGTAACGGAGCTCTGGGATTTCCTTGTAATCGAAAAAAAAGACCTGAAGGCTGTTGGGCTAGCCTATAAGGCAAATTCCCCTCTTCATCTTTTACCGAGAAAATGAGCGAAGGCGATATAGTAGTAGCCGTGCATTCTGCAAAGAAAGATTCTTGGATGAAGCCTCCGGGCCACCGCGGGTGGGGTTCGGTTCTTGGCCCCGGGAGTTTAATCTGGTTATGCCTAAGCATTCTGCTTTGCGTCAAGCCGTCCCTGGCTCAGACTCAGCAGCCTGCTGTCGTACCGGGGGTGGAGAGTAGCGCGCCTAACGGCACGGGGAACGGGATCCCCGCAGGCGAGCAGTCACCCGATCCGCGGTCTGCAGGAACCATCAGCGGAACTGTCGTGGATCAAAAGGGAACGGCCGTTGCCGGGGCGCGAGTGAAGCTTACGCGGGAAGGCTCTTCGCCAAGCCAGGAACTGCTTACGGGGGACGATGGGCAATTCTCCTTTGCCAACGTCGTTCCCGGGTCTTTTCAACTAACGCTTACGGCGTCGGGCTTCGCGACGCAAACGTCTTCTGGAACTTTGCATTCAGGGGAGGTCTACACGGTCCCCCAAATCACGCTGGCCGTAGCAACCGCCGTTACCGAAGTGCGGGTGGAACTCTCGCCGATTGAACTGGCGCAAGAGCAGCTCAAGGATCAAGAGAAGCAGCGTGTGCTCGGCTTCATTCCCAATTTCTATGTCAGCTATATCCCCAATGCGGCGCCGCTTTCCCCGAAGCAAAAGTTTGAGCTTGCCTGGAAGACATCAGTCGATCCCATCACGTTCGCCGTGACCGGAGCCGTGGCGGGAATTCAGCAGGCGGAAAATGATTTCAGCGGCTATGGGCAAGGGGCGCAAGGGTATGCAAAGCGCTATGGCGCTTCCTACGCCGACCTGGTGACAAACACGTTTATTGGAGGCGCCATCCTGCCGTCGCTCCTGAAACAAGACCCACGTTATTTTTACAAGGGAAGCGGCAGCATACGATCGCGAACGCTCTATGCGATTGCCAACGCGGTGATCTGCAAGGGCGATAACGGACACTGGCAGGCGAATTATTCGGCTATTCTCGGCAGCTTCGCCGCGGGCGGTATCTCCAATCTCTACTACCCAGCGAATGATCGAGGAGCGGGATTGACTTTCGAGAATGCGCTGATCGGGATCGGCGCAAGTGCCGCCGCCAATATCCTGCAGGAATTTGTCCTCCGGAAATTGACGCCGAATCTTCCGAACCCGGCGCCGGCCACTCCTTAGAGCAGGCTCGGCATTGTGCGCCAGTTCTTTATCCCTCCTACGCTCCTCGGCCGATAACCACAAATGTTGATTGGCAAGCTCTCTTCGTATAGTTGCCCTGGCCGCTTGCTACATCCCAGCTCGCCGAGCCACTCGCGTCGACCCCATGATCGCTTTGCGTTACGAATAGAATTTAGCCGCCGTGGTTGTTCGATTACTGTGACGAGCGGTTCCAGTATAGTCTTTCGTCAGGTTCGATCTTGCGGATCAGAGGCAAAGGGAGGGGCTTTTCCAACGGGAACTGGATCGAACCCTTAGCCGTGACAAACTTCGTGAGTTCCTTCGTGAATGCTCGCATGGCGGACGGCGTGGGATAGAAGCCGATGTGATGTTTAAAGGCGGCGAAGGTGACCAGGATCCTCCGATAGGAAAAGGCGGGCATGCCCCATTTCAGGCTTTCCTTGGCGCCGGGCGCAGAACGGCGAATACACGCGCGCATTTCACGCAGCTTCTTCTGCGTCTCGTTAGGGGCGGCATGGATGTACTCGGTAATAGTTTGAGGCCGCGCTTTTTTTGGAGTCATGAATTGATCGACTCTCAGAGGGATACCCTGATTACTCTTGCCAGTCGCCTCTTGCTTCACTTGAAAGGAGGAACTCAAACATTCATTTTCTGCAGTCGTTCCTGGAAGTACCCCTTCCAACTCTCAGGCAATGCAGCGACTCGCACGGCACGATGCACGGAGTTCATCTCTTCCTCTCCGTACCTTTTTGCGACGTAGAGGCGCGTAATTTCAGAAACTGCAACTGCGTTTGGATCTCGGGCGATCAGCTGGATCTCATCTCCAGCGCCGACTTCCCCTTCTTTTGTGACGGCAAAGTAGAAACCGGACCGGCCGCTGGCCAAGAATCGTTTCACCATATCATCCGCCTGAAATCGGACACCCAGTTTGTAGCAGGGCAGGCGAGGCTGTGTCACGACTACTTCAGCAGAACCAACGGAAAAATGATCGCCCAAATGGACTGCGTCCTCCAGCAAGCCATCGGCCGTGAAATTTTCTCCAAACATTCCCATCGGCAACTCTCGGCCCGGCAACTCTTTCTTCCAGTAGGCGTAGTGCTCGAAGGGGTAGCAGTAGACGGCCTTGTCCACGCCTCCGTGAACACTAAGGTCGGCCTGACGGTCGCCGTCCAAATTGAGCTTGCGTAAGGCGACGCGGCCTCCGACCGGTTCCTTGAAGATCCCCGTCGCAACAATTCTTCCGTGCCATGTGACTTCCCGGGGGGGGCCGGTGTTTACTGAAATGAGCTTCATCTTGCTCTTTCTGGCTATTGGCGATGCAGGGATTGAGCGAGGCTGATTAAGTTTTGCGGGTGCACTCGAATGAAGCCTCTCCGCGGAGTGTCAATGTCCGCTATGAAAAAGAATGCGATGGAGAGAACAAGCGGTAGAAGGAGCAGACGGAGGAACCCTGCGTTTGGGCGGCGCGCACCATAGCTGACCAAGAGGTTCGAAAAGATGGCGACCGATGCCATCAGGCCCCATGCACCAACTGGGATGCGGTTCCACCAAGCGGCTTGCGTGTATCCTTCAGAGTTCAATACATCGTTCATGCCGGAGACAGCCAGGGTCCGAACGGGTGTCGGTTGGGCTAAAGACGGAGCCTGGGCGGCAGACCAAAGCTCGTCCTGCAGTTGAGAAGTAGTTGAATTGATCTGCTGAATCAGATTCTCATCGCGCGTTTCATAGAACAAGATACGCTGCTGGAGATAATCCCGCAGCAGTGCGCGAACCCGAGCCGCATCGGGGGCAGGAAGAAGATCTGCTCGGAGGTATTCCGTGCCAATCGCGTTGGCCTCTGCCTCCTCGTAGTTCTTGCGCTGGTCGTACCGGCTAAGGGCCATCGAAAAGCTGAATCCAATGATCAGGCCGAGCAGGGTCAGCGTGGCGGCCGTGATGACATCGAGATCCTGCCGCGCCTCCTCATCTAGACTCGACCGCCTTTTGCGGGAAAAAGCTCCGACCTGCGCCGCGAGCAACATTACAAGCAGAGATACAGCGAAAACAAGATAGGGGTGTCCAGAGAGGTCGTTCATATCCTTTAGGTAGCGTTCTTTGCAAACATCAACCTACACGAGGCCCACCGTAATTTCAAAGATATATTAGTGTTGAGCGAATGGTCCGTGACCCTGAGTATAATTTGCCATGACTCGCAACAGAAATTTAGAGGGTGACCCGATGAAGAGTCGCCCGGCTTCGATTGAAGCTTAGGTCGTATTAAGATTCCTACTGCTTTTCGTAGACAGAGACATCGTTCGTAGCCTGTCCGGCTGCATTCGTACCCTTGGATGTGACGGTCGTGACCTTTCCGTCGCGGGAAACCTCGACTCGTGAAGTCCCAATGACTTTACCGCCTTTTTTCACCGTCGCCTCAAACGTGTTGGAGTCAATCCGCTTGGCAGAGATGGCGTCTGCCCCGCTAGGCATGGAACCCATGATGGGATTGTCTTTGCCATCAAAATGGACCACGAAGCCGTAGGCAACGGCATTTCCGTCAGCGCCAACTCCGTTGAAGGTGTATTTCACACCTTCGCTTTGCGCTTCGACGGTCCTCGTCATGCTCTTCGGTCCTGGACCAGGATCGAATTTTGATTTCGCTACATTCAGCTTCCATGTTCCGACCAGTGGATTGCTTTGTGCGTACAGGGAACCGGAACCAACGACAGCCAAAACAATAATCGCGACAAACTCGAAAAGACGCTTCATGTGTCTCCTTATCTCCGATCTTGGTACTTCATTTTGTTTTTTGAAACTGGAGTGAATCCGGGGCCGCGTACGGATCGGTATTGCTCGCTCCCTCATCGCCCGCCAGCATGTACGAAATCCCCACCTGATCCGGTGGGGGCACATGCTTCATCAGGGCATCCAAGAACGCCGTGCTGTTGCGATCGTTGCACATCTTATCCGTGCCCGCGATCATGCAGGTAAACCCGTTATCTCCCACGCGTAGCGTGCGCATGCTGCCATTTTCCATGCGGATCACGGTTCCTCCTTTTGCAACTGCCGCGGGAGCAGCGGAGAGCGCCTGGGCGATATATTCGGAATCCGAGATTTGTCTTTGTTGCGTCCTCGCTGCAGCCGCGATAAAGAAAGCCCCCGCTGCAACCGCGGAGATTATCTTAAGCGCACGCATATCTCCTCCTGTGAGGATTCGGTCAGGATTTCTGTTTGGACATCCGGGGCCGACGGACAAGATACACCCCGGTCAGGCTGCATGCAATGCTTCCGGCAGGTTGAGCAGGTTGAGCCTTGAAAGAGTTCAATCCACGAAATCGATGATGGCGCCTTCGTGGCGATAGAGGAAGCCGACGAACTGCCCGAAATTGGGTGAAGCTACGTTGTTGTAGACCGCATTGTAATTGCCGTGATTCGTGGCGTTGAGGGTATAGACTCCGAGCCGAACGTAATGCTGTTTGCCGCTTCGGTTTCCGAGAAAGGGCACGCGAAACTCGCGATAGAGTTTGAGGTCCAATGAGAAAAACTCCGGAAAGCGCTGCCCGTTGGGGGTTCCGACAAACTCCTGGCGAACATCGATGGGGGAATAGGGAAAGCCTGAATGGATGTCCACGAGTGGGCTGAACGTGAGCTTCCAAGGCAAAGCGAAGATTCCCCAAGAGATGAAACGATTGGGGATGTCCGAGGGAAGAATGCCGTAAAGATCTTGCCGGATCACGGGCGCGGCAAAGGGCACATAGACGTTGGATAGGTTGTTCAAGTCTCCGCGCGCGTGGCTCCAAATGTAGGAGGCGCTCACCTGATCGCGCTCGCGAAAACTATAGCGCACCGTGGTTTCCAGTTCGCGATAGTGGGATGAACCTGTGTTCGTAAGCCCCATAAAGGATTCCGCGCCGAGCGGCGCGGTAAAAGGTTCCACAACGAAGAGGTAGCTGGTGTGGCTGTCGATGTAACCGACGCGAAGCCGCAAGTTTTTCCGGAGTTCGCGGTTGACCTCGGCGTTCCAGGTAAAGTTCCGAGGCGTCGTGTTCGGCTGGCTGGGCAGGACAGGCGCAACGAGCGGGTTAAGACCACCGACATAAACGTTCGTGTAGGTCACTGGAGAACCGATCGGTACACCCGTTGCGTCAAAATCTGTGAGGGTGCGGTTGGGATTTGCCCCGAAATTGGCAGCGAGCAAAGGCAGCACGCCATAAAACAGGCCGGCTCCGGCCCGGATGACCGTCTTGGCTCCTGGTGAATAAGCGACCGCAGCACGGGGAGCAAAGGCTGCGGACCAGCCCGAGGTCTCCGTGGACAATCGGGCGCCAAGATCAAGACTCCATTGAGAATCGATGACCCAGTGATCCTGGATAAATTCAGCAACGGAACTATCGGAAGGAGTCTGCGATGGCGCCAGCCCGAAGGTGATCCCTTGCGCCAAGGAATTGTCCTGGCGAAGAATTTGAATGGGGTTCGATGCGGTGATACCGAAAAAAGAGCGGTAATCAATGTCCGCCCCAACGCGGATTTCGTGGTCGCCCAGCCAGTGTTTTTTGGGGAACTGGTAAGTAGGAACGATCTGAAATTCCTTGGCCCGCCGGGACCACTGATTGAAGTAGTTGCCCCCCCATCCCTCTGGGTTGATGAGCATGTCTTCGGTTCCCTGACCATGCGCGTTGCTGTCGAAGCGCATGTATTGGGCCACTACGCCGAGGATGGCTCCTGACACGAATTGATATTTGTCATTGAGACCAATGGCCACACCATTCTGATTCAGATCGTTGGAAGCGGGTTGCGGGACCAAGGCATTGATATCCACGTACTGGTGGCGGAGTGGAAAAGCATTCACGGTCAGCGTGAGCACATGGTTGGGCGCAAGAATGGCCTCGAGGGTCGTAAAGTTGTTGAACCCTTGCCGCTTGCTGATGTCGTAGGGCCAGGGGAGACCTTCCACCGTGGTCTTCTTCATGTCGTACTGGAAAACCTCGGAGAGAAGGAGCTTGTGACGAATAATGGGAACGTCAAAAGAAGCGCCCGGAATGGCTTCGGCGATACCCACCACGTGGCCGTTCTTGCCAAGAACAGAAGGAACCATGCCCCGGACCTTGAAGCTCCATTGGTCTTCTGGCGGTTTAGTCTCAATGGTTGTCAATCCACCCGAGAAACTGCCCATGCTGGCGTCATAGGGAGTTTTATAGACGGCAAACGATTCGACAGCGTCGGTGGGAATGGGCACGGCGAAGCTTCCCGTGACCGGATCAGTAGTGCGTGCGGAATTGACCAGAAGGAGGCTTTGATTTTCGTCGGCGCCTTTGAAACTGAGTTTGTTGTCGAGTGTCTTGATGACCCCGGGTGTGAAGGGCAGGATATCCTTCACTTTTTCCTGGGGAGTGGGAAGAGTAACCAATTCGGTTTTCGTAACCAGGGCCGGGGGCGGCGCGGAAGAGTTCTCCGTGGCGATACCCGCAACGGATTCTTTCACTTCGACTTTTTCGGAAACGACTTCCAATTCCAGAGTGAAGTCCTGAAGCATTTGCTGTTTGGGAGTCAGAACGACAGGTTTCGTTATGGTTTTGAATCCCTGCAGGGTGATGGAAATCGTGTAAGCGCCGGGTTGGAGATTGCGGAATTCATACTTGCCCTTTTCGTCGGTGTCCGCGCTCAGCGGAGTGCCGACCGGCGAATCGGTCGAGAGCTTTACGGTAATCCCGGCAACACCGGAGACGGCATTGTCCTGCATTGTGGAAACCGCACCGGTAAGGGAGGCAGCTTGATCATTACTGTTCCTGGGCGAAACCCCCTGCGCGAATGCAAGGGAAACCGCAAACAAAAAGAGAGCGGCGACAGCCATTCGCGAAAACCAGACCCAGGTAATTCGGCGAATCGTACGGCTGATTCGCTGGTTTTCTCCCTGCCCGTTAGATAGGGTTAGGAATGAATTTGTGTTTCGGATCATGCAAACCTTGTAAGACCTTTCTACCCTATTTATTCGATCGAATGACCGCAATGGCGGACCTCTCCGCGCTGCTCCCGGCGCCACGATGGCGGCTCTCTGGATTTCCTCGGCCGTTAGGCGAGAAATACTCAGTCCCGAACCACCGGTTCGGAAGTGGGTGCGGCCGATCACAAGACCAAAAGGAATGGTGAAGTGCGCCGTTACAACCTTGCGTCAGGCGGATCGCAGGCGCGGGCGCGCACTTATAAATGGTAGCAGAACGGGTCGGGTTATCCCTAAATTGACCGTCAGGTGCTTCCTATTTGCAAATGAGACTCGGGCCCACTTTCGAGGCGCCCAGTCCTCGTCAGGGGGTTCCAAACTAAGCGCGTCCGTGATGATATTGCTGAGTAAGTAATGCCCAGCGACGGCTTCGATGTGGCCGCCCGCGTAAAGATGCACGGTCTGAGGAGGAATTTCGCCCAGAATGCCCGCCAAACCTGCTGGCGCGACCTGGTTAATGTAGCGTTGAGCTGCTGAGCGGCGGTGGCATCGAGCGCCCACGCGGACTTGACGCTATCGAAGCTGGCAATCGGGACAAGCACGGCGTCGGAGCGCGCCGTACTGCCGAGCCAGCCAAGCCCTGGGAGATGTTGCCTGGAGCGTCGCTGCTGCTGTTGCGCGACAGAAGCGTGTTGAAAGCACCGTTCACCGTGTCGTCATCGCGCGCGCTGGCCGCAGCACTAAGGAAGCGTTTGGTGTAAATCGCCGCGTTAGCCTGGAGGTGGTCTTGCAGGCCACCGGACACGGCGTGCATATTCGTTCTGGTGGCCCCAAGCTCGGTGTGAGCCAATTGCAGGATCGTAATCTCCGTAACCACGTTGCGGAGCATGGGCGAATAGCGGATCGCGAGGTTCGGCGTTGGAAAGTCCACGTGGCCGCAGATCATGGCCAGGCCAAGTCGGGCTTTCAGGAGCAAAGTGACCACGTCAAAGCGGCGGAAGACCGGCATGAAGCGAAGCTGGAGGGTACGGTCGTGATAGGGATTGGTGAACGACCTCGTCACGCTGGTGGTGGTCGTATCCTGCGTCGAGAAGATGGTCTCCGAGAGGTGCGACTGGCTTTCCTAGTGAGTAATGGAATCAATGATCTCATTGATCGTGGTTATGGTCGAAACGATCCAAGGGACGTATTGAGCGGCTGTTCGAGACGCTGCAGGACCGCCTGGTGAAGGAAATGCGCTTGGCTGGAATCGACACCCTGGAAGCGGCGAATCACTTTCTGGAGACACGCTTCTTTCCCGAGTGGGAACAACGGTTCACCGTTGCGCCTCGCCACCCACGCAATGCCCACCGGCGGTTGGGACCTGACCATCGCCTGGAGGAAATCCTGAGCGTGCGCATAGGACGGAAAGTGGGCGAGGATCACACCGTGAGCTGGGACGGAAATCGCTGGGGTGCAGGGCTCCGTGGAGCCCAGGTGGAAATCGAACGGCGCCTGGATGGCTCACATTGGTTACGCTTTCGGGGCCGCTATCTGCGCCTGCGCCACTGCCCAGAACCCGTGCGGCAGTCCACAAGTCCTTCCGGCCTAAGGCCTGCAGGACTTGTGGAACAAATACCCAGACCCAAAAACAAACCCCAACCCAAATACCATGTGCCTGCAAATCACCCTTGGAGGAAACCATGGAAGCGGACATTTCTATCTTGCGAAAAACCGGACATTTCTACTTTGCGTTGACACCCTAAATCCGCCGGCACCTTACGGCGTCGAAGAGGCAAGAAAAGAGAGATACATCAGAAACATGCGCAAGGCTCCAATTCTGCTCGTCGCAGGCCAGTTCGCGAAGGCCATGGTAGTGTGCGTCGCAGCGGATTAAGGGGATCGCCACTTGAGTAGCTTTATCGAGCCGTTGCGGTTTGAGGTGGAGGGCAGGGGCGAGGTGTCGGCGTTGCTCTGCCGCCCGGCGAAAGCGCGCTGGCTCCTGGTGTTGGCACATGGGGCTGGAGCGGGGATGAGTCATCCTTTTATGGAGACCCTCGCCGAAGAATTGGCTGGAGTGGGCGTGGCGACACTGCGGTATCAGTTTCCGTACATGGAGCAACGACGACGGGTCCCTGACTCTCCCGCGGTGCTGACGGCGACCGTCGTGGCTGCGGTGCAAACGGCTGCGGAAGTGGCTCCGGACTTGCCGCTGTTGGTGGGAGGCAAATCCATGGGGGGCCGAATGACTTCACAGGCCGTGGCCCAGCATCCCTTGGAGCCCGTGCGCGGATTGGTGTTTCTTGGTTTTCCTTTGCATCCGCCGAACCAGCCGGGAACGAAGCGAGCCGAACATCTTGCTAAGGTTACGATTCCGATGCTGTTTCTGCAGGGAACGCGGGATACATTCTCGGAGCTGAAGTTGTTGCGTCCGGTCTGCGCAAAGCTAGGGTCGCGAGCAATGTTGCACTTGATCGAAGAGGCGGACCACTCATTTCATGTTCCGAAACGCTCGGGAAAGAGTGACGGGGAGGTGTTGCGGGAATTGGCGAAGACAGTAGCGTCCTGGGCGGGCCAAATGGAAAAGGCATAAGCAACGGTTGCCCAGCGACTCTTCCGTCCCACAAGAAGGTTCGGTTTGAAAGTTAGTGCCCTTTTGGGCTTGTTTTGGCGGCGAAAGATTAAGCCTTTTCAGTGCGGCTTTTTCCTGGCGTCCTGGATTTGCGGGATCAAAATGCCTTTGACGTAATGCCAATAGGGCACCAAGGCCAGCGCGCAATGCGCATATTGATCCGCCGCATCCAGGTCTGGCGCGGTACGGTTGAGATTGGACCATGCAAGGTTCATCAACAGCTCCGGTTCTCCCCAGGAAGGGTCCAGGGGATTGCTTGCCGCGGGGACTTTGTTTTCGCTGAGCACTTGAAGCCCCTTCTCATAGAGTTCCATTGCTTTTTCCTGTCCTCCTCCGTGTTCAGGTGGGGTATACCAGACGTTGGGACCCAGCACCCAAAGGAAGCGGGGATTCAACGGAGCCGCCGCTTGCGCATCCTTCTTCAATTGCCTGCCCTGTGCAATCAACTCCTGCTGCCGCTCCGGATTTTTCTGGTTGAAGGAATAGGCGAGAATACCCACGCAAGACAGCGCTGCAATCTTCGCATCCACGAAATCCGGATCGATCGCTGCCGACTCATTGAATTCCTCAAGCGCTTGCTGAAGGTCGTCTTCCCACTCCTTGGTATCCGTGGATTCGTTAGAGCCATTGATCGCTCGGCGCCACAGCGCAAACCCGCGCCAGTAGCGGACGCGCGACGCCATTCCCTGATCCTTTACAAAGGGCTGCAGTTCTCCGTATAGGCGCTTCAGAGCGGCGCGGTCTCCTTCGTAGTCCGCGCGTTGTATTTGGGCAATGATCTTAATCACTTGTTCGCGGGCAGAATCGGCAACCTGCGCCGCTGGCGCCGACATCACCGAAATGAGCAGGATGGCCAGCCATTTCCCCACGCTTTGCTCCACGGAACGAACGGTCTGCGTGATCTTTGGAGATCCCCGGTCCTTGGTTGGCAGCTTTTGATGGGAGTCTGGCTCTACGGGCTATTCGCGGGCGTCTCCTACGCCGTGCAAACGCGCAACCGCTTGGGCGAGAAAGAGACTCTTGCGATGCGCGCCGAGGCGTTGGCCACCGTGGCAAGGTTGGACGCGATTCGCGCCCGCTTGAATCCGCATTTCTTATTCAACGCTCTCCACACGCTTGCTGCTCTGGTGAAGTTCCGCCCAACCGTTGCGGAGAGCGCCATCGAGCGCCTGGGGGATATGCTGCGCTACACGCTCAAGGAAGATGGCCGCGAGCTCGTGGAATTTTCCGAGGAATATGAATTCACCCGGCAGTACATCGAATTCGAGCAGCTCCGGTATGAGGATCGGCTTAAGGTCGATCTCCAAATCGATCCTGAGTCGTTCCATTTCGATATTCCCCCCTTTTCAATCCAGGCTCCGGCGGAAAATGCGGTGCGCCACGCCATCTCCGTGCGCCCAGAAGGCGGCTCGATCTGGATCAAGTGTTTTTGCCAGGATGGCGGGCTCAGAGTATCCGTTCGAGACAACGGGCCCGGAGGCGCTGCGGGTACCAACCAATCGCACCGATTCGGCCTACGCTCCCTGCAGGAACGTCTGCGGGCAGCTTACGGAGCCTCAGCAGATCTCAAGGTACACAGCAGCTCCGACGGATTCGAAGCTAGTTTTGGAGTTCCGTACTCATCGGATTCGGCCGGACTGGGTCGAGAGCCACCCAGGGAACAATCATGAGCAGCTCCGTTCTCATCGCTGACGACGAACCGCTGGCCCGGCGAACTCTTCGAGAACATCTCCTCGACCTTGGTTGGACCGAGCAAATACATGAGGCCCGGGACGGTCAAACGGCCATCGAGGTCGCAAATGACCAGCGGCCCGATTTGGTTTTTCTCGATATCGTGATGCCGGGTGCCACGGGTCTGGAAGTCCTGGAGCGACTTGCTTATGAACCGAAAGTGATCTTCACGACGGCCTACGACCAATATGCCGTCACCGCGTTCGAACTTGGCGCTCTCGATTATCTTCTGAAGCCGTTCGGACGTGACCGGCTCAAACGCGTTCTGCATCGGGCACAGGCAGTGTTAAACGGATCCGGGGCGCCCGTATTGGCGCGGGCGAAAGAAGCCATGCAACACGCCCCAACGCTATCGCGAATCTTCGTTCGTGATGGTAACCGGATCGTCCCGATTCCATTGAGCAACCTGGAACGCGCACAAGGGGCCGATGACTATGTGACGACCTACGCGGGCGCGAAGGAATACCTCGTCAGCGTTCGCTTGTCCGATCTCGAGGGGCAGCTAGCGGGAGCTAATTTCCTGCGAATCCACCGGTCGCATCTCATCAACCTCGAATGCGTAATGTCGATTGAGCCTTACGACACGACGCATGTTCAGGTAATCATGAAGAGCGGGGCGCGGATCGTCGCCAGCCGACCCGGTTCGAAGAAACTGCGCGGTCTTGCCCTTTAACCCTTTTGCAAGACCACCAATCCTGTCAAGAAGTTACGGCGAGAATGTCAATGATTCCCGAAGGTCCAGCTAACGCCTGAACTGGTGCCGTAATCGCTGCCGGAAAAACCGGGTGGCGGACGGTTGTCCCAGTTTCCATAAAGAGAAATGTTCCAGGTGAGATTGCTCCACAATTTGACGTAATAGGCCGTCCCGAGATTGAAATGAACACGGCCCGGTTCGGAAATAGCGGGGAGAAGACTAACGTTTATGGTCAGGTTGGTTTTATTGAAGTAGAAAAGCCGCGCCTGGCCGCTGATTAGGCCCGAGGCGACATTCTGCGTGGCCGCGGGAATGATATTTTCCTGGTAGTTGATCCGCTGCCAAGCGAAGCCGCCAACTACCGAAATTCTGGCATGATTGTTATTCTCCAGGAATCGCCCGATGCCACCGCCGAGGCCGGTCTGGAGTTGAATGCCTTGCTCCGAGCTTTGCAGGAAATCGGCGACCCCCGCGTAGTACCAATTATTCCACCGCAACAGGCGTTGTGCGGTTACGTTGATCTCATTGCGCGTGGAGGGAGAAGTGCCCGTGCTCGAGGACAATGTGGAATCAAAGGTGGAGCCAACTGCCCAGCGCTCGCGAGGGTAGTTCAGCTCCGAAGTCAAATTGTATTGTGTGGATTGATTTCCCTTGCTGTAGATAATTCCCATGCCGACCTGGCCATTGAATCGCTGCAGGAAACGGGTGGAGGTTTCATCCATCTTAATGATTCGAGTTTTGTCGAGCTCCACTTTGGTATTGCTAGGCTCCAGGATTTGGATTTTGATTGGCCGCCCTCCGGCAGTCTCGGGAGTGGATAGCATGCCGGAATACACCAGCCCGTCCTGAGTCTTGACGATAAACAACTGTTTGCTTTCGACATGGTCCACCTTGGACCAATCCACGGAAGATGTGCTGAGGATGTAGTCAACGCTTATATAGAGGGTATCGGCATCGAGTCCCTTGATCTCGCAAGTGATGCGGTCGCCATTCTTCATGATGATGACGTCTCTTTTGTCGCGCGCAAACAGAGGCGCAGCGAGAAAAATGGCGCACCCGAAAATAAGAGTTCTCATATTCATACGAAATCCTCACGCTGCCGATTCCTCGAAAATGTTTGGAAGGCATAGATCGTCATGATTAAACAAAACTTCCTGGACTTTGTCCAAGACCAAGCCATCGGGCGAGACGAGGTTCCTGGGGGAATAAGGGGATGTTTAGAGCGCAAGCTCAGGGCCCGGAGTTTCAAGACTCGAGGGTTAGTTGGGTTCTGGTGGCGCGGTCTGCCGGTGGTCCACGACCTTGAATCCAGCAGGCAGCTCAAACAGCTTGGGGTCGGGATCGGTGAGAGTCACACTCGTAACCGCAAAAGTCTGTTTCCCGAACCGCGGGTCGGAACGGATCGAGAGCAGATTGATGCCGAGCTGCGGGGAATACCAGAATTCGCGCTCGACGGTTACTTTGCGGTCGTTTCCAAACGTTCCGGGGTTGTAAGTCGTCGCATCGCGCGTGCCTTCTGTCTCCACCCCGGCAAGGAATTGCTTGCCAAGCTCCTCGTGAACGACATCTCCCTGATCGCGGTGAAGGGGGACGGTCGAGGTCGCCGGTTTGCGCGTTTCCAGCGTCATGGGTACGTAGGTGAGCAGTTCGCAGGTGTCTTTCTTCATCACCATAAAGCAGTTGTAGAGCGTGTGCGCGTTCGGGTCGGAGATCTGGATCACGGTCATCATGGATTCTGCATTACCGGTCTTTGGTACCAGGGCCCAACGCTCCTGATAGATTCTTCCCGCGGAATCGCGCGCAATACGGCGCTTGTTGACCCAGGTGATGGTGCCGCCGTCGTAGAGCGTCTTGACCCATTCCGTCTCGAGCGTCAGAGTGAACGGAGCTTGCGGTTTGGGTGAAATCACGATGCTTTCCAGTACCTCGCTCAGGCCACCATCTTCGGCTTGAACCTGCTGCCCCCTTTTTTGTTGTGGTAGGGATTCCGCTTGCTCTGGGGCCATCGGCGCAAGGAGTGCCAGGGTTGTACAGGCCAGTAGTACGAATACAAACGTGCGCATAAGACGCCTCCCGGCCCACGCCTGGTATTCTGCCAGAAGAAAATACGGCCCGAAAGAGCTTCGGCCCCGGTCCATTTGCTGAGCCGCGGAGGGCACCCGTTTAGGAACCATCGCACGGGCTCGAAAGCGAGAACAGATGAAGAGACGAGAATTTCTGGCAGGCGGGACGGCTATGGCAGCGAGCGCGTTGCCGGGACTGGCGGCGAGCGTGAAGCAATTCAAGTTGGGCGTGATCACGGATGAGGTGACACAGAATTTTGAGAAGGCGCTGGTGTGGGCGAAGGGGTTCGGGCTGGATTGGGTGGAACTGCGGTTTGTGTGGGGGAAATACGTCGTTGACTTCACGGGCGAGGACGTGAAGCGCGCGAAGGAATTGCTGGCGAAACAGACGATGCGCGTTTCGGTGGTGGATTCGCCGTACTTCAAGACGCTGCTGCCGGGGACGCAATCGAAATTCGACGATGGCAAAAGCGACCCGCCGCTGAGCGCGTATGCTCAACAACAAGTGCTGCTGGAGCGCGCGATAGCGCGGGCGAAGGATTTTGGCACGGAGAAAGTGAGGATTTTTTCCTTCCTGCGTGTGGCTGAGCCGAAGACCGTTTTTGATCGCGTTGCGAAGGAATTGGAGAAAACCTCAGAAATCGCGAAGCGCGAAGGAATTCGTCTGGTGCTGGAGAATGAGTTTTCCTGCAACGTGGCGACCGGCGTGGAGAGTGCAGCGATGCTGAATGCGGTGAAATCTCCGGCGCTGGGATTGAACTGGGATCCGGGAAACGCGTACGCGGCGAGGGAGTTGAAGCCGTATCCCGATGGGTACGATTTGCTGGATAAGAGGCGGATATGGCACATGCATTTGAAGGATGCGCAAGAGAATCTGAAAGGCGGAGAAGCGGTGTGGCGGCCGATGGGCGGCGGGAAGATTGACTATGTCGGGCAGTTTCGTGCGCTGTTGAAGGACGGATATGACGGGACATTGTCGCTCGAAACGCATTATTTGAATAGCGCGAAGGATAAAGAGGCGTCGAGCCGCGAATCGGTGCAAGGATTGTTGAAGGTGATTCGAGAGGCGTAAGGAAGCTGCCCCGGTCAGGTGCCGATAATGACTTCCTGTTTGGCGTCGTCGAAGGATACGCGGCGGCCGGTCTGGATCGCCGCGATGGTCATACACAGAGCCATCGAGTGGGAGTAGCCCGCATCAATGTTGGCGTTGGGCGTCTTCCGGCTGCGGACACATTCCATCCAGTTGCGCATGTTGGCGGAAGTGTCGGGGTCGCCGCCGGTGTCGGCCGAAGTCGCGGTGCGCCCGGAAGAATCCAGAAGCGAAATTCTCGGAAGGAGGTCGGGCGGCATGTTCATTTCAGCGGCGTATTGTTTCGTGAGGCCGCCCTCAGGAGAAACGGTTTTCTTGTCGAGGTCGAGCGTGCCGCCATTGGAATAGTAGAGTTCCTTGACGTCGCCAGCGTCGTTCGTCATTCGCGAAGTGTAGACGACCTGAAACCCTTTCGACTGGTCGTTGAGCGGACCGTAATCGAAGACCGCGGTCATGGTATCCCAGTTCTTGCGGCCGTCCTTCCAGAGATAAATGCCGCCATTAACGACAACACTGCGCGGGCGAGGAAGCCCGGTGAACCAATGGACAGTGTCAATCTGATGAACCATCCACTGATCGGGAATGCCAGAGGAGAAAGGCCAGAAGAGACGGAATTCCACGTACTTGCGCGGGTCGAAAGATTCGGCTGGCTGATTCAACAGGAAGCGCTTCCAGTCGGTCTGATCCTCGCGGAGGCTGGCGACAAGATTGGGACGGCGCCAGCGGCCGGGCTGATTGACGTTCCAGGTCATCAGCACGGACACGATGTCGCCGAATTTCCGGCTACGGATAAATTCGTAAGCGCGATGGTAGCCGGGCGAACTGCGACGTTGCGTGCCGATTTGCACGATACGGCCAGACTCGCGCACCGCCTGGCGAATGGCGCGCGCGTCTTCCATGGTGTGCGCCATGGGCTTTTCGACATAGGCATCGCGGCCAGAGTGTACGGCTTCGACCCCGTGCTGCGCATGCTGGAAATCGGCTGTGGAAATGATGACGGCGTCCACGTCTTTGCGCGCGTAGAGTTCGTCGTTGTTGCGCACCGCGTCGATGTGGCTGCGGGAGAGTTTCTCGATGTAGGATTTGCCTTCTTCGCGTCGGGTGCTCCAGATGTCGGAGACCGCGACGAATTCGAAATTGAAACTCTTGGCGTTTTGGAGGAAAGCCGGGAGAAGGCTGGAGCGGAAGCGGTCGGAAAAGCCGACCACGCCAACGCGGACGCGATCGTTAGCACCGGCAACGCGCGTATAACTGGAGGCAGGCATCAGCGCGGCTCCGGCCAGAGCGGCCGCGCTGCCTTTCAAGAATTCTCGGCGAGACTTGGGTTCATCGATCATGCGTACCTCCTGGGAGTTAGAGTTCGCCGCGCTTCAGGAGCGTAACAGCGTGATCGCAAGCGCGGGCGGTCAGAGCCATATAGGTGAGGGAAGGATTAACGCAGGAAGAAGAAGCCATGCAAGCGCCATCGGTGACGAAAAGATTCTTGATGTCGTGGCATTGGTTCCAGGAATTAAGCACTGAAGTCTTGGGATCGCGTCCCATGCGGGAGGTGCCCATCTCGTGGACGGAAAAGCCGGGAGGGTCTTCGTCCATGAATGGCTGAATCGAAATGCCGCCCGCAGCGGAAAGCATCTCCGCCCCAGCGATAGCCATATCTTTGCGGATGGCCAATTCGTTTTCGCCGAACGAGCAGTGAATTTTCAGGCTGGGGATGCCCCAGGCGTCCACGATGGTTTTGTCGATTTCGACGAAATTGCTGTGTTTGGGCAGGCATTCGCCGTAGCCGGAGAACGTAAAATGCCACGGGCCCGGCCGGCTGATGGCGCGCTTGAATTCGGGACCAAAAGAGGGAAGGGAAGCTCCTCGGTCCCAGCCCTCGCGCTCGGATTCGCCCTGAAAACCGTACCCGCGCACGAAACCGGGCTGTTTTTGCTGGACGTTGCGGAAGCGAGGCATGTAGACAATGTTGGGGCGATTGCCGAAGACCGTGCGGTCTTCGTTGCCTGGAATAATGGCAGTGGCGCCGCCCCCTTTGATGTGGTCCATCAGGTTATGTCCGAGTTCCCCGGAAGAATTGGCGAGGCCCTCCGAGAATTCCGGCGTGGCGGAATTCAGGAGGATGCGCGTGGATTCGAGTGTGGAAGCACAGAGGAAGAGAAGCGGCGCTTTGAATTCGAGCGCGGCGCGCGTCTGTGAATCGATGACACGAACGCCGATGATCCTGCGTGTCTGCGAATCGAAGATCAAGCTGTGCACGGTGCTAAAGGGGCGCAGCGTGAGCCGGCCCGTTTTTTCCGCTGCCGGCAGAGTGGCGTTGACGCTGCTGAAATAAGAGCGCGTGATGCAGCCGCGTTCGCAAGGTCCGCAATAATGGCAGGCGGCGCGTCCGCGGTGGGTGCGGGTCAAGACGGCGACACGGCCGATCGTGAGCTGGCGCTCGGGGGCAAAATATTTGGCAACGCTTTTCTTCACCACCTGCTCCGCGCAGTTCATCTCCATCGGCGGCAGAAATTTGCTGTCAGGCAATTGCGGCAGGCCAAGCGGTTCGCCCGAAATGCCGATGAAATCCTCGACGTGGTCGTACCAGGGAGCAAGGTCGGCGTAGCGGACGGGCCAATCCACGGCGATGCCGTCGCGCAGATTCGCTTCGAAGTCCAGATCGCTCCAGCGGTAGCACTGGCGGCCCCAAAGGATTGAGCGGCCTCCCACCTGGCGCCCGCGAATCCACCGAAAAGGTTTTCCGGGATCGGTGGTGTAGGGATGCTCAGTGTCCTTGATGAAAAACTGGGAGTTGGGTTCTTCGCAGGCGTAGCACAGGCTCTGAATGGGTTGTTCCTTGTGCAGGCGCTTGCGATCGCGCATCCCGCGGAAAGTCATTTCCCAGGGGGGGATATGCTCGACGTAATCTTTTTCCGGAACAATCGGGCGGCCGGCTTCGAGCACGAGCGTGCGCAGGCCCCTTTCCGTGAGCTCCTTCGCGGCAAAGCCGCCGGTCATGCCGGAGCCGATGACGATGGCGTCGTATTTTGCTTCGGCCATGTCAGGAGGCCTTCTCTTGTGCGGAAGGAGTAAGTGGTGTGCAGCCATCGTAGCGGCCGGGGATAATTTCTTCGTGCAGTTGTTGCACGGCGCCCACTTCGGAAGTGAAGTAGCCCGTCAGCGTCAGATCGCGAAACATGAGGTAGAAATTGTTGTCCGGCTCTGGCCGTGATCCACGGTAACCCGGAACCCCAGCGATGAGGGCATCGGCTTCGCGCGCCATTTCCTCGCCCAAGATTTCCAAAATACCGGCTTGCTGCTCGGGAGTCGCCTCGATGAAATCCTTCCCGAAAAGGAGGCGTGTCCGCTCGTCCACATTGGCGAGACCCGCGAGAAACCTGGCGCGATCCTCGTCGGAATACCATTCCGTGAGAATCAGATCGATGAATTCATTGACGCGCGCGGCTTTGGCGCCCGGCGTGTCCGTTTGCGGGATAATCAATTCCGCCATCGCGGTGACGGTGGCGTCCGCGTGAGGGTTAAGCGTTTTCAACAGAGGCTTGGCAGGCTCGTTGTGCACTGCCCGAAGCGCAGAATAGAGTTCGGCGGGCATGGCGGGAAGCGCCGAGCTCAGGGCGAGGAGCTTGAGAACTTCACGGCGATCCACGTGGGCCTCCAGGAGCAAATGCGAGCGTAGTATGCCGGAGCCGGAATAGAAATGAAAAAGTGGTGGGCTGTGAGGCGATTCAGATAAGGTGATAGGAAGTCTTTTTGTGGGAGAGACGGATGAAACTTTCGAGACGAATATTTGTGGCGGTGGGGGCGGCAAGCCTGGCCGTGGGACGCTACTCTTTGGCGGCCGACACGAAGGAACGGCTGCCCCTTGCCTTCTCCACACTAGGCTGTCCGGCCTGGGAATGGCAAAAAATCCTGCAATTTGCCGAATCGCACGGATTCGCCGCCATTGAAATACGCGGGTTGATGGGGAGTCTGGACGTGCCATCGCGGCCGGAATTTACCGCAGACCGCATCGCGCAAACGAAGAAGGAAATCACAGCCCACGGGCTGAAGATCGCGAGCGTGAGCAGCTCAACCGAGTTGCACGAGCCGGATCCGGCGAAGCGCGAAAAGGAATTGACGGACGCGAAGCGCTTCATTGACCTGGCGTCAGCGCTCGGCGCGCCTTATGTGCGTGTTTTTGGCAACAACATCGAGGGGCCCAGGGAAGGGGTGATCTTACGCGTCGCCGCAGGGATGCACGAACTGGCCGCCTACGCGGGACCACGCAACGTCACCGTCATCATCGAGTCGCACGGCGACTTCACCGATTCGCCCACACTGAAAGAAGTGCTGACCAAGGCGGACTCACCCCATGCCGCATTGCTCTGGGATGCGCACCATACCTTTGCCTCGTCGCACGAAGCACCGGAGTACACCGTGAAGGAGCTGGGACCCTGGATCCGGCACACGCATTTGAAGGATTCCGTCCCATCGGGAAGAGACCGGCACTATGTGCTCACGGGGCAAGGCGATGTGCCGGTCAAGCGGCAGATCCAGGCTCTGCGCAGCATTGGATACACGGGTTATTACTGCTTCGAGTGGGAAAAGGTCTGGCATCCGGATCTGCAGGACCCCGAAATCGCGTTTGCGGATTATGCGCGCGTGGTCAGTGGGTACCTGCAGGACCGATGAAAAAGTCTGGTACTGGGAGCAGACGGTGACGGGAAGGACGCAAAGGACAGTCGAGGTGCCCGTTTCTTGACTTGGGGCCGAACTGCCCAAATAATAGATAGGCATGAGCGTACGCGCCGGAGGCGCTGAAGACATGTTCCTTGACGTCAAGGATCTTGCCGTCCGCAAAGTGCAGATCCGGAAGAGTTACGCTCCGGGAAGCATTGATTTCGGGCTCCATGAAGTAAAGCAGGCCGAGCCGGTGCGAGTGAATGCCACGGCGGAACTCCTCGAAGGGCAGATCCGTGTGGCAGGCGAGTTCGAGACCAAGATGGAAATGGTCTGCGCGCGTTGCCTCGATCCGGTGATGGAAGAAGTGCACCGGGATTTTGACTTGTTTTACCAGCCGCTCCCCAAAGGGACCAAGCCTGAGGAAGAGCGGCTGAAAGACGACGATACCGAGATAGGATTTTTTGAAGGAGAAGGCCTGTTCCTGGCCGATGTGCTGAAGGAGCAGGTATTACTGTCCTTGCCGATGAAAGTGATCTGCCAGAGCGACTGCCGGGGTTTGTGCCCGCACTGCGGCTCCAACCTTAATCACGAGCAGTGCCGGTGCGACCGGCACGCCAGCGACCCGCGCCTGGCTCCCCTTGCCCGGCTGAAGCAGGACTGGCTCAAGAAACAATAGATTTCCGGGCGGAAAGCCCATAGAATCCGACCTTGTTCGGTGAGGCGTTGTGTGCCGCGAGCGAGGCGAAAACGAGGAGTAGTGTAATGCCGAATCCAAAGCGACGACATTCCAAGAGGCGTACAAGCACAAGGCGCGCGCACGATCATTTGTTCAAGCCTGCGCTGGCAAAGTGCCCCAATTGCCTTGAGATGAAGCAGCCGCACCGGGCTTGCACCCATTGCGGGTATTATAAGGGCCGTCCGGTTCACGACGTTAAGTAAGAGTGGTAGGGAAGGTCCGGAACCCTGGTTCCCTGAGGAATGGGGTTCCGGCGCTTGAGGCTCAGGCCGGCATGTAAGAGTTCATGCCCCCAGCTTTCCCGGAGTCGCCGGAAAAAATCCCATGATTACAATCGCCGTTGACGCCATGGGGGGAGATCACGCACCCCGACCGGAAGTGGAGGGGAGTGTTCTGGCAGCGCTGGAGTATGGTGTTCGCATACTGCTGGTGGGTCAGTCGAATGTGATCCGTGGCGAGTTAGCTAGGCATTCTCGGGCGCCGGTGCCGATCGAGATTGTGCCGGCGAGCGAAGTGATCACCATGGAAGATCACCCGGCGCAGGCTTTCCGGCGGAAGAAAGACAGCTCGGTGCATGTGGGCGCCAGACTGGTGAAGGATGGGAAAGCCGACGCCTTCGTGAGCGCCGGGAATACCGGTGGGGTGATGACCACAGCGAAGTTCATCATGGGAACTCTGCCTTCCGTGGATCGCGTGGCACTGGCGGCGCCGTTTCCCAATGCCAAGGGCGGCGTCTCCGTGATGCTGGATGTGGGCGCGAACGTGGATTCGAAGCCGGAGCATCTGTTGCAGTTCGGCGTGATGGGCGAGATTTATTACCGGGTGACGTTCGGCAGCCGCAAGCCGCGCGTGGGGCTGCTCTCGGTCGGTGAAGAAGAGATTAAGGGAAATGAACTGACGCGGGCGGTGTACGAGCGTCTAAAGGCTTTGCCAGTGCATTTTGTAGGGAATGTGGAAGGCGGCGACCTCTTTTCCGGCAAAGTGGACGTGATTGTCTGCGACGGATTCGTGGGGAACATCGCGCTGAAGATTTGCGAAGGGCTGGCAATGGAGATCGTAAAGTTTCTGCGGAAAACGTATAAGAGTTCGTTCGCCTCACAGGTCGGATATTTGCTGTCCAAAGGCGCGATGAAGGGCATCAAGCAGAAGATGGATTATTCGGAGTATGGCGGAGCACCATTGCTGGGCGTTCGGGGCGTGTGCGTGATCGGGCACGGAAGATCAAACGCGAATGCGATGAAAAATGCGATCCGCGTGGCGGCAGGACTGGCGCGAGCGCGGGTCAATGAACGAATCGAGCAGGAACTCTCCCTGACGCAAGTCAAAGCGTGATGGACGGAGAGGGGAGCAACGTATGGGAAAAGTAGCCTTTGTGTTTCCCGGGCAGGCCTCGCAATACCCCGGGATGGGAAAAGAGCTGGCGGACAAATATCCGGTGGCGCGCGCGGTTTTTGACGAGGCGGACAAGGCGCTGGGCTTTGCCATTTCGAAGATGTGCTTTGAGGGCACGGATGACAATCTGAAGCTTACGGCAAACACGCAGCCGGCCATCCTGACGGTCTCTGTTGCGGCTTATCGTGTATTGGCGGAGAAGGGCATCGCGCCGGACTTCGTTGCCGGGCACAGCCTGGGCGAGTATTCGGCGCTGGTAGCCGCGGGCTCGTTGAAATTTGCGGACGCGGTACAACTGGTTCGGAAGCGCGGCACGTATATGCAGGAGGCAGTTCCGACGGGGCAAGGCGGAATGGCCGCGATCATGGGTTTGTCGCCGGCGGTGGTTACCGATGCGTGCAAGCGCGCATCGGAACGCGAGATTTGCGCGCCCGCTAACCTGAATTCGCCCGAGCAAACGGTGATTTCCGGGCATGCCAGCGCGGTAAAACGCGCAGTGGAAATCGCTTCGCAACTAGGCGCGAAACGCTCGATGATACTGGCCGTTTCGGCGCCCTTCCATTCGGCGCTGATGATGCCGGCGCAGGAAAAGCTGGCGAAGGATTTGCAGGCGATCTCCTTCGCGGATTTGCAGGTGCCGCTCGTGACGAACGTGGATGCAGACACGATTCGCAAGGGCGAGGAAGCGCGCCAGGCCCTGATTCGCCAGGTCTCCATGCCGGTGCGTTGGGAAGAGTCCATGCGGCTGCTGCTCGATGAAGGCGTGAACACGTTCGTGGAAGTCGGCCCGGGCCGCGTGCTGACGGGGTTGATGCGGCAGATCGAGCGTTCGGTGGCGAGCCTGAACGTCGAAGACGAGAAAAGCCTGCAGGCCGTGATCGAGAAGATCGCCGGGGCAAAGACCGACGCCGCGTGAATTATGGATGTAGCTCAGGCCTTCAAGCCGGAGGGTCTCCTCAGCGCGGGCAGGCATGGCCCCGAAAAGAAGACGTAACACAGAGGCCACAGAGGGAAGAGCACAGAGGACACGGAGACGAATGTTCAGCTTGAAAGACAAAGTAGCGGTGGTGACGGGGGCGTCGCAGGGCATTGGCCGCGACACCGCGTTGGCTCTGGCGGAAGCGGGCGCGAAAGTAGCTGTGGCGGCGCGGAATGAGGGGAAACTGGTGGCGTTGGCGCAGGAAATTGCCGCGAAGGGCGGCGAAGCCTTTGCAGTGAAGATGGACGTGGCGGACGCGGAGCAGATCAAGGCAGGGTTCAAGGCAATTCTCGAAAAGTTCGGCAGGCTGGACATTCTGGTGAACAACGCGGCAATTACGCGCGACGGCCTGGCGATGCGCATGAAGCTGGACGATTGGGAAGCGGTGCTGCGGACCAACCTGACGGGAGCACATCTGTGTATCCAGCAGGCGATCATGCCGATGATTCGCGCGAAGGCTGGGCGCATCATCAATATTTCGTCCGTGGTCGCGCGGAGCGGAAATGCGGGCCAGGCCAATTATGTAGCGGCCAAGGCGGGCCTGATTGGATTGACGAAGGCAATCGCCATGGAAATTGCTTCACGGAATATTACCGTGAATGCCGTCGCGCCGGGGTTTGTCGAGACGCCGATGACCGATGTGCTTTCGGAAAAGGTCAAGGAAGAACTCAAAACACGGATACCGCTGGGACGCATGGGCAGCGGCCGGGACATTGCTGCAGCCATTGTATTTCTCGCAAGCGACGAAGCCGGCTACATCACGGGCCATGTACTGGATGTGAATGGCGGGATGCATTTGGCGTAGATTTTGATTTGCAAAGGTTGACGAATAGTTGGTTGCCCAAGCATGTAAAGTTGACCTTGGTGGGCGGGGTAAGTAGACTGGGCAGGTTACCTTGGGAACGACAAAAGAGCTTGTGAGACGGCGAACGCGCCGGATTGCACTGGGTCGAGGTTCACAAACGAATAAGCGACCAAAGTCGCGGAGGAATGGGCATGGCCAGCGTGGAAGAACGCGTAAAGCAGATTATCGTCGAGCAGCTTGGTGTGGATGAAGCGGAGGTGACACCGACCGCGTCGTTCGTGGATGACTTGGGCGCGGATTCGCTCGACCAGGTGGAATTGGTGATGGCGTTTGAAGAAGCGTTCGGCATCGAGGTGCCGGACGAGGACGCCGAAAAGATGACGACGGTGAAGGACGCCATCGAATACATCGAGAAGCACAGCAAGGCCAAGTAAGCCGCAGGCAAATCCCCGCATGAAGGAGCAAGAGATTTGACGCGCCGGGTTGTCGTTACGGGTGTTGGATTGGTCTGTGCGCTGGGCATCGGGACCGAGGAGAGCTGGAAAAACCTCGTCGCCGGGCAAAGCGGCATTGGCCACATCACGCATTTTGATACCGCCGAGTTCGACTGCAAGATTGCGGGCGAAGTGAAGAACTTCGACCCGTTCCTCTGGATCGAGAAAAAAGAGCTGAAAAAGATGGGGCGGTTCATCCAGTTGGCGCTGGCGGGCGCGGACTTTGCGGTGAAGATGTCGCTGTGGAATCCACAGCAAACTGATCTGGATGAAGTGGGCGTGTATGTGGCCTCGGGCATCGGCGGATTCGATATCATCGAGCGTGAACACATCAAGCTGATGCAGGGCGGCCCGGGGAAGATTTCCCCGTTCTTCATTCCTTCCGCGATTGTGAACCTGGCTTCGGGACACATTTCGATTCGCTACGGCGCGCGCGGGCCCAATTCCGCGACCGCGACAGCTTGCAGCGCCTCGGCGCATTCGATCGGGGATTCCTTCAAAATTGTCGAGCGCGGCGCGGCGGAGATGATGATCTGCGGCGGCACGGAGGCAACGATCACTCCGATGGGCATTGGCGGGTTTGCTTCGATGCGCGCGCTTTCCACGCGCAATGATGAGCCGACTCGCGCCAGCCGGCCGTTTGACGCGGACCGCGACGGATTCGTGGTGGGCGAAGGCGCGGGCATTCTGGTGCTTGAGTCTCTCGAACACGCGCAGAAACGCAACGCACCGATCCTTGCGGAGATTGTCGGCTATGGCATGAGCGGCGACGCGTATCACATCACGCAGCCTGCCGAAAATGGCGACGGTGCGTTCCGCGTAATGCGGGCGGCGTTGAAGGATGCGAAATTGTCGCCGGACGACATCGGCTACGTAAACGCGCATGGCACTTCGACGCCGCTGGGCGACGCTATCGAAACGACGGCGATGAAGCGGCTTTTTGGCGAACGTGCCATCAATAAGAAGCTGCCGGTAAGTTCGACAAAGTCCATGACCGGGCACCTACTCGGCGGCGCAGGCGGCCTGGAGGCAGGCATTAGTGTTCTAGCTTTGCGTGATCAAATCCTGCCGCCGACCATCAACCAGGAAAAGTCGGATCCAAACTGCGATCTGGACTATGTCCCGAACAAGGCGCGCAAGGCCAGCGTGGATTACGCGCTTTCGAATTCGTTTGGTTTCGGCGGCACCAATGCCGCGCTAATTTTCAAGCGTTGGATAGGGAAGTAAGCGATTTGGAGTGCGGCAGCTTGGCTGCCGCTTTTTTGGTTTCGGACCCTTTGTATATCGCGAAAGCGGGAGCTGGGCTCAGGCACTCCACAGATGAGTCAAAGAGTCTCGCTCCAGTAACACTCCAAAATCTGCGGTTTCAGTTCGGAAGGAAAATCCCGTGAACATTGTCGTGTGTATCAAACAGGTGCCGGCCAAGGACGCGCCGCTAGCGATTGCTGGCAATTGGATCAAGGAGTCGGACATCGGCTTCGAGATGAACGAGCCGGATAGTTACGCGCTCGAAGAGGCGCTGCGGCTGAAGGAAAAGCACGGCGGAGAAGTGGTGGTCGTTTCGCTGGGGCCGGAACGCGTGAAGCAGACGATCAAGGAAGCGCTGGCGAAGGGCGCGGACCGCGCGATTCACATCGCCGACGACAATTTCGCCCAGCTGGATCCGCTCGGTTCGGCGAAGGTTCTGGCTGCCGCGATTGGGAAAGAAAAGTGCGACCTGGTGTTGACCGGTTTGCAGAGCGATGACCACGGCTTTGGGCAGACGGGTGTGCTCCTGGCGGGCCTGCTTAATCTGCCGCATGCGACGATCATCATGCAGATTGATGTGCAGGACGGAAAAATGAAGCTGAAGCGCGAGTTGGAGGCGGGGTGGTTTCAATGGATCGAATGCCCGCTGCCGGCGGTTCTCTCGATTCAATCCGGCATCAACAAGGTGCGCTACGCGACGCTGAAAGGCATCATGGCCGCGAAAAAGAAAGAGATTGCCGCGGTCACACGCGAGTCGCTCGGCGTGACGATCGAGCCGACACAAAAGATCGAAAAAATATATGTGCCCACGAAAACGAAGAAAACGGAATTTCTGACCGGCACTCCGAAGGAAATGGCCGCAAAGCTGGTGGAAAAGCTGAAGTTTGAGGCGCGAGTAATCTGAAGGCTGGGCAACCTGGTATTTGTCATTTTGGGGCAAACCGCGGAGGTTTGCCGATGAATCTCAACCGAATGGAGTCGAGGCAGTCGTTCCGTTGAGATTTTTAGCCCAGGATGACGGTCAGTGGCAGATTCGGGAGATGCAATCATGAAAATCCTGGTAGTGACGGAGCAGCGGCAGGGGAAGTGGAACAACACGAGCTTCGAGGCGCTCGTGGCGGCGCAGCAGATCGCCGCGGCTACGTCGGGCACGATCAGCGTGACCGTTGTGGGGAAGGGCGTTGCGTCTCTGGGAGAGGAACTGGCGGGCAAGAACGTCGCCGAGGTGCTGCTTGTGGAGCACGATCTTCTTGACGACTATACGCCGGACGGCTATTGCGCAGCGCTGAAACAGGTGATTGAGGCAGCGAAGCCGGACCTGGTTCTGCTTCCGCACACGTACCAGGTGCGCGATTTTGCTCCGAAGCTGGCGGCGATGCTCGGCAAGGGCATGGTGGGTGATTGCGTTGGTTTTCGCAGTGAAGCCGCCAAGCTAGTATTTGTGCGCCAGATGTTTCAGGGGAAGACTGCCGCAGATGTGACGTTCACGGGAGCTGCGCCGTGGTTTGCGTCGTTCCAGTCCGGGGCATTTCGCGCCGATTTGCTGGCGGCTCGCCCAAGCGGAAAAGCGCAGGTCAACGCGGCAAAAGTGGAATTGAGCGCCGGCGAAATCCGTACAAAGCCACTGGAGCTCTTCAAGGAAGCCAAGTCCGCAGTGGATCTCACGCAGGCGCCGTTAATTGTGGCCATCGGGCGCGGCATCAAGGCGCCAGAAAACATCGCGCAAGCCGAAGCCGTGGCGAAAGCACTCGGCGGAGAACTCGCGGCGTCGCGGCCCATCTGCGACGAAGGCTGGTTGGCCATGGAGCGGCAAATCGGCAGCTCGGGGCAAACCGTCGCACCGAAATTGTATTTGGCGCTTGGCATCAGCGGCGCGATTCAGCACGTTGTCGGCATGAAGGGTGCGCGTACCATCGTGGCGGTGAACAAGGATCAGAATGCGCCCATTTTTGAAATCGCGGATTACGGCATCGTCGGCGATATTTTCGATTTCATGCCCGCCTTAACCGAGGAATTGCAAAAAGCAAAAGGGTAGAGGCCGGCGGCTGTCCTGTTCACCCCGAGTCGAGGGATCTCGCTTGTTTTGTTAGAATGCGCCAATGGCCATTCAACGTGAACAACTCGAAGCGGATGTACTGATCGTAGGCGCCGGGCCGGCGGGATTGAGTTGCGCACTGCACCTGGCGAACCTCATCCAGAAACACAACGCGAGCGGGACGAAGCCGGAACTATCCGCGGAAAATATCTATGTGCTGGAGAAGGGGCGCGAAATTGGCGCGCACCAGCTTTCCGGCGCGATCCTGAATCCCAAAGCGCTCGCGGAGTTGGTGCCGGACTTTGTGAAGAACGCTCCGCTGGACACACCGGTCACGGATTCCGCCGCCCTCATCTTCACCGAAAAGTCGTCCTATCGTATTCCCATCACGCCGCCGCCATTCTACAACGCAGGGAACTACGTCATCTCGCTGAACAAACTGGTGAAGTGGATGGGCGGCCTCGTGGAAGCAGCAGGCGTAAACGTGTTCAAGGAATTCGGCGGGGCCGACCTTATTTATGAAGGCAACGGCATCGCTGGCGTCATCACCGAAGACAAGGGCCTGGACAAAAACGCCAAACCCAAGGACAACTACACGCCGGGTTACGAGTTGCGCGCAAGGGTAACTGTGCTCGCGGAAGGCACACGCGGTTCGCTCGCCAAACAACTCGTCGCGAAGAAACATCTCGACAACATCAATCCGCAAAGCTACGGCATTGGCATCAAGGAGTTGTGGGATGTCCAGCCGGGTAAGATCAAACCTGGCTACGTGGCGCACACGCTGGGCTGGCCGGTTTCCTCGAAGATGTATGGCGGTGGCTGGATCTACGGGCTGACGAACAATCGTGTCTCGATCGGACTCGTGATCGCGCTCGAATACGAAGATCCGCGGTTTGATCCGCACGCGGCGTTTCAGACTTGGAAGACGCATCCCTTTGTCCGCAATCTTCTCGAAGGCGGAAAACTGGTGCGTTACGGCGCGAAGTCGCTGCCCTATGGCGGCTGGTACGCTATGCCGCGAAATTATCTCGACGGCGGGCTCATCGTTGGAGATTCAGGCAGCTTTCTCGATTCGCAGCGGCTCAAAGGCGTGCACCTGGCGATGAAGAGCGGGATGCTCGCGGCGGAAACGATTTTCGAAGCCCTGAAGAAACAAGACTATTCCGCGAACACGCTCAAAGCCTACAAGGAAAAAATCGATCGCAGCTACATCAAGACGGAACTGTGGAAGGTGCGCAACTTCCACCAATCGTTCCGCCTGGGCATGTGGAATGGCTTCCTCCATTCCGGGCTGCAGCAAATCACGGGCGGGCATGGGCTCATCGACCCGATGCCCGCGCATGCCGGCCACGAGGCCTACTCGCAGATTTATGGCCGGCCCGCGCCGGAGCGCTTCAAAGGCGACGGCAAGCTGACCTTCGACCGTTTGACCGACGTTTATCACTCCGGAACGCGGCACGACGAAGACCAGCCCTGTCACCTGAAAGTCCGCGATCTGAATATTTGCGCGACGCGCTGCGTTGAGGAATACGGCAATCCCTGCCAGTATTTTTGCCCCGCTGCGGTGTATGAAATGGTTAAGGGAGGGGAGGGTTTGCAGCTGAAGATTAACGCGGCGAATTGCGTTCATTGCAAGACCTGCGATATCGCCGATCCCTACCAGATCATCGATTGGGTCGTACCCGAAGGCGGCGGCGGGCCGAATTACGAGGGAATGTGACCAAGAAAGAGACGACACAACACCATCATAAATGATGCACGGGAGGGCACGGCTTCGGCCGTGCCGTAAAGCGTCAGCCAGTTTTAAGGGCTTTAGCCCCTGAGGGCACTCCGGAATTGTGCTAAACCACTTGAGAAGACAAGTTCTAGGAACTCGGAGACCAGAGCTTGCGAAAGAACGTGCGCACGCGGTTCCAGGTGGAATCGTCGGCGGTTTTCTGAGCATCGGCCCCGGGTTTCGAAGCGTTGGCTGGCGGCGTTGCTTGGGCCACGACAGGGTTACCTTCGACACGGCCCTGGAAAATTAGAGTTGGACGGACTCGCACGCGGCGAACCAGCACAATCAGTCCAGGGTCGTAGTCGGGCTGAGCTTTCTTCGAAGAGTCATATTGCAGCGGCGGCATGAACACCTGATAGACGGGCTCCTGCTTTTCCACGGGAGCGGTAGGATTTGCTTGAGCTGTTGCGGGCTTTGAGTCGAGCGCTTTTTTCTTGGTGTCTTCCGGTGCCGCGAGAACGCTGACCTCGGTTCCCGGCCCCGTCTGTGGCCGCGCAATCTGCTGCAACTCACAAGCGCAGTGACCCGTGGAGGTTCGCAAGGTTTCCAGTTGGCCGTTCGCGAGCGAGACGTCGCCATTCTGCGGCACCAGCACACTCTGGCCGGTCAATTGCTGCTCGATGCGCACCGCCCCCTTATTCGCGCGGATGCACATCGCTCCCGCGGAATCCAGCCCTACCAGCAAATCCTCGGGCCCGTTTCCGATGGACATGGGCCGCGCCTGAATCTGCGGCGTATAAACAGTAAGCGGAAGTTCGGTTTCCAGGTGCACGTGAATCGTCCCGGTATCGAGCGCCACCGTGAGCGCGCCACCGGACTTCAACACGGAAAAATGCGCGGGACCGCAGATGGCGATTTGCCCGCCTTCGATCAGATCAATACGCGCCTGCCCGGCTTTCACGCGCACGTCGCTGCCGCTGCGCAGCACAGTCTTCACCTGGCCGCGAACGACTTCGACGCTCATGGGGCCTTCGACGGAAATGGCTTCGCCTTCGATGGCGCCGACGGAATCGCCCAGCGGGGGATTATCGGCACGGGAAGGAAGAACCAGCGGGACAAGCGTGGAAACGAGGCTACCAGCAAAGAGAATCGCCAGGATTCTCCGGGGGAACTGTAGATTCGGCCAAAACGCCAAGCCGGGTATCTCCTCGACGGCGGGGCACCGCAACCCCTCTATAATATAGGAAGATGGAAACACCCGACATCGGCAAGGAAGATTCGCAGGAAGTAGTTAGCGCCCATTACGACACGCGGCTGCCGCAACTGCCTTGGCACCGCCGTATCCAGATTCCCATCATTGCCGCCGTGGTCTTCAGCGTGATTCGCACGCTGGGGCCCTCGTTGCGCTTCGAAGTATTGGGGCGAACCGCCGTGGATCGACTGTGGGCGGCGAAGCAGCCGTGCATCTGGGCGTTCTGGCACCGTGTGATTTTGCCGATGGCGTGGTTCGGCCGCAACCGCGGCATTGTCGTAATGAACACGACGGCGTTCGACGGACAATGGACTCGCAAGGTGATCGAGTGGCTCGGATTTGGCACGGCGCAGGGCAGCTCGTCGCGCGGCGGCTTACGTGGGCTGCAGGTCATGGCAAAACGCATTGAACAAGGGCTCGACTGTGCGTTTACGATCGATGGGCCGCGCGGGCCGCGTTATGTGTCCAAGGTTGGGCCGGTCTTGCTGGCGCGTATGACCGGCGCGCCGATTGTGGTGTTTCACGTTGGTGTCGAGCGCGGAAAGACGATCCTGAGAACCTGGGACCATTTTTTGTTGCCGGGATTCTTTACGCGCGCGGTAATCATCGGTGCGCCTCCTATTCCCGTTCCGCAAGACGCGGATTCAGACATGATCAAGGTCAAGCATGAAGAGATGCAGAAAACGCTCGAACGCGTTAGGGATATTGCAGAGGGCTGGTTTTCGTTAAACGAAGCGGAACGGAATCGCTACCGGGTCGAAATTGGGCCGTGAAGAGTGAATGCAGTTTATGGCAGCGGCCCGAGGAATTCGCAAACGCCAGCGCCCAAGTGGCCTCTAAGGCAGTCTGAGCCCGTGTGATCGGTCATGCTGGCGCTTGAGCAACCTCCGGCCGCATCGCACAAATACAGAATACGCAAACGCCCCCGGCTAGTTGCCATCGCGTTCGCCAAGCTTGACCGGGATTTCCATTTTCTTTGCGCCGCGGTAGACGGTGATCGTGACACTGTCGCCCGGACGTTTGCGATTCAGCAGAAGGTTCATGTCGAACTGGTTGGCGACTTTCTGGCCGTCGAGGGCCACGATAACGTCGCCGCCGATAATGACGCGCCGCATTCCGGCCTCCTCTGCGCGGTCACCACCGTGAATTCCTGCCACAGCCGCCGGGCTGCCCTTCGTGGTTTGTTCGACCAGCAATCCCTCTTGCGTGGGCAGATCCAGTGCCTCCGCGAGCCAGCCACCCACAGGAACTGTCTGCACGCCGAGATAAGCGCGGCGAACCCGGCCCTCACTCATCAGATCGTTGGCGATAAGTTTCGCGGTGTTGATGGGAATCGCGAAGCCAATACCCGCCGTAGTACCGGTCGGCGTGTAGATTGCGGAATTGATCCCGATCACTTCGCCGTGTGTGTTAATCAGTGGTCCGCCGGAATTGCCACGATTGATCGAAGCATCGGTCTGGATCGCTTCATCAATGAAAGTGGTCTGGCTGGTCTGCACCGTGCGACCGAGGGCACTGACCACGCCGGTAGTTAGCGTGGATTGGAAGCCAAAAGGATCGCCGATGGCCAGGACCTTCTGGCCGACCTGCAGCGTTGACGAATCGCCCAGGGTAAGGGAAGCAAGCTGTTTTCCCTTGGGATCGATTTTGATGAGCGCGACATCGTTCCGCTGGTCCGCGCCAATGAACTTCGCGGGATAGCGGTTCTTGTCGCCAAGAATCACTTCGATGGTTTGCGCTCCCGCCACTACGTGGTAATTGGTGAGAATGAACCCGCGCGGATCGATGATGAAGCCCGAACCCGCGCCTTCGACCGGCACCGGGTCCATGAAGAAGTCGTACTCGGTGGCCTTGGTCAGGATATTGGCAACAGCAGGCGAGGCTTGGCGGTAAATGCGCACATTGATGGATTCTTCTTCCGTCAAGACTTCGGTCCGAGCAGCAAGGGTTTTCTGAGGCTCCGAAGGCTGAACGGCGGCCCCGAGGCGGTGAGCCTCGACCTGCGCGGGCTGGCGCGGCCCATAGCGGGTGCCAACCCAATACGCGCCCGAAACCAGAATCAGGGCGACCAGCACCATGCGTCCGCGGTGCGAATTCGATCCACGAGTCATCTGCGTCATTCTGACTGTTTTACCCCTGTCGATAGTATAGGGAATTTTTCTGAATCCTTCATTCTTTAGACGAAAGAAGTCAGGAATTGGGTTTCTGCGGCTTCGCGCTTCATACCATCACTGCACGGAAGCGCGTTTGCGGATTTTAGCGGCCAGCGTTTGAACTTGCTCGCGGGTTTCCGCCATGGAGCCCGAGCAATCGACCGAGTAGGTGGCCTGGCGGAGTTTCTCTTCCAACGGAAGCTGTGCGGCGATGCGACGCTTGGCTTCCAGCTCGCTCATGCCTCGCGCGCGCAGGCGCTCGAGCTGCTGCTCCGGTTCGCACCACGCGACCACCAGGCCATCGAGCTTTTTCCCAAAGCCTGCCTCAAGCAGCAGGGCGGCTTCGACAAACACGGCATCGCGCACGCCGTTGCGCTGCCATTCGTCGAATTGCCGGAAGATAGTTTGTTCCACACGCGGATGGAGGATGGCATTCAGCCGGGCAAGTTTAGCGGGCTCGGAAAAAACGATGGCGGCAAGCTTTGCGCGATCAATGCGGCCGTCAGACGAAACCAGGTCCGCGCCAAAGTTCTGCAGGATTTCATCATGAGCGGGTTGGCCAGGTTCCATCAATTTGTGCGAGGCAGAGTCGGCGTCAAGGACCGAAAAACCCATCTCGCGCAGCAGCGCTGCAACGGCGCTCTTGCCGCTGGCGATTCCGCCCGTGAGTCCCAATCTAAGCATGAGCCTCTGTGCGCGTCGGCATAGCGAATTTAGTGGCTTGCCACGGAAGTGGTAGGGACGCGCCGGAGCCGTGCCGCTTTCACGGTGTTGCTCATCAGCATGGTGATGGTCATGGGGCCGACGCCGGCCGGTACGGGAGTAAGCGCCCCGGCCACTTGCACGGCGTCCGGGTGAACATCGCCGATGAGGGCGTTGCCCTTGGCGTGGAATTTTTCCAGGCGTTTGGGGAAATTGCGCAGAAGCCGTTCCGCTTCGGCGGAATCCGTAACCTTATTGGTGCCGACGTCAATGACTGCCGCGCCAGGGCGAATCCAATCGGGTTGTACGTAACCGGCCTTGCCCATGGCCGCGACGACGATGTCCGCGCGGCGAACCGCGTCGGCAAGATCGCGTGTCTTGGAATGGCAAATTGTGACGGTCGCGTTGGCATGCATCAGCAGAAGGGCCATGGGCTTGCCGACAATGTCGCTGCGGCCCAGCACGACGGCGTTGGCGCCTTCCACTGAAATTTCGTAGCGGCGCAGGATTTCCATGCAGCCGGCGGGCGTGCAGGCCACCAGTCCCGGGCGATTGCTGACCAGCCTGCCCAGGTTAACCGGATGGAAGCCATCCACGTCTTTGGCGGGGTCCACGGCCTCGAGAACGCGCTTCGTGTCCACCTTCGCGGGAAGCGGCAATTGCACTAGAATGCCGTCCACATTGTCGTCTTCGTTGAGGTCGCGCACGAGCTGGAGCATGTATTCCGTGGAAGGGGAAGCAGGTGGGGTGTGCAGCCAACTGGCCATGCCGAGTTGCTCGCAAGCAGCGATCTTGCTCTTCACATAAATCTGCGAGGCGGGATTTTCTCCCACGACCACCGCCGCAAGGCCGGGGCGAGCGCCGCGCGCGGCGAGGTTCGTCACTTCCTGTTTCAGTTCGGAGAAAATCTGGTCCCGGATTTTCAAGCCGTCGAGGAGGCGTGCGGTCATCGAGGGTTCACTTTCGAAAGCAAGATGAAAGAAATGATAACACGCAGGCCGCAGGAAGAGAGGCAGGCTGCCCGGTCAGCCGGGCGCTCTCCGAGCCGGTTCCACAAGCTCGCCATGTGGAGGATTGCGCGACGCCCGGAATTGCAAAGCGGCGGTTCCATTCCGCTACGGCGGCTGAAGCATCCGTTTTTCGGCCTCCCTGGCGAGCCTTCTTGTTTGGGTCTCGGGGCCAGGTTCATTTTTAACACGGCGCCGTTCGGTGGTGCATGAGACCTGAAACTTGGCGCGGATGCAGGCATCTAAACGAGCGGGAGAAAACCATGGGTTGGCTGGGCGAACCGAGCGAGCGCAAGCAACTTGAGAACAAGGCCAGGCAAGAAGGACGGTTGCCACCGGGGCAGTCGTTTACGCTGAAGTGGCCCGTGCTGCATTACGGCAGCGTGCCGGTGTTCGATCCGGCCAGGTGGGATTTCAAGATCAGCGGGCTCGTGGAAGAGCCGCTGCGGCTCAGTTGGGAAGAATTTCGCGCACTCCCGCAGACCGAGGTCACCAGCGATTTCCATTGCGTGACTCGCTGGAGCCGCCTGGACAATCGCTGGAAGGGCGTGCTGTTCACTGAAATCTTGAAACGGGTGAACATGAAGCCCGGCGCGGAATTCGTGTTGGTGCTGGCGGAGGAAGGTTACACCGCGAATGTGCCGCTCGAGGATCTCCTCAAGCCCAATGTGCTGTTTGCTTTCGAACACGATGGCGAGCCCCTGACTGGCGAGCATGGAGGTCCCCTCCGGCTGGTCGTGCCGCACCTCTACGCCTGGAAAAGCGTGAAGTGGGCGCGCGGCTTCATGCTCCTCGACCACGACCGCTTCGGCTTCTGGGAGCGCAATGGCTACCACGCCTACGGCGACCCGTGGAAGGAACAGCGCTACTCCGGAGCCTGAGTGCCGCACCGGATCAGACGATACCCAACTCGGCGTTGAGAAAGCCGACGAGATGCTTCCAAACGAGATAGTAAATGATGATGGCGATGGGAAGTGCGAAGGAAGCGCTGGAGAGTACTTCGTGGGGCGCGAAGCCGAGCAAGCGGGCAGCGAGATATCCGCAAGGCACGAGTAGCAGCGGGAGCGCGCCGCCGAACACTCCGAGAGAGACGTGACGAGGAGCAATGAACGCGCGGTAGACTACGTTCCATAAGCCCCACGCATTGGGCACCGCGGCCATCGGGAAAACGATCAGACGCTCGATGGGAATCGGGACATTGTAGACATGGCGAACAAACGTGTAGACGGTCATGACGACAAGTAGAAAGACAGTGGGCACGGCGATTCCTGCGAGATAAGCGCGCAAATAGGGATGTTTGGACATGGCAACTCCTCTTACAAGTGGTACACCAGCGCGGGAATGATTCCCGGGAAAAAGAAAAGCAACGCAGCGGCGGCCGCGAGCAAAGTCCAGTCCCACCAAGGCACACGGAAAGTGCGCTGATCAAGTCGGCGAAGCATCGCGGGCCAGAGGTCGCGCTGGAGTTCGACACCACGCGCGGGGGGTAGCGCATCCTTCAACAGTTTCTTGAGCTCGTCGATTTCCGTTTCCTTCATGAGTGCACTCCTGCTTGTGTTAGCGTTTTTCTCAAGATCCGAACGCCGCGAAAGACGCGAACCTTCACCGCGTTTTCCGATATCCCGAGGGCCTGGGCGATGCTTTCGTAGGACTCTTCCTCCACCAGGGCGAGCAAAACTACCGCGCGCAGGCGGGGTGAGAGCTTGTTCACCGCGTCAAGAATTTCACGGCGAAGCTCGAGCTGCTCGGCGGGCGGCTGCTGGGCCGGGGCGGCCAGATTGTCCGGCAAAGGAATTTCATGGCGCGAACGGCGCAGATGATCGATCGCAACGTTCGTGGCGATGCGGCGCATCCAGGGGCCACAATTGCCCTTTGCCACATCGAACTGCGCGTGAGCCCGGTAAATGCGCCAGAGGGTTTCCACGGTCAAATCCTCTGCCGTTGCCGTATTTCGGACGATGCGCAGGATCCAGCGATAGACTTCGCCCTGGTACTGGCGAAAAAGCGATTCGAAGGCATCGAGGTCACCAGCCGCGAATCGCTCCAGCAGTTCCATACACCCTCTACTTACCCTTACTGTCCGGGAAGCTCCGAGGTTACATGATTCTTAGGGAAGCACTTGCTGGGGGATGACAAAGGGAGCCAGCCTCGCAGGGCGGCGGCTACTAGAGCGGATTGCTGGTGTGGCACAGACGCTCCTGCCTGTGCGCTGCTAGTCCGGAGGAACATATCGTCCGGCGAGGAGAATCCGGGACAGCCAGTCCGCATGGGGTAGTCCCGAAACCAGGAGTTCCTTTGCTTCACTTTCCACATCATACGCAACCCGGCGAATTGTGAGGCTCTCTCCGTCAATCACCAGATAGGATGCGCGGATGTCTCCGTCATGGGATTGGCTGACGCTGCCTGTATTCGCAACGGTCAAACCTGAAAGCCGGCGTACGTAAGGAAGATGAATGTGTGCGCAGACCACGAGGAGAGTGCCAAGAGGCGCGTACGTTTTTTGCAATTCTTCTTCGCTGGCATTAGGCATGGGAGCCCGCCAGAGATCATGGGGGCTGGCATGAACCAGGCTTAAGCCTCCCTGGGAATATAGAGAAGGAAGCTTTTCCAGCCACCGCAAGCGTTCTTCGCCGATGCTTGCTAGCGTCGGCGAAATCATCTCTTGCAATATCGCAAGAAGTGGCGCGAACTTTGGCTGCTTAGTGGCAAATTTGGCCAGGCCTTTCGGGGACCAAAGCATCTCATCCGTATTTCCACGCACACCGGGCCACCCGAGAGCGCGGATCTCGTCAATGATGACTGCTGCATGAATTCCGCCGTACGCCAGATCGCCGCCATGGAGAACTAGATCAGGAGCAACCTGCCGCAAGTCGGCAAGAACGGCCTGGAAGGCGCGCCGGTTGCCGTGAATATCCGATACGATAGCGACTCTCATGTTTTCCGCCGCGGCCTTTGCGAATGATGGCTTGAAAGCTGTTCTATTACAAATTTTTGACTAAACGTCGCAGAGCCGCACGCGGCGTGGGCCGAAAGCAACAAGGTAGGAGGGCAGATCCCGCAAATAGGGAATTCGCACAAACAAACGGAGCTGCCAGGGCACATTGGTGGCTTGTTGAGAACGCAGAACCCCGGCGATCAGCCTCTCCTGCATGAAAGATTGTATGGACTGAATCACTCGCGTCGGCCATTCGCGCTGGCGCTGCACTTCGGCAAGGTCGTTATCGGTAACGCTGCCGGACTTCAAAGGAGTGCCCAGCACATTCGCGGCAACCACCGCATCCTGAATCGCGTAGTTGATTCCGACGCCCCCCACCGGCGACATTACGTGCGCAGCATCCCCGATGAGCAGCAAGCCCGGCTTGTGCCAGAGTGGGCAACGATTAGATTCCACCGACAGCAGGGTCAATTGCCGCCAGTCCGTAAGCGATTCCGCGTGCTTCGCAAATCGCGGATCGGCCTCGGCAATGCTCTGGCGCACCGCTTCCACTCCGGCGGCGCGCAACTCCTGATAATGCCCCTTGGGAAAGACGAGGCCCGCTTGCCAGTAATCAGTGCGCTCGAGAAGAATTAAAATGCGCCCGCGCCCGATTCCGCCAAAAGCGCCGCCGACGATTTCCGGTTCGCCCGGCAGCTTCGGCAAACGGAACCACAGGACATCCATGGGCGGCGACGTTTTCATCGGCTCGAAACCCGCAAGCCTGCGCAACAGGGAAAAGCGCCCGTCGGCCCCAACGGTCAACGCGGCTCGAATTTCGTGAACGCCATCGTCCGTGGTGTAACGTACGCCGCGAACCGCGCCATTTTCTTCCACGAGCTTGGTCACGTTGGCATGCATCACCAGTTTGAACTGCGGATATCTCGCGGCCTCGCACGTAATGAACTCGAGGAAGCGCACCTGGGGAACCAGCAGGATGTAAGGGAAGCGCGTCTTTAGGCGGCCAAGATTAAATGGGCGAAACGGACCGTTGGCAAACTGCAGCGTCGGACCGGAAACTCTCGTGTGCGGAATCTCGTGGAGTTTCTCTGCCATGCCGAGCTGGTCGAGGATTTCCATCACCGAGGGATGCACGGTGTCACCGCGGAATTCGCGGTCAAAGTCCTTGTGCATTTCGAGGAGGGTTACAGGCACGCCCCGCCGAGCTAGAAGCAGTGACAACATGGCCCCGCCGGGACCTCCCCCAACGACACAGCAGGAAGTCTTGTGTACATCGCGGAGCCCGCTGCCTACGGCCTGTGGCTCTAGGGTCGGCGTTTGAGTGGACATAGAGCTTTGACCCGAGAAGTGGAGTCTTCGGAATAAAAAACGCCGGGAAAATGCTTGGAACTCCCAAGAATCTACCCGAAGACAATTCCCATTGGCAACAAAAACAAAACGCCGGGGCAACCGGGTTCTTGCCTTTATTTAGGACTACGAACTAAAAACTGAAGACTGATAAATGTCGTACAACTGTGCGCGTCATTGCACCCTCAGGTTCCCTCGACGATGCGCACATCCCGTTCCACGGCACCCGCCAGCAACTTCGCCGCGGCCTGGTAATTGGCGCTTTCGAATGTGCGGACAGCTCTCTCTACGCTCTCAAACTCGATGACCACTGCCCTTTCTTTCAGGCCTGCTTCATAGGCCTTGATGGGCATTCCGCGCGCGAGAAATTTCCCACCGCCGGCCTCAATGGCCGGCAAGGCCAGCTTGGCGTAGGCCGTCAAGGCATCCGCCTTCATGACCTTTCGATAAAAAGTAACCCAGTATCCTTTGGCCATGGTCTCACCTCGTCCCACAAAACCGCCTGATGCTAGCACGGTTTTATTACGAGTGTCCGTCCCCGCTCTTCTGCCACACATTGTCCGCTCCGCAAGGGCGGTTTTTCTTGTACAAGTGATATGCCCTGCCGCTGAATTACATGCCGGGAATTTCCGTGAATCTCCCCCAAGACAATTCCCATTGGCAATAGGGCTAAAAACAGAACGCCCGGGCGACCGGCCCGGGCGTTCTTCTTGTTACTTAGGACTAAAAACTGAAAACTAATGACTAATAGATGTCGTACTGCTCCCAGTGCAGCGTGGCGTCCGACTGAATGATGATGTGCTTGTGCGAATTCTGCTCAAGCTCATCCACGAGAATGGACTCGCGGGTCTTCAACGCTTTGGCAATTTCCGGATGCACACGAAGCGTGAGGTTCGGGTTTTCGTGGTCGGCTGTGGCCATCTTGCGCGCTTCCGCTTGGATTTCGTAGCAGAGCGTGGGGATGGACTTGACCATTCCAGAGCCGGTGCAATACGGGCATGGCTGGCAGAGCACGCGTTCGAGCGCTTGTTTGGTGCGCTTGCGGGTGATGCAGACGAGCCCAAATTCGTTGAACGAAAGGGCCTTGGAAGGCGCCTTGTCCTGTTCGAGGGCCATCTGCAGCGCGCCGAGGACCTTCTCGCGGTTGCGCCGCTCTTCCATGTCAATGAAGTCCACAACGATGATGCCGCCGAGGTCGCGCAAGCGAATCTGCCGGACGATTTCTTTCACGGCTTCGAGGTTGGTCTTGACGATGGTGTCCTCGAGTCGGATGGAACCCTTGCCGACGAACTTGCCGGTGTTGACGTCAATGGCCACCAGCGCTTCGGTGTGGTTGATGACGATGTAGCCGCCGGATTTCAGCCAGACCTTTGCGCGCAAGGCCTTGTCGAGTTCGTGCTGGATGCCGAACTCCTCGAAGATAGGTTGCTCCTTGGTATAGAGCTTGACCTTATTGACCAGCTTCGGCTGAAAGCGGCTGACGAATTCGACCACCTTCCCGTACTCTTCCTCGCTGTCAATCCAGATGCCCGTGAAATCGTCGCTGACGTAATCGCGCAGGATGCGTTCCACGAGATTGAGGTCGCGATGCAAAAGCGCAGGAGACTTGCGGTCATCGTTCTTCTGCTTGATCTCGTTCCAGGTCTTGCCAAGGAACTCAATGTCCGTGCGGATTTCATCGTCCGTCGCTCCGCCTGCCGCGGTTCGCACGATGAAGCCGCCGGGATAGCTGCCGCGGGCTTCGCCGACCAGTCGGCGCAAGCGAGAGCGGTTCTCCGCGCTGGCGATCTTGCGGGAAACGCCGATGTGGTCAATCGTGGGCATATAAACCAGGAAGCGGCCGGGGAGCGCCACGTGGCTGGTAATGCGTGCGCCCTTCTTGCCAAGCGGTTCCTTGGCAATCTGGACGACAACGTCCTGTCCCGCCTTCAGCATTTCGGAAATGAGTTGCGGACGCCGCTGTGGCGCGTGTCCTCCATGATGCCCGCGATGGCTGTGCCCGCGGCGCTCAAAGCGCCCGCGGCCCCGGTCCCCACCCCGATCGCGCCGGTCCGTGCGCCCGTCGGGGCGTCCTTCGTAGCGTCCGCGGCTGCGGTCTCCGCGATCCCCGCGGTCGCGCCCGCCGCGCATGGGCCGCTGGAAGCGCGAGCGCGGATTGCTGCCGATGCGCGCCGAATCGCGCCGGATGAATTCATCCGGCGGAGCGTTGGGATTACGCGGGGTGCGGGTTTCCCCGGGCAGAAGGACAATATCCTCCTCAACCACGGATCCGCCCATTGCGCCCTGCGCGGAAATAGCCTCGAAGTGATGTTCCTCCTCGGTTCGTTCGCTGCCTTCTTCGCGATCGAAGGCCTCCTTGGCCGCTTCGATTACCTCGTGATGCTCTTCTTCGTCTTCCGCATGTTCCGGCTCGTCAAGCTCCGATTCCTCATGCTCGGATTCATCGGCACGGTCATCCCCGGATTCATGCTCTTCTTCGTGATGCTCTTCGTGGCCTTCGGCTTCTTCTTCATCGTATTCAGCCCCACCGGCGAGAGAGTCGGCTTCCGCGCGGGCCTGGGTTTCTTCGTGCTTGGCTTCCACCAGACGCGCCGAAAGGTCGGACAATTCCTCATCGCTCAAGCCGGTCGTGCCGTTGCGTTGTGTTTCGGCGTGGGCTTGCTCTTCGTGAGGTTCGTCGTGATGCTCTTCGAGATGCGCTTCCGCGGCTCCGGACATCTGTTCCGCGGCCTCAGAGGCCGCTTCTTCGGAATGCCCTTCGCTCGTTCCTGCGCCTTCGGCTGCATTGTCGGCAAGCACCCAGTGCGGGAGGCTGCCGGAGAAGCGGCGCGGCACGCCGGGTCCGGTAGGCAAGCCTACCGCCGGGCGTCCTTGCTTCTCCTCATAGTTTGGCTGGCGCTCCTCGGGTTCGTGGTCACCCAATGGTTCCACCGGAGCCTGCACTGGACGCGCGCGATACTTCGCGAGCGATTCGCCCGGGAGAACGATGTCGTCTTCGAGCTTGTCCACGGGCGGAGCTGGGCCGCGATCGTTCGGGCGGCGGCTGTCAAAGCTGCGTGAATCGCGTTCACCCTGCGGCGAAGCATATTTGGAAGGAGGTAGATTGCGCCCACCCTGTCCATGATGCCGTCCGCGGTCGCCGCCGCCGCCCCTGCTGCTTCCACCACGGCGTCGGCCCCAACGGCCCCGACGTCCTCCTCGGCCACGGTCTCCGCCGCGATCTCCTCCGCGGTCTCCACCGCGGTCATACCCCGGACCCCGGTCACCACCTGGGCGAGGCGGATAATTCCGCATCGGGTTGTAAGACGGAGCAAAATTCTGAGGTGCGGAAGCGTTCGAATCCGGCTGGCGTTCTTCCTGTTCGGAGCCTTCCGCCTCGTGATGAGACTCTTCGCCGCCGGGATCGGAATTCTCCCCGTGGCGACCTTCCTCGTGGGCCTGCAGAACTTCACCGGGAAGCCGCTCCTCGTGGTGCGCCTCCTCGTGATGAACTTCGCCGGCGTGCCCATTCTCATGGCCCACCGCTGCGGAAAGGGTTTCGCCGGGCAGGACTTCGATCGGCGCGCTGCCCGGGCCGGAAGCCGCCGTTACGGACGTCTCCCCCGGTGCATGGCCGTGATCGTAGTCCTCGAGGTTTTCGAAAACGTCGCTGACGTAGAGAAACGCGTCGCCATCCAGGCCAATGTCCACGAATGCGGACTGCATGCCGGGTAGGACGCGGGTGACTTTTCCTTTGTAGATGCTGCCGACGAGCGCGAACTCTTTTTCGCGTTCAATGTAAATCTCGACTAGCTGACCTTCTTCCAAAATCGCGACTCGCCGTTCGTGCGAGCTCGCGGATATGACCAATTCTTTCGACATGAAAACTCCTCGGGATACACCGCCGCGGAAACCTCGCTGCCGGAGGTCCAAGGCAAGGCGCCGTTCCGGTAGAGACCGGAACACGCTGACGACAACAATAGTGTTGCGGCATGACGTTCGTTGCCGGAGGGAGTGGCCGCGGGGCGGCCCCGGAATTGCTCTAACCTCTTGCTAACGAGGCTGGTCCGTTGCCGGGATACTCCCGGGATAACGGCGGACGGTGCTGTCCTCACTCTGAAAATTCCTTCTTTACTGGCATCCCCGTCTTCTGCCGGGGCTGCCGATCCGGCGCAACCTCCCGGAAAGAGGCCATGCGCTCGGGACTGGCAACGGCTTAGTTGACGAACCGGCGCAGCCGGACGTTCATCACCAAACCAATCGCCAGGAATACAAACAATGTGGCCGATCCTCCGTAGGACATCAGGGGCAACGGAATGCCGGTAACCGGCATGGCCCCGATGACCATAGCCACATTGACCAAGACGTGAAAACCTAGCGCCGCCGTTACGCCCATGACCAGAAACATTCCCGCGCGGTCTTTCGCACGCTGAGCATTCTGCACTAAACGCAGCAACAACGCCATGTACAGCCCTAAGGCCACCAGCACGCCCTTGAATCCTTGTTCTTCCGCCAGGGCCGCCATGATGAAGTCGGAATACCTGACCGGAATATACCCAAGTTGATTCTGGCTGCCTTTGCCGAAACCCTTCCCCCAGAAACCGCCGGAGCCCACAGCAATCTTGGATTGCAGGACTTGATAGCCGGAACCCTTGGCGTCTTCCTCGGGATGCAAAAACGACGTAACCCTTTCCTTCTGGTACGGCTTCAAGAAATGCCACCCGACAGGCAGCATCAAGAGGCCGATAAGCACGATAGCCGCAGCATGTTTCCATTGCAGCCCAGCGAGAAAAGCACCGACAATCAGCATAGGCATCAACACCAAGGCGGTGCCGAGATCGGGCTGCTTGAGAATCAATACCAGCGGCAAACCTACTAGTAACCCAGCTTTGATCAAATCCTGCAGGGAAAGCTCATCTGTGCGCACTTCTGCAAAGAAGCGTGCCAACACTATGATTATAATCAATTTGACCAATTCTGACACCTGGAGAAATTCCCCCAGAACGGGGATCCACCTTTTAGCCCCAAATCGTGTGTGCCCTACCAACAAAACGGCCAGAAGCGCCGCCACGCCAATGATATACAAAATGGGCGCTTGGTCCATGATGACGTGGTAATCCAGGCGGGACAGTACGAACATCAGTACGAATCCAATTACCAGCCAGCGAATCTGCTTCATGTGCATGCCGGCGAGCGCGCTGCCGTGCGTCGCCGAATAAATCTCAATCACACCCAGCGCGCAGATTGCCGCCACGATGGCCAGCAGCCACCAATCGTAATCTCGTGTTCCGGTTGCATCTTTAATCATACTTCTACCCGCTGAAATCGTTGGTTAAGGCCGAACCTTCTTGGTCCCGCTGGCCGCCACAACCGCAGCTTGTTCTTCCGGTTTTGTTACTGCCTTGGGTTCTTCAGCTACTCGATTCGCCGTGTCTTTCCCGAAATCGTAGTGCTGATACTCCACGGTATATTGCCCCTGTGTTTTCTTGGCCTTCTTGTCGTAGTAAGCCTTGATAATGTCGCGCGCCAATGGAGCGGCCGCCAGGTTGCCGTGCCCGCCTTCTTCGACCAGCACGCTCACCACAATCTCAGGATTCCGGCGCGGGGCATAACCGACGAACCAGGCATTATTCTTAAACTCTTTCTTGCCCTTCCCGTAACGTTCCTTCGCTTCGCCGCCAATCACCTGTGCGGTTCCGGTCTTTCCGCAAAATTCCACACCTTGAAGCTTCAATGCCCCGGCCGTGCCGCCTTCGTTGACCACGCCGTACATGCCCTGGGTGACCCGTTCCACCGTGTTTTCGGACAGATCCACATGAACATCGCCGACATTCTGGGCATCTTTCAAAAAATGCGGCTGCTTGAAATCGCCGCCGGAAGCCACACCGCCGATCATCCGAGCCATCTGCAGCGGCGTCGCCGTAATCGCGCCTTGGCCGATGGAGACGGAAATCGTTTCACCGGGGTACCACTTGCGATGATAGACGCGCTGCACCCATTCTTCCGAAGGCACCAAACCCGGTTCTTCCGAAGGCAAATCAATGCCGGTGCGCGAGCCGAGCCCAAGCATCTTCGCGTATTTCGAAATGCGGTCAATACCCATGCGCTGGCCCACGTTGTAGAAGAACACGTCACACGAATGAATGATGGCTTGGTGCAGATTC
>Ga0306921_10000178_pt1 | contig 48786 bp, 41 predicted proteins | sample sta12Cox44000080_FD_203760 | JGI IMG/M metagenome (GOLD analysis project Ga0306921, IMG submission 203760) | Lab enrichment of tropical soil microbial communities from Luquillo Experimental Forest, Puerto Rico - statoxic.12C.oxic.44.000.080 (v2)... | ecosystem: Environmental > Terrestrial >... | reverse complement strand
CGATCCTGGTTGTGAGAGAGTGTTCTGCAATTGATTGCAGGATTCAGGACGTCGGAGGCTACTTGTCCAGACCGCGGTTGCCGTGAGGCTGATTTACATGTTCAGTTTCTGGCGGAGCCAGCTTCTTCAGGCGTAAAAAAACCGATGTTCGTTTCGCAGGCTAGCAATTATGTAGAGTGTCGCAAAATCGCCACTCCTGGAATCGATCTACAAAGGGCCATTTTGGTGGCGTACCGCGTCAGATGCAACAATTCGCCCGAATATCGTTGCTAAATTGATCACTTTCCCACTCAAAAGTCCTATGTAAAACGTGAAATTAGGCGATGTAGAATGGTTGTCAAAAGTACATAGGTCGATGTAGAACCTCAGTAAAAGTAAACAATTCGATGTAGAACAGCTGTCATTCTACATGCTGCGGGTGCCACCTTCTGTGCAATTGATTGCAGTAATCTTGCTCTCTCCTGCCTCTCCGCCTTTGCAATTGATTGCAAAGTTTTGCTGGTCTGGAACCGGCCGGCCGATTGAGTCAGCGCCCGATCCATTAAGATTCCGCCTATTCCTCTCCAAAGTGAGGTTATAATCCAGCAACTTACATGCCAATTACTACGGTGCGGATGGTGCCGACGCAGTCGGTGGACTAGGCCTCATCTCCGTATATCTCCTTTACCAGCTGCTCAATATAGACCTTCATCTCTTCAACTGTGCTTACGAAGTCGCTGTCAGCTTTTGTTTTGACATCCATCTTATCCGCGAGATCACAAACCGCGTGGAAGGCCGGTGAATAATGAGCGAGCAGGAAGCCTATGTGGGGCTTGGTAGGGGCGCAAGGAAGATCCGCATTGCAACGAGCCTGCTTAGCAAATGCTTGCCAGTTCTTAATTGCCCATTCAATCACCAATGTTGCCCCCGGCCCAAGGTCTCTTTTCAAGAGCTTCAATTGGCCCATCTGTTTTGGTGTCAAGCGTTCCTGCGGCACTCCATGGTATATCGCCGCATAGGTCGTCCAGGAGCCTGCTAGTCGTAGCACAGGCTGCTTTTCGGCGTTCTGCTTAATTGATTCGGTTGGTTCCATCGGTTCTCCTTCTGGGATGACTGTCTTGATCTAGCAGCTTCGCTTGCGCTCGCTGCAGGAGACGGGCACCTTCGCTACGCTCGGTGCAAGAAGCGAGCAGCTTCGCTTGCGCTCGCTGCAACACCCAGCATGAATTCAACGGCAAAACCTGGGTGCCCCCTGTTCTCCTGCACTTGGGACTCTTGCTGCCCCTCCGACCAAATGCAGAACGTTTAAGCCGGAAGCCAAACCTTATGCGGCTTCTCATTTTGGAACCGCTCTTCTCTTGCCTTATGGCGACGCAGGTGCCTACGCCAACGTTTATTGGGTGTCTGCATACTTCTTGACCACGGGTGGAACAAGTGAAGTTTTCGGAAGGCCCAGTCTCCCTCGATTTGATTAACAAATTTTAGGATGTAGGAAATGCCGTGCTGATTGGCGTCGAACAGTTCGACTTGTGCACTGCCGTCGTCACTCCTGTTGCCCGCCATTTCCTTCCACAGCCACTCGACGACGGCTGGACTCATCGGTGCAGCGGATGTCAGCAGGACGTGGTAGTGACGTGCAGAGGCGGGTTTCCCGCACCCAGAGAGTCGTTTCTCGTCACCACGCACGTACCCAACATCGGACTTCAGAAATCTTTCGAGTCGATTGACAAATTCCGCAAATGTTTTGTCAGCCTGAGGGTCTGACACTCTCCATGCGAAGGTAAATGTGCAAAACAGCTTCCATCGGATCAGTTTCAGCCAGTCGGCGTATTCCGTCACCGTCCTGCGATCAGCTTGGTATGGCCATCGCTGCTGTTCATACCACCTGACTGGCTTGTCATCTCTACGTCGATTCACGGCATCCCTCTTGTTGAGTACACGAAGATCGTCTCTGCATTCTGAACGCAGCCTATGGCCCTAATCAGTCGGGCACGCTCTGCGAGATGTTCCACCAGCATTGAGCATCTCTTCTACTTCTGCCCCACTGTGCCCAATTTTGTGCCCAGTGGCTGTTTGTATGCGCTTGTATCCGAGGCGCATAAAAGCTAAAATCTCCGCATAAATACTGGCTGATCTAAAGCCGTACAAAATGCTCTAAGTTGTTGATTTCTTGCGCGGCAAGTCCTCCGGAGCAATAGGTCGGGAGTTCGAATCTCTCCGGGCGCGCCAGCAACCCTCAGGTCCAACCCGGAGACATGGGTTACAGAATGTACCGGCTACATGGGTAACAACCTCGGGCCGAACGGGTTGTCGAGCGGTTCCAGCACTCGCGTATCGAGATCGAAGTAGCCCAAATCATAATCCATAAAGCTGACAAGCCAGATATCGTCGTGAACTTCTTTGATGCCGACGGCTTGGCCGGCAAAAACCGAGCTGAAGTTGATCTTTTTGCGCTCCAGACAGATCCGACCACAATTGGTAACCACGATGACCTTGTCGTGGAAGGGATAATCGATATCTGGTAATCCCTTGTAAACGCGGGTTGAGGGTTGATAGACCTCGGCTGGGCACTTCATGTCCAGGGCTTCGTGCGGGCGTTCCTGGTGGAAAACCTCGATGAAATCCTCGAACCTAGCCTGCTGCTGGAGGAAGTTTGCCGCCGCGGGCTTGGTGGTTTCTTTTTTCAGCGTGAGATGCATACGCTCATGAGGGCCATTTTGCTGGGGATGGCCAGGCTGGATGCGTTCAATGCCAATGCCCAGCCTGAGCCACCAGACCGCGAGCTTGCTCAGGTTGAACAGGGCGTGGGCGGAAGCAAAGGGAACGCCGTTATCGCTGCGGATGTTGGCGGGCAGGCCGCGCTCCTGAAACAGCCTCTCAAACACGGTAAAGGCATACTCCTCCCGGGTGGAGGAAAGCGCCTCACAGCAGAGCAGATAACGGCTGGCATGATCGGTGACGGTTAGCGGGTAGCAATATTGCCGATTGCCCAGCAAGAACTCGCCCTTGTAATCGGTGCACCACAGCTCATTGGGACTCTTGCCCAAGGATAAAGTGGTTCCCTGCGCCCGACGACGCGGGCGACCGCGGCGCTCCACCAAACCATAGCGATCCAGCACCGCATGGATGGTACTTTTGGCCGGAATCTTGATCCCGGAGAACCGGCGTATCAGGCGCTCGCGGATCTTACGAGCACCCCAACTGCTGTGTTCGCGCTTAATGTTCAGGATGTAGTTCTCCACCTGGAAGGGGAGTTTATGGCATACCGATAGGGACGTCGGCTGCGGTCCGTCAGTCCTTGAACACCACACTCCTGGTAGCGATCGAAGATCTTGTAGCCTGTCTTGCGGGAAATGCCGAACTCCCTGCACAGTTCCGCCATTGGCTCGCCGGCTAGCCGGCGAGCCACAAATTGAAGTCTTTCATCCATCACCGAACACTCCTTCCACGGCATCCACTTCCTCCCGAAAAAAGGAAAAAGTGTAACCTATGTGTCCGGTACGATCTGTTACCTATGTCTCGGGTCGCGCATCATTGTTCTCCGGAAGTTGCAACGGCTCGCCCTGAGCAGCAATTTCCTTCGTTTCGGCGCCGTGCCCAATTTTGTGCCCACCCAGCCTCGCCATTGCATTCAAAACAGCATCCTCGGAAGGGTGAACGTAGCGGCTGGAGATCGCAATCGAAATGTGTCTCGCGATGCAGCAGTGCTTCTTGCCGGACGGCGGCTGCTGGGCGTTGCCTTAACCGCGGGTGGACTCACGTTGCTGGCCAGCGAGTATCCCGAGAAGTTCGAGGGATTGCTTGAAGACGCTCCTGACTCTCTCAACAAAGGTGTCGAGCTACTTAACAATTGAAGAAGGTCGGAGAAAACATCCTCGAAGACGCGACTTAAATGCGCAGTTCGGGGATTGATCAGTCGATTCCGAGCTGCTTGCGAGCATCGGCTGAAAGACGTTCCGGAGTCCACTGCGGATACCAGACCAACTCGACGACTGCATTGGCAACGCCGGGGATACGCTGGAGTCGTTGTTTCACCTGCTCGGTAATATGGCCGGATGATGGGCATCCGGGTGTGGTGAGCGTCATTTCTACTTCAACTTCATCGCCGTTAGAAGCGTCGGCGGCAGGTTTCAAGCGCACCTCGTAAATCAGCCCAAGATCAACGATATTGACGGGAATCTCAGGGTCGTAGCACTCCTTGAGAGCGCTGTAAACTTCTTCATTGGTAACCCGCATTCTATCCTCTACTTCAGATTGTAATAGTTTCTGCATCTAATTTTTCGCGCGCCGGCCATGTGCTCCGTCGACCGGTCAGAACCGAACGTATGTCGAAACCGGCTAAGATCGTCCAGATTGTGCTTGCCTCCGTCATCGTGTTGGCTGGCGTCCGGCTGGTCCTCAACCTGCGCGAGCGGCGGATTACGTTTGTGACGGCGGAGCGGAAGGAGGTCGCAGTTGATCCAGATTATTACGTCGTACCGAAGAAGTTGCATCCGCAGGACCTGAAAGATGCGAAAGAGCTGACGCAGCAGCCGATGTGGGTGCGCGAGGGATACCGCTCAGTGTACTTCCCATACGGACCGCCGGTGGACTTCGGGCATGACGCGGGACGACTAGGGCCGATCGAGAAGCTCGACATCAAGGATGTTGTTGTGCAACACGAACCCAATACGCCAGGGAGACAGATCATGGCAGTATTCGACAAGGATGGCAAGCGCTATGCCTTTTCTATTGGTGCCGAGGAAAACGGCAATTACCAGATCTTCTCCGACGAGATCCTCTTCATTCAAGATCCTCATGAGCTGTACAAGCACTGGCCGGCTGAGGTGTGGAAGGCGATAGAGGAGCACCAGATAAAGCCTGGGATGAATGAGTTGCAGGCTTCATTCGCTATTGGGGTGGGCGTACCGAAAGGAACGGGTACCACGAATCCGCGAATTGTGGATTACCCGAACAATGGGCATCCAGTGCAGGTGACGTTTAACAATGGCAAGGCGACAGAAGTGAAAGCGGGAAGTTGACCGATGATTCACTTGATCATCCGGTCAAAATCGGCAGCTTGCGGATGCGCTTGCCGGTAGCCGCGAAGATGGCATTGCAGAGCGCGGGAGCCAGCGGCGGCACAGGCGGTTCGCCAATTCCGGTTGGCGGCTCGTGGCTTTCGACAAAGTATCCCTCGATAACAGGCACTTCGTTGTTGCGCAGAATGGGATAGTTATCGAAGTTGGTTTGCTGAATCTGGCCATGCTCGATGGTGATCTGGCCTCGAAGAGCCGCAGAGAGACCGAAAATCACGGCGCTCTGCAGTTGCTGCTCGAGAATGTTGGGATTGATGACCTGCCCGCAATCGACGGCGACAACAACGTGCTCGACGTGGGAATCACCGTCCTGCATCGTGATCTCAACGACCTCGGCTGCGTAGGTTCCAAAGCATCCGTGGGCGGCGATACCGCGGAAGCGTCCCGATGGCAGCGGATTGCTCCAGCCTGATTTTTCCGCTACGAGATTCAGCACGCCCTTCAGGCGGCCAGTGTGCCATTTGGTATCGAAGTAAGCAATCTCCTTGTCCTCAGTAAGCAGTTGTAGGCGGTACTGCAGCGGATCTTTGCCCGCAGCGTGAGCGAGTTCGTCCAGGAACGACTCGTTAGCAAACGCCACCTGCGCGGCGTAGACAGAACGCAGCCAACCTAGCGGGACAGGGCACGCAGGCGCGATGTAATCGACGCTCAGGTTTGGAACGAGATACAGGAATGCGGCTTCGTCTTTGAGGTCGGGATCGATGCCTCCCTCACCTGGCTGGCCCTTCTGACCGGAGATCGTGGGCGAAATCAGACGATGGGTGTATGCTGCCGGTGCGCCGTGCGAGTCAAGTACCGCGGAAAGGCGATGCAAGCTCGGAGGGCGATAGACCGAGGAACGCATATCGTCTTCGCGTGTCCATATGACCTTGACGGGAGCGTTGATGGCCTTCGAAGCCAACGCAGCTTCAACCGCATAGTCGTGCTCGAGGCGCCGGCCAAAGCCTCCACCGAGCAGGGTGAGGTTGACGTGAACCTCCTCGGGCTTGAGTCCTACTGCTGTGGCCACAGAGTCCCGTACATCTTGGGGAACCTGCGAAGGCACCCAGATTTCACACTTGGAACCGAGGAAGTGTGCAAAGCAGTTTTCCGGTTCCATGGGAGCGTGGGCCAGCATGGGCAACTCGTACTCTGCCTCTATGCGGCGCCCTGACACGCTCTGAGTATCGCCTACACTTTGCAACGAAACGGCTTTATCATTGGCGGCTTTGTGCAATGCGTTGAAAACCGCCGCGGTGTTGAGGTCCTTGTTGGGGCCATCGTCCCAGGTCACCTTCAGCGCCTTGCGGCCTTGCATCGCAGCGAAAACGGAATCGGCCGCCACAGCCACGGCCGAATCGCCCACTTTCACCACGTTGACGACTCCCGCCACCTTGCGCGCCTCAGAGTCGTCGAAGCTGGCCATTTTGCCGCCGATAACTGGGCAGCGCGCCAGGAAGGCGTATTTCATTCCGGCGATGCGGAAATCAATTCCGAACTCAGCTGTGCCGTTGGTTTTCGAAGGCGTATCGAGTCGCGGCGCCGGTTTGCCAATGAGTTTGTATTGGGACGAGTCTTTCAGCTTTGGTTCTTTTGGAACCGGTAGTTTCGCTGCCCGCTCGGCAAGTTCGCCGTACCCCGCGCGGTGATTCAAACCGGTATGGACCACGAATCCCTTGTCCGTCGTACAGTCGCCTGTCGGAACACCCCACTCTTGCGCGGCAGCCGCCATCAGCATCTCACGGGCGGCGGCTCCGGCTTGGCGCATCGGGTCCCAGGTGGTTCGCACGCTGGCGCTGCCTCCAGTGGACTGGTCCCCGAATAGCGTGCTTGCGCCAGCTTGCTGAATCGCGATCTGCGACCAATCGGCATCCAGTTCTTCGGCGAGAATCATGGGCAGAGCGGTAAGTACTCCTTGCCCCATCTCTGAGCGTGGCACGACAACAGTTACCCTGCCGTCGGGAGCAATGTGCAGATAGGAGTTAGGCGCAAAATCGTGCTGCACTCCCGAATGCTTCTCGCGATACGGGAGATAGACTCCGATCACCAGGCCTGTACCGATTACCGCTCCGCCGACCAAAAACTGTCGGCGCGAAATCAGGCTCATCGCGCACCTCCCGCGTTGGTCGATGCCGCGCGTGCCACAGCTCGTCGGATACGATGATACGTACCGCACCGGCAAAGATTACCGGACATGCCATCGATGATTTCCTGCTCGGAAGGATGTGGCGTTTTGGCCAGCAAAGCCACGGCCTGCATGATCTGTCCGGACTGGCAGTACCCGCACTGCGGAACATCTTCAGCAATCCAGGCCTGCTGAACAGGATGCAGACCCGACTGCGAGAGTCCTTCAATAGTTGTGATTGCTTTGGCTGCCGCCGCCGAAACGGGTGTGATGCACGAACGTGTGGCCTCGCCGTCAAGATGTACGGTGCAGGCACCGCAAATGCCTGCTCCACAACCATATTTTGTGCCAGTGAGTTCGAGTGTGTCACGGATCAGCCAGAGAAGCGGGGTATCGGGATCGACGTTGACCTTGCGTTCTGTTCCATTGATACGCAGCGTGAATTCGGACATGAAGGGTACCGGAGGTCTTTGAACCGCCTAGCATCCGATGGTAAAGGAAAATTCCAGAAAGGCAAACCGGGCCGCGACGATGATGCTCTAAACATGTGCCAGGCGCGACCCGCTTCGAGATACACGATTTTCATTTGACATGAAATTACGATCGTAATATTATTCCGGACCGATGCGTTATCCCGCCGGGCACAAGCAGAAGACCAGCGACAAGATTCTGGACACCGCAGGTCGGCTATTTCGCCAGCACGGCTACGAAGGCACAGGAGTGGATAAGGTGATGGCTGCCGCCGGCCTAACTGCCGGGGGCTTCTACTCCCATTTTTCTTCTAAACAGGACCTGCTCGCCGGGGCCCTTGACCATGTGTTCTGCGCGGCTCAGAAAGACCGGCCGGCACAGCTGAGTAAACTTGCTGGCCACGAATGGCTGCAAGGTTTTGTTTCCTTCTACCTCAGCAAGCAACACCGCGACTCACCGGCTCGGGGGTGTCCGATAGCCTCTTTGGCGGGGGAAGTCTCACGTATCGGCGGCAAACCTCGCACTGTATTCCGACAGCATGCGCAACGAGTGATCGATTCCATCGCGCGCCAGTTTGATGGCGAAAGGCCTGACCGGCAGCGGGCCATTATCACCATGGCGCAGTGCTTAGGCGGACTGCTGCTGGCTCGAGCAGTGGGCAAGAGCGAACTATCGGAGGAGATTCTGGCGACCTGTAAAGAATCCGTAATGGACGAAATTGCGCGATTGGAGATGTAAGGCGACAACTCTCCTCCATGATTAAATGCCGCGAGCTCTGTTTCGGATGCGAGGCAGTAGCTTGCATCGAACCGAGAATACCGGGCCAAGCCCCGGCACAAACGAAGGAGATAACATGTCTAACGAAGTGGAAACTTTCCTGAATACATGGGAGAACGAATCAAAGGCCACGATAGCCATGCTGAAAGCGCTACCTGAAGGACAATACGATTTCCGGCCCGATGCTGGCGGCCGCTCGCTGGGCGAGTTGGCGTGGCATCTCTCGGAGGCTGAAGCCTATATGACCTTCGGCGTTGAGCGGGGGAAGCTTGAACTGGGCGTGCGCCCGCCGGGAATTGAGCGGCCAAGAACCATTCTCGAAATTGCGCCAGGCTATGAGCGTGTGCACAACGGCGCTGTGCAGTTTGTGCGAACGCTCACTACGGCCGATCTGAACCGCAAGGTCACGTTCTTCACAGGCGACCAGCCGACCATTCGCGAGATCCTGTGGGTGTATCTCTTGCACCACATGATTCACCATCGTGGACAGCTATCGGTGCTCTGCCGCTTAGCGGGAGGATGCTCTCCAGCGCCTTACGGGCTGAACCGCGAGCAGGCGGCGGCAATGCGTGAAAAGATGGCCGCAACCGCAAAGTAGTCATAAGGCTGGAATTTCCTACAACTGAGGATGGGTGGTGCGAGCCCTTGAACACGCCGCCTAAGCCAACACCACCGTTTTGTTCTGGTAAACGAGAACACGATTCTCCAGGTGCCAACGCACCGCGCGGGAAAGTACGACCTTTTCCAGGTCTCTACCCTTGCGCATCATGTCTTCCACGGTGTCGCGGTGGAAGACGCGCACGATATCCTGTTCGATGATCGGACCCTCATCTAAACCCGCGGTAACGTAGTGGCTGGTGCCGCCGATAAGTTTTATGCCCCGCTCAAAGGCCTGGTGGTAGGGCTTAGCGCCCACAAAAGCGGGCAGGAAAGAGTGGTGAATGTTGATCAGACGAAGCAGGTAATGACCGACAAACTCAGAGGTGAGTATCTGCATGTATCGCGCCAGCATGATTAAGTCAACACCTCCTGCCCGAGCAGACCACTGATCTCACCTTCGCTTGTCTGTTTGTTCTTAGGATCCCTCAAGAGGTAAAAGGGTATGCCGTAAAAGTTGGCTATCTTCTCGGTTGCAGGCTGGCCGCTGATGATGTGGATGATATCGCAGTTTAACTCACCGCTGTTGTGCCGATAGAGCAGGTTGACGAGTCAATGATCGAAGCCGGAGACAAGAATTGCGACTTTCGGACGGTAGCTGTTCAGCACCAGGTGATACTGATCCCATATGCGTTGGCGACCGGCCGGAAATGCGGCTCAAAGTCGGCAGGCTGCAAGTCGAATCCGTCAAGGTCCCATTCCAGCCAAAAGGAGCTCGCGTCCGCTGTCGATATGGTCGTCGGCATGCAGCATACTGCCATTGTGCGCTACGAGGAATTGTGTGATGGCAGCAATGACTCCTTTGCGGGCGAGCTTCATGGGACTGCTGGAGAGCAAGACGGCGGTGTTCCTCATCTGTCTGAACCTGTTTCGAGACGAAGGGAGACGCGCGTATCGTTCGAACCGTGTCTAAATCCAATGGGCTGGTGTGCGCCCGGAATATTTTAGTATGGGACGTCGTGGGCCATTGTGCTGCGGATGGAGGCTAGCATGAAAGCAATCCGAGTTCATGAGTTTGGGGGGCCCGAGGTACTCAAACTGGAAGACGTTCCCGATTTGCAGCCCGGGCCGGGGCAGGTAGTATTGCGGGTGCACGCGGTTGGTGTGAACCCGGTCGAGAGTTATGTCCGCACCGGCACCTACGCCGTCAAGCCAAACCTTCCCTACACACCGGGGGCTGACGCCGCAGGAGTTGTGTCAGCAGTAGGCTCGGGTGTAACCGGCGTGAAGGCGGGCGATCGCGTTTACACGTCGGGATCGTTGAGCGGAACTTATGCTGAGCAAACGCTGTGTACCGAGACGCAGGTACATACGCTTCCCGACAACGTCAGCTTCGAGCAGGGAGCAGCCATGGGGATTGCCTATGGTACAGCGTATCGCGGGCTCTTTCAGCGAGGCGGCGGCAAGCCTGGAGACACCCTCCTGGTACATGGCGCCAGCGGTGGCGTCGGTACTGGGGCTGTGCAATTGGCGCGCGCAGCTGGGCTAGTGGTCGTTGGTACGGCGGGTACCGAGGCAGGGCTGCGACTCGTGATGGAACAGGGGGCTCATCACGTAGTGAACCACTCAGCCGCAGGATACCTGGACGACTTGATGAAGCTGACGAATGGGCGTGGATACGATGTGATCCTAGAGATGCTGGCCAACAAGAATTTAGGCAACGATCTTAAGTTGCTGGCGCCGAAGGGACGCGTGGTAGTCGTGGGCAGTCGGGGGCGGGTAGAGATCGATCCCCGGGACACGATGTCACGTGTGGCCGACATCCGTGGTTTCACGCTGCTTGCCACGACGGAGCAGGAACTTCGCGAGATTCACGCCGCGCTCGGCGCAGGGTTGGAGAACGGCAATCTGCGCCCCGTGATCGGGCAAAAGATTCCGCTGTCCGAAGCAGCTCGCGCGCACGAGGAAGTCATGAAACACTCGGGCGCTCTGGGCAAAATCGTGCTGGTAGTTTAGCGAAAGTTAGCAGTGTGGTTCTCCTTAACAACGCCGGGAGTTTGATCCTCGAACCAAACCCTACAATCGAGATATGCAACGGCGGATATTGACGCGGGCGTGTACGCAGGCGCTGCCTTGTCTGCTGGCTTTGATGCTGCCGAATCCTATTCACTCGCAGCCGACGACTTCGGCTCGTTCCCTTCAACAAGCCGTCACGCACGCGATGACGGGCAAGGCCGGAACAGCGGTCGTCATCGACGCAGCATCGGGCAAAATCCTGGCAGTGCATCGCCTCCATACGGCCGCGCAACGAGTTGCGCTGCCGGGATCGAGCATAAAGCCGTTTACGCTGCTCACACTGCTCAATTCAGGAACTGTCAACCAACAGACGACATGGCTGTGTAAGCGGCCACTCACACTCGCAGGGCACAATTTGAGCTGCACTCATCCTGAGGTGAAGCAGCCGTTCGATCCTGTAATGGCACTCGCCTACTCGTGCAACAGCTATTTTGCCGCGATGGCTGCGCGTCTAACTCCTGTTGAGCTGCGAAACGGATTTCAGAGCTTCGGTTTTGGATCTCCCAGCGGCCTGGCGCCCGGCGAAGCCGCCGGTAACGTGCCGCTCGCCTCTACAACCGAGGAGTTGCAACTCGAAGCGCTTGGCGAAGGTGGAATCCACGTCACACCGCTCCAGTTACTGCGCGCGTACCAGATGTTGGAGCGCATGCAGGTGAACCATGACGCAAGACTCGAGCCGGTCTACCAGGGACTGGAAGCTTCCGTCGCGAATGGGATGGGACACCTTGCACAACCTGATGCATCACTGAAAGTCGCCGGCAAGACGGGAACGTCGCTCGTAGAAGAAGGTTTCTGGCGGCATGGCTGGTTTGCGGGCTACGCGCCCGCGCATGATCCGAAAATCGTTCTGGTGGTATTTCTGGAAAAGGGTAACGGACCTGTCGACGCCGCCGGTGTTGCACGAGAGATTTTCACGGCTTACGCAGCTAGTCAGGCAAACGGAGCCTCGCATTGAGGCGCTACGCGATAGTTCTGCTTGCACCGCTGTTCGGCTGGATCGTAGGAGGTGCCCAGCCTCAGCAAATCCGCCCAACTGGTGGGTTTCCCAAAACCGTTCGCGTCCGGCTGTGGTATTCCCAGCCGCCCCTCACCTTGAAGTTGACCGCTGGACCTGGGCAAGCCAAGCTTCGAAAATGTGTAAGCTGCGCCGAGATTTCCTTTACGTCATTAGCCATCCGTACCTCAGGTTCGCAAGTTCAGATCGAAGGCGACAAGACACCCATCATTGAAGTGCGCGTGAGCGGCGTATACGAAGCGGCGGCTGTAAACGCCCCAGCGCTCCGGGCCGACTTTCCCTTGACCATCCGCGCAAGCGATGGAAAGCTGCAAGTGACTGCGACCATGCCGATGGACGAGTACATTGCCGGCGTTCTGGCGGGGGAGACCGGCAACTTTCAGTCGGACGAAACCTTGGAGGCCATGGCAGTTGCTGCGCGTACCTATGCGCTGCATTTCGGCGCGAGGCACTGGCTGGAGGGATTCGACTTTTGCGATTCCACGCACTGCCAGAACCTGCGCCTTGCCGCAGTCAGCCCACGTTTGCGAAAACTCGCAGAAGCTACTGCCGGTGAGGTGCTGTGGTACGACGGGGAACCTGCGGCCACCTACTACCACGCCAACTGCGGCGGCACCACCGAGGATGGACGATACATTTTGGGCAACGACGAGCAGTGGGCGCCTTACCTGAAACAGCACTCCGATGCCTACTGCGTTCGCACCGGTAATAGCCGTTGGCGCAGTGAGGTGAGCAGGCAGGAATTGCATCGAGCATTGGCGGCCGAGGGCGTCGACATACCAGGACAAATCCATTCTGTTGTGGTAGCGCAACGCACGGCGAGCGGGCGCGTCGAGTTCCTCACCATGACAGGTAGCCACTCTGTGACGGTACCGGGGTTGACCTTTCGCCTTGCTGTCGGTCGCAATATCGGCTGGGAACGGCTGAAGAGTAATTGGTACGACGTGCGAGTCGAGGGATCGAATGTCATCTTTCAGGGACGCGGCTCAGGGCACGGCGTAGGACTGTGCCAGGTCGGTGCCGAAGCCATGGGTGAAGAAGGGAAATCGTATCGCGAGATTCTCGCTTTTTATTACCCCGGCACTCGATTAGGAGTCAGCGCACAAGGTACACAATGGCAGCAGCTGGCGAGCGAAGATGTCGTGTTGTTTACTACTCGTCCCGAACGCGACCGCCCACTGCTATCAATGGCCAGTGTCAATATTCACGAAGCTGAAGAGAACACCAGACTGCTCTACAACGGCAGAATCAAGCTAAAGGTCTACGCCACCTTGGCGGAGTTCCGGGATGCAACTGGCCAGCCAGGATGGGTTGCCGCCTCAACACGAGGCAATACGATTCGCTTGCAGCCGACCGACGTGCTGAGGGAGGCCGGAACGCTTGAGCGCACCTTGCATCATGAATTGCTGCATGTTCTGGTGGAATCGCATGCCAAGCCAGGCACTCAGCTGTGGTTTCGCGAGGGATTGGTCCTATATTTGGCCCAACCACAAGCTGTGCTGAAAAACACCGGTGGTTTCCCGACCCTCGACGCACTCAACAACGCGCTACGCAGACCAGCCAGTGAGGCGGAAGTGCGGCAGGCTTATGCCGAGGCGCGAGCACGGGTCGCAAAGATGATCGCGCAGAGTGGAAAGGAGACGGTGATACGCTGGCTGCAAGAGGGGCTACCCGCCATCAATCGCGACTAGCCAGACACCAATCGTCGCTACAGAGCGAGCGGGTCTTCACGTCCGGTATATAAACCCACCATCCAAACTGCAGCAAGGAAGGCAGTCACATCGACCAGGTACGCCAGCAGAAAGCGCGCGCCCATGCTCCACAGTTGTTGCCGCAAGGTTTGCAACTCGGGGACCAACCAAACTAATCTGTAAGGGACATACACCGCAACCAAAACCAGCAACGCTAGCCAGAGCCAGTACAAAGGACGTCTCCAAACTCGGCGCGAGCGTACCAGATGCTGAGGCTGAACGCCCACAGACGAAACTGTCATAGCGATGGGAATCCAAATCGCCGGCATCACGAAAAACACGACAAGCGCCAGTAACCAGTTGAGGTCATTCATGATGTTGCGGGGCGGGGGACCGCCGCCAATTTTTTGCCGCAACCAAACGGCAAACTGCGGCACATAAGCGCGGATCTCCCAGATTGCCCGGGCAAGCAAAACGAAACCCAACGCCCAAAAGCCGAGCGCTGGGACATGGCTCAAGGCGCGACGATAGGCCGGCCAGATGTTACGCTCCCCGCGGAACCGGGCCACGCGAAACCAGGTGAAGGTCCCGGCCCGCAGCCATAATCCAAATGACACCACAATGACCGCCAGCACCAACGAGCCTGCCACTTGCCACCCGCGTGCATCCGGTATCAACAGCCAGAAATATCCGGCGACAACCAAGCCGGCATTGGCCACGAAGTTCAGCACCCACAGTTTGAATACACCCGTGCGATTGACGCTCATATCGCTCATGATCATTTCACCGCCACCGTCACCACGTCGCTGGTCGACAGGTATTGCGGTTGATACATGGGCTCGACTCGCGTTGGACTTACGCGAAACGCCCCCGGATTTACCACTCTCACCAGGTAGGTGTATTCGGACTGCCCACGCGGGAACCAGTAGTTGAAGAAGGTTGTGCGGTCGTCGCGCAGCTCACGGTAGCTGCGCCAGCGGTTTGTCCACCACGATGGCTCCTGGTCAAGCTGATATAAGTCGTCACGCGCGATGGATTCGGTTCCCGATGGAATCGGGTCCTCGATCATCAGGTATCGCCACTCGCTCCCGCCGACGGTGATGCGCACCGCCAATGTGTCGCCCACCTGCACCGGGTCTGAGAGTTTGTCGAGGTGATAGACCAGCTTGTCGCCCCTCTGGACTGGTGAGAGCTTGAAGTACTCGCGCACCGTGCTCAACTGGAACGCACCGGTGTTCACCACGTTGGGCTGGTTCGAGTAGTATTCAGCCCGCGCCGACCAGTACAGACGCCCATCGCCTTTCTTGACGAAGCTGATCTGATTGTCGTTCTGCCCGATCTGCTCCTCGTTGAGCGTAACTACGGTAGATGGAGCTGTAGCATCGGCGGCACCGAACTTCTTCGTGCCTATCGTCCTCCCGTTCACCTGGACGTTTAGGCTGAAGTTCGGCTTCAGCTCCTGCGTGCGTTGCAGGTAATCCGTCAGACCGTAGACGACCATTGCCGTCTGCTCAGTTGAATCCCAGTAGTACCCTTCGCTACGATGGCTGACCAGATACAGCGCCGCCTTTGCCAATAGCGGACTTTGGGTATCGGCAACATTCAGGAACTTTAAAGCGTAGGCCGTAGCCTGCGGAGTGGTGTCACCGTAGAAGTCCATCAGGGAGTTCGTGTCGCTAGGCCACCATGCCTGGCCGTCTTGCTGCCTGGTCGAGGCTTCCAGGTCTTTCGCCAAGTCGTTGGCACGCGAGTCTTTCATCTGCAACAGCGCAAGCCCCAGTAACGCCTTGCCATACGCGGTAAGGGTCGAACGCTGCGCCCAAACTGAATCCACGACAATCGCATCTGACTCACTGCCGCTCAAGACCAGCGCGTACGCCATATAGGCGCGTAGGTCCGTTTTCACCTGGCTCGAGCGGCTGAACGAAGTCAGCAACCAACTACGCGCCCGAGCAATGCGTGCGTCTTCCACCTCGTAACCGGCTGCCTTCGCCTGAACCAGCCCAGCCAACACATAAGCTGTCATGAACGGAGCAGAGTCATCGCTCTGCCACCAGCCCCAGCCCCCGTCAGGATGCTGGAACTGATAGAGCCGATCGAGACCGGCTTGCACCTGCTTGTTCAGCTTTTGCGGATCGACGTTCGTAGCGACACCAAGCTTCTTCATTGCGTCGGCGACCAGCACGTCGGGCAAGAAGCTCGACATCGTCTGCTCGGTGCATCCGTACGGATAAGAAGTCAGGAAGTCAAGGGCCCCGAAAACTGTTCCTGCAATCGACGGCGTGAGTTCGATGATCAGCTTGCGAGTGTTCGGCTCGATTCCCGCAGGAAATGCGAGTTGCTCGGTGACGGTGGTACTGGCGGACGCCGAGCCTGACTTTGCCACAGCCAGCTTGACCCCGAACGGCTCAACTGGGAGCGTCAATTCCATGGCATCGCTTTCGACGTCGGTGAGCGCCTCGCCAAGAACCTTGGCCGAATCGACATCTTGAACCTTCACGCGATAATCGACCTTAGCGGTTCCTCGGCTTGGCAGGGGTACATCCTTTGTTCCGCCTTCGAGAACCTCCAGGCCCCCGAACTTCATCGACACTCGTGCTGTCTTCTCTTGCGGCAGATAGTTCTGCACGATGGTCGAGAGCACGATCTCATCGCCGCGACGGAAGAACCGTGGAACCACTAACCTCACCACGAGGTTCTTACGCACGATGGTGTTTTCCACCGCGCTGCCGACCTTCGTATCCTGCGTGACTCCGCGTGTCGTCGCGCGCCAGGAGGTAATCGCATCCGGGTAGTCAAACTTTACGGAAGCCTGTCCGCCACCGTCGGTACGCACATCGGCTACCCAGAAAGCCGTGTCGGGAAACGCCTTACGAATCCTGGGCTGAACAAGCCTCTCAGGCTTGAGCTGCGCCAAGGCGCGCGAGGGTCGCACGGAAGCCAGCTGCATCGCGCGCTTCCCTGCTTGCCCGCTGAAGTAATAGCTCAGCGAACTGTCGGTCGCCACTTTTGAATAGAGGTTGCCGTAAAACGCCGTTGTGATCTTCGGAACCGCATCTGGTTCGATGGCATAAATAGCCTCGTCGACAACTCCAAGACTGAAATCAGCACCGCTCACAGGCTTGCCTTGGTCGTCGGTGGCCTTGATGGTGTAAGCCCCCGGCTGTCCGGGCTGGTATTGCGGCTTGGATGGTTGCAGTTCGACCTTCATCAGGTGCTGCGTCGGCGGAACCTTCAAACTCTTGTTACCGACGTAAAGCTTGTTTCCGCGAATGAACGCGGCCGAGACGAAGAAGTTCGGAGCGTACTCCGCGCGAATCGGAACATCGATCATTACGCTCCCGCCGCCACTCGTCACTACCTGCGCCGTGTACAATCCATTGCCTTCCGTCGTGACGAGCACGTTCGCCGGCTCGGACCCGGTGACCAGCATGACATGCGCGGTGTCTCCCGCAGAGTACGATTTCTTGTCGGCAACAATTTGAATGCGTTCCTGCTGCGTGCCGGTCCATAGTGGACTCTGCCCCGGCGCCCAAAGGAATGCTGTGGTTTCCACCTGGCGGTTCTGCACTGAGACGGCCGTGATACGCACGCGAAACTCGCCGGCGTCGGGAATCGTAAACTGCACTTGCGCCTTTCCGTCCTCGCCCGTTTTTCCGTTCGTGCTGGAAACTATCTGGCCGGAACGGTTTCGCCAGTCCCAGCGACTTATGTCGGCACGGAATGCGGTGGCAACCGGTTTCTTGTCGTAATCCAGCGCCGTCACGCTAATGGTCGCCGTGCTTCCTTTGGAGTACACGTAGGAATTTGGCTCTGCAGTCAGATAGAAGCTCCCGTACGTCGCGAGTCCGAATCCGTGGCCCGAAATCTCTCGGTTACCGGCGTCGGTCACTCGCGCCTCGATTCGATAAATCACGTCTCGCTTGTTCGGGTTTACTTTCGTCGGAATTGTGATGGACAGCTTTCCGTCAGCATCGAGCCTGCCGCTCTGCTCGCTCTCCTGCTCGCCACCGTACCTATCTTCCTCGTCCGTTCCTCCTTCGCCACCCTCGTCCACGTTATCCGAGTCAGACTCAAACCGCTCGAAAGCCCAGTACGGCGCCGTGTGCACAACCCAATTCACCTTCGCATTCGCAACCGGCTCGCCAAAGTAATAGCGCGCATCGATGGTCGCCTTAATTGGCTGGCCTTGCAGCAGGCGCGGAGTTTGCGCCGTCACCTTCACCGCATATTCGGGCTTCTTATAATCCTGCACCGAGAAGCGCACGCCTTCCACGTAGCGTTCGCCCGATTTCATGTTGAGGTAGTAAAAGCCGAGGTTCGCATCCGCCGGGATCTTGTAATCCCAATGCGCCGTACCGATATCTGACAGCGTTCCTGTCAGTTGCCATACCGGCTCATAGGTACGCGGATCGCGAAGCTCCAGGCTCAACTCGCGCTCCTGCGGAATGACGTAACCAGTGGGCGTCTCTCCGCGAACAATCGTCTTGAAATGCACGGTATCGCCCGGCCGATACACTGGGCGATCCGTGTACGTGTAGCCCTGCAGATTGCGTCCTTCAGCCCCAAGGTTCCATGCGTCGGGCGCGTTGATCGCCACCTGGCCTCGATACATGGCAAGCACGGCCACATTTTCCGGCTTGGCCTGTGTGATGTTCGCGTCGAGCATTCCCTGCTGGTCGGTTGACTTCGCAACCACCTGCTGCTGCTCGATCCAAACGTCCGTGTCTGCACCAGCAATCGGACTTCCTGTGTTGCGCTCCACCACGTATGCCAGGAGTCTGCCCGGAGCGGCCTTGGTAATGACCGCAATTTCCGTGACGACAACGATGGTGTACGCGCGGAGTGTCCCGTTGGTCGCTTCCACCATGTAGACTCCCGGATCACGTACCGGAACTTCGACGCGCTTACTCTCCCAGCGTTCTCCTCCCGGTGGTACTTTCCAGTTCCAGGTCGAGACCAATTGCTGTTGATTCAGCACCGGTACCTGCGCGAATTCCGTTGCTTGCGGGCCCTTCTTCGCAGGTGCTTTTTCGCCCACACGCCACAGCCGAATCTGGTGGCGCGCATCGGGTGAAAATTGTGCTCGGATAAAATCGCGGATCCATGCCCAGACGCGATGCTTCCAGGCATGAAAGCGCTCGAGCCAGCTTCCCTTCTTCTGCTTTGGAAGGTGAGGCGCTTGTCCTCCGAAGCTATGTGGCTCCTGCAACTGGCTGAAGAACTTTACGGCATCGTTGACCCGATAAACCCGAAACTCGAGTGCGGCGACATTGTTGCTGTAGACGCCGATCTCGATCTTTTCGCCTGGAAGATACGTGCGCTCGCTGGTGATCGAAAAATAAGCTGTGCCTTCCTCCTGTGCATTCACAGGCACGAGCGAAAGAAGTGTGAGGACCAGACTCAACAGAGCACGAAGCAGACGCATTAGTCAGCTCCTTGCAGAATGTTCCAGCGATAGACACCAAGAAAGCTGGGATTGGAAGGCACCGGTCGCCAGCGCGGATCGGGAAAATTCATCAGCTCCGCAACTGTGGGCCGGCGAATCTCGCCTTTCGCCTTGCCTGTCGGGCCAGTGTGATACACCACCAGTGCTTCATGCCCCGGATCGATCTGGCTCGGCCCCAGATAAACCATTGCGTGAAACGGAAGGTCATGCCCTTCCTGGCGGAAGAACAGTAGGTCGCCAGGACGCGCGCGCGTCATGTCGCGTCCCACGAAGTAGGAGTTAAACCGCCAGAGCGTTTTCGCATCCGCAAACTCCGCGAATGCGCCAGTGCTCAGGTCGTCGGCCCTGAAGCTACCTCCTCTCACGCGGAATAGTGCCGCGCCCAGCGGCGTATATGGGTAGTGAAATTGCCGAATTTCTCCCGCAGTCGGCGCAACAGGTAAAGCCACTGACTTCGCCCAAGCGGAATTATGCTGGCGCAAAGCCTCGCGGTAAGCATAGCGTACCAGGGCCGTGCAATCTGCGATCTCGTTTGGAGCGTGTCGCCGAAAGTACAGCGACTCAGCCAGCAGCGCGAACCAGCGACGAAACGCCGTTCGGTCGGCGGCATCATGCAGGCGCAGAAAATCTGGCGTGCCGTCTCCCACACTGTCGGATGTATCGATTTGTGTCTGCAACCTTACCTGTGCAGCTTCTGCGTTCTGAGCACTGACATAAACGGTCGTGTCTCCGGGAAGAACTCCAGCCCGAAGCCGAACGCTAGCTGTATTTCCCTTGATGAAGACCGATTCGACGACGAGGCGGTTTGGGTCTGCCGTCTCGACACGCAACCCGTGCAGTTCACGGCCGTCGGAGGAATGCAGCTTGATCTGAACCGAGCTGAAGCCGTCAGCGGAAAGAGGATGCCCGAGAGACTCGATGAGGAGTGCAGCCGCAGGCATCGCGCGGTGCAACCTGAATGCGGCAAGTACTGCAGTTACCGCGAACACCCCGAGTACCACGAACCAGCGTGCTCTCCACCCTTTCGCAAAGGCGGCGAAGGGTTGGGATACCCAGCCGCACATCGATTCCGCTCCTCCGATGTAAGGGCGGATTATAACGCAGCAAAAATCATTTCAACTACGAAGGGATTCGGATCTTCAGCGTCAGAACACTGAAAACCAAACCCGTGTCGATTCGCGGCAAATCAGTTCCTGCGGGTTTCTGCAAGATCTCGCAAATCTGTCAGCAACCGCTCCACCTCTTCCGTAGTGTTGTAGTGTGTCAACCCAATGCGCAGCATGCCGCCGCTCTGATGCACCCCTAGCCGCTCAGCCAGGTTGATGGCGTAGTAGTTCCCGTCCCAGGTGAAGATGCCGCGCTCACCCAAGCGCATGGCGAGATCGCGCGGCGAGTAGCCCTCCAGCCGAATAGCCACCGTCGGGGTCCTCTGCTCCGCTTTCGCAGGATCGGTGATGCCATAGAACGTAAGCCCGGAGATTTCCAGCAGTCCAGCAATTAACCGGCTGGCCAGTTCGCGCTCATGCTGTTGGAACACTTCGTACCCCGCGACAATGGCCTCGCGCCGGGTGAGGCCTTCGCTGCTGTGCCGCCGCCCGACCTCTGCGATGTAGTCGACCGCAGCGGTCACGCCAGCCATGCACTCATGGTTTTGCGTGCCGGTCTCCCAACGGTCGGGCAGCTTCTCGCTGCAGACACGCAGCTTGTACGGACGCAGTCGCAGCAGTTGCTCACGCTTGCCGTAAAGAATACCCTGATGCGGTCCAAAGAACTTGTAGCTCGAACAGGCGAGGAAGTCGGTGTCAAGCGCCTTCACGTCGATCAGTCCATGCGGCGCGTAGTGTACTGCGTCCACAAAGGTCAGTGCGCCCACGACGCGCGCCATGCGAACTGCTTCGCGCACGTCATTGATCGTGCCGACTGCGTTCGCTGCCCATCCCACCGCCACCAGCTTGGTCGTCCGGCGGATCTTCGCTTGCAAATCGAACATGTCGAGCGTGCAGTCGGTAGGGCGGATGTCGGCCGTCCGAACCTTGGCTCCGCGCTCTTCCAGGCAAACCCACGGCGATACGTTAGCATCGTGGTCAAGGCAGGTCACCAGCAACTCGTCCCCGCTCTTCAGCTCGCGGCCGATGGCGCGGCTCAGCGCAAACGTCAGGGTCGTCATGTTGGCACCGAATACGACTTCATCAGGCGCGCAATTGAGGAAGTCGGCCATGGCTTCATGCGCCTGCTCCACAATCAGGTCGCTGCGCTGGCTGGTCAGGAACGCTCCTCCCAGGTTCGCGTTCCACTTCGACAGATATTCCGAAATTGCATCGATCACCCGCTGCGGTACTTGAGTACCGCCGGGCGCATCGAAAAAGACCGCCAGCTGGCCGTTTACCGTTTGCTTTAGCGCGGGAAACTGCTCGCGAACCCAATCGACATCGAGCCTCCGTACTTGCGGGACAACATTGGTAATGGCTGACATTCCTAGACACCCCTCACTGCATTCACAAAATCTGAAAGCATTCCGTATGCCGTCGCTTCCGGCCCCGGATCACGCTCGCTGATGATCAGTTCCTTAAAAATATCTGTCTCGAAGGCAATCAGTAGTGACGTACCCTGCACCTGGGCTAACGGATCATCAGCTTTCAGTCGCTCGGGCGCGACGGATCCGCTGATGTTGCCGTCCGACTGACGACGCGCCCGGCTTACCAATCTCCAAGCTTCACCGTTTTGCTTTGCTTTGCGCAACTGCCCCGGGGTCACATTGCGAATGCCAATTCGCGACACATCAGAAAGCTTCATGTTGGCGCCCATCAGAACATTCGCAACTTCCACCACTTTCACGGCGGCATCAATCCCATCGATATCGGCCGAGGGATCGGTCTCTGCCACCCCTAGCCGCTGCGCTTCCTGAATGGCTTCCTGCAAGCTTGCGCCCGCTTCCATAGTTTGCAGAATTACCGTGGTGGTGGAATTGATCACGCCGCGAAATCCCCGAACTTCGATTGCGGGCAGTGCGTCGCGAAAAAGCGAGAATACCGGCGCACCATCCATCATGGCTGATTCGAAGTAAAACCGCCGCCGCTTCGAATTCGCCAACGCAGTCAGCTCGCGATACGCGTACACAACGGGTCCCTTGTTGGCGCTGATCGCGTATGCGCCGCAGTGCAGAGCGGTGCGCAGATAGGTGATGGCGGGCTCACCGCTATCGGCATTCAGCGAGCTCGCCTCAAATACCACGTCCGGTTTGGCACCGTGCAGCCAACTCGCGCAGTGTCCCGCCGACCAACCCCCCGAGAAGTCGCGCGCTAACAGCTTCTGAGCCGCGAACCCTTCATGAGCCACCAACCAACCGGTCCGCCGTGACGCAATTCCAGTGATGTGCCACGTAATTCCGTACCGTTCTGCGAGCTCCTGCCGTTTGCGCTGCAACAGCGCTATAAGAGCGGAGCCAACATTGCCCAGCCCAATAATGCCGAGGTTGTAGGTGTGGATGGCGGCGTCTCCGGAGACGAAAGTCTTTGTTCCATTGTATCCGGCACAGTCGCTGCGAAGAAAAAAGGCGCCATCCCGCCTCGCGGGTTGGCGCCATGCTCGATTGTTACTGCTGACAGCTTACTTGCCGCCGAAGGTGAAGTTTACACCGGCAAAATACTTAAAGTTGTTTTGATTGCCGGTGTAGCTGGTTCCGTTTACGCCGAAGCGGGTGTAGAGGTAGTCCACTTCTACGGGGCGAAGCTGGATGTGAGGCGTGACGGCGTAGTCAAGACCACCGCCAAATTCCATAGCAAATGCGTTGTTGTTGCTGCTGGCGCTGGTAAGGCCATGAATGTTGTTATAGGCATTCGCGTAGGCGTTGCTATGTGCAGCGCCGAACAGGGCCTCGCCGAAGGGCTGGAATTTGCCCGAGTGCTTCTTGATCTGCGGGCCGAACATGTAGGTAAACACGTTGCCCTGCACGTTGTACGTCAACGGAATAGTGTTGTTGACGAGCTGGTTCTTCAGTCCGCTGCCCTGGGTGTAACCCATGAAATCTGCCTTGATTCCGATCCAGGGGGTGACGTTGTAAACGAAACCGCCGCCGCCGCCGAAGATGTTGAAGCTGGTGATGGGGCTTAGGTTAGGGTGAACATTGACGAACGAGAACCCGACGGGAATTTCAAACTTTGGCACATCCTGTGCTACTGCAGCCACGGTGAACAGGAGCGTAACCACGAGAGCGAACATTAGCTTCTTCATTGCCTTGACTTCTCCTGAAACTGTAAATTGCTCCGGCTCTCGGTCCGCGAACCATGACTGTAAGGGCGAAGTACGCGCGTACACCTAGAATTCTTGACCGCTCGCTCGGAGATGGGTTGCGGTTTAAGACTCCCGACAACTTTGGCAACCCACGTATCTAGACGCGTCTGAGAACAAAAAGTTCCCCGCAACTTTTTGTTGAGATTGGGGTTGTATGCAGCCAAGTGCTCAATTTGCGGGGTGAATGGTTACCTGGCGAAATGATTTGTAAACACTTTTTTGCTCCACTCACCCCGAAGTCCACCTAATTTATAATCACCAGTCAAGCTGCGTCCACGATGCCCTGCGTTCTGCACTTTCATGCCATCAGGTCCGAGGTTAGCGGCATCCCACACATAGCTAGGCAAACTCTGAGCGGCAAGATCATTCCAACCGAGTAAAGGAGCGCCTCGATGGCCATCAAAGCGAGCGAGCAAATCTGGTTCAACGGCAAGCTAATCCCCTGGAACGACGCCCAGCTGCATGTTATGTCCCATGTCGTGAACTATGGTTCGTCCGTTTTTGAGGGAATCCGTTGCTATCAGACCGACAAAGGTCCCGCGGTGTTTCGTTTACGCGATCACATGCAGCGCTTGCTCGACTCGGCCAAGATCTATCGCATGGAGCTCGACTACACCCTCCACGAGCTTATCCATGCCACGTTGGACCTGATCGTGGCCAACAAAATCACGCCCTGCTACATCCGCCCCATCATTCTGCGTGGGTACGGTACAGTCGGCGTTGATCCCACAGGTTCGCCCGTCGATGTGTACATCGTGAATTACGAATGGGGAAAGTTCCTCGCCGGCGACGAAGTGGGCATCGACGTCTGTGTCTCCTCCTGGAACCGCTTGGCCCCGAATACCATGCCTACGATGTCCAAAGCCGGCGCCAACTACATGAACTCGCAACTTGTTCGCATGGAGGCGCTGGTCAACGGCTACAGTGAAGGCATTGCTCTGGACGTCAACGGCTACGTGAGCGAGGGCCCGGGAGAGAACATCTTCCTCGTCCACAAGGACCTGCTCTACACGCCTCCTCTGGCCAACAGCGTACTGCCAGGCATCACGCGGAGCTCGGTGATACATATTGCGCAGGATTTAGGCATACCGCTTCAGGAACAGGCCATTCCCCGCGAATTGTTATACCTGGCCGAAGAGGTATTCTTCAGTGGTACCGCCGCCGAGATCACGGCGATCGGCTCCGTCGACAAGATCAAAGTTGGCGATGGCAACGTTGGTCCTATCACTCAGGCCATTCGTTCCGAGTTCTACGCCATTGCCAATGGCAAAGTCGAAGACCGCCACGGCTGGCTTACGCCAGTGCCCGTGAAACAGCCGGTGGCCGTCTAGAAAACGGCTGAACAGAAAACAACAGGGCGCAGAGATTGCGCTCTGTTGTTCTTAAACTGGCCTTACGAGAGCTCGCTACTGAATCGACTCCAGGTAGTTCGTCAGATTTCGAATCCTTAGCTGCACTTGCGGCTGGCTGTGGCCCCCCATTGAATGGAAAATCGGTCCCCACACCGGCATATCTTTGCTACCGTGAGCCAGGGTCACCGTGCCGCTCCGAATCACCGCTGATACGTGCGCCGCCGGAAAAGTTCCCCCGTTCTTTATTGCTAAGGATGTCAGATTCGTCGGCAAAACCTTCAACGCGGGCGCTGCCGGGCCGTCGCCTTTTCCATCAACCCCATGGCACGAAGCACAGTAAGCATCATACATTCCCTTGCCTGATGACGGATCAGTGTAGGCTGCGGGCACGCGCTTGATTTCAGGGTTTGTGGCTTGCGGCGTCGCGGCGGGGGCTGTCTGAGCGCTGACCGTAACCGCGCAGGGCACAGCAAGAATTGCGAACAAGCAAAACAGTCGAGTGGACATACCTTCCTTCTTTTCGGGCACAAGAGTGGGATTACAAATCAATATTCCTCACGACGCCCAAATGTGCAGCGACCGGCATCACAGGCGCTCGGTGATGCCATGTCACAATTTCCCAATTTAGGAATTAATTGACTGACCAATTTGAAGTTCTTGCGAACTTCGATTCATGGTGTGGCAAGGAGGTCAAGGGTACAGGTTTCAGAAAATCCTCCGCGCCTCCGTGTCTGGATGTTCAAATCACCATCGTCTTCAACTGCGGATTGATCAGCAGCGGAGCATCGGTCGCTTTCTGCACATCTTCCACACTAAGCCCGGGAGCGATCTCCTCGAGCACCAACCCCGCTTGCGAGACTCGAATGTAGGCCATCTCGGTTGCAAGGTTATCCACCACCCGCAGGCCGGTAATCGGCAGCGTGCAGCGCTTCAGAATCTTCGGAGCCCCGTCGCGCGTGGTGTGTTCCATCGCTACGATCACCCGACGCGCGCTGGCCACCAGGTCCATCGCGCCACCCATGCCTTTAACCATTTTGCCCGGAATCATCCAGTTGGCGAGATTGCCTTCTTCATCTACTTCCATCGCGCCCAGCACGCTCAGGTCGATGTGCCCGCCGCGAATCATGGCAAATGATTCTGCGCTGGAAAAGTAACATGTGCCCGGCAGTTCGCTTACCGTTTCCTTGCCCGCATTGATGAGGTCAGGATCTTCCTCGCCCGCCAAGGGATATGGCCCTACGCCCAGCATGCCATTCTCACTTTGCAGAACAACCCGCATTCCGGGAGGAACGCAGTTAGCCACCAGCGTCGGCATGCCAATGCCGAGGTTCACATAAAATCCGTCGCGCAACTCCTGCGCCACTCGCCGGACGATCCGGTCGCGCTTTTCCGCGTCTTTCTGCTTGTCGGGTTTGGGATCAGCCATTGGTGCCGTTCCTCAGAGGAAATCATCACACAGACACAGAGGTTCCTAATTCGGATTTCTCTGTATCTCTGTGCTTCTGTTTTGTCGTTCCTTATACCTTGCGCAACGTCCTTCTCTCAATCCGCTTTTCGTAGTTTTCGCCGTGAATAATCCGCTTTACATAAATCCCAGGTGTGTGTACATGATCGGGATCGATTTCCCCTGGCTCGACCAGGTGCTCGACCTCGGCGATGGTGATCTTGGCTGCCGTTGCCATCATGGGATTAAAATTCTGCGCCGTCTTGCGATACACCAGGTTGCCCCACTTGTCGCCCTTCCACGCTTTGATCAGCGCGAACTCGGCGGTCAGCGCATGTTCCATAACGTAAGCGCGCCCGTTGAACTCGCGGGTTTCTTTCCCCTCGGCTGCTACCGTTCCGTAGCCCGCCGGCGTGTAGAACGCAGGGATGCCTGCCCCACCCGCGCGAATGCGTTCGGCAAAAGTGCCTTGCGGAATCAGCTCCAGATCGATCCTGCCCGTGATTACCATCTCCTCCAGCAGGCGGTTCTCGCCCACGTAGCTGCCCTTATGTGAGCGAATCTGTCCGGCATAGAGCATCAAGCCGAGGCCAAACTCGTCCACGCCCACATTGTTGCTCATGGTATTGAGGTTCTTCACACCCTTCTTCACCAGCGCGCGAATCAGGTTCTCGGGAATCCCGCACAGCCCAAAACCTCCCACCATGATGGTTGCGCCGTCCTGAATATCTGCGACGGCCTCGTCCGCGCTCTCAAACACCTTGTTCATCGACATGGTTATTTTTCCGAACGGGCGATTGTAATTAGTCAGAGCGAATGTGGCAAAATTTGGACACAAGACTCGCCGCGCAGAGCAAAAGAGCATGCCTTTATACGCAATAATCAATCGCCGTGGAGACAATTACAAAAAAGGCTTACCGCTGGAACAGCAATCCGACTGGGATGCTCATGCCGCGCTCATGGACACTCTCGTTGCTGAGGGTTTCATTATTCTCGGAGGGCCCCTGGAAGGCAGCGATGAAGTGTTGCTGATCGTGCGCGCCTCCTCTCCCGAGGAGATTACCAACCGGCTGCGGCAAGATCCCTGGCACAAGAGCGGCCTGCTTTACATCAGCCGAATACTGCCGTGGACACTGCGGCTCGGGTCGCTACCGCGTTGAGATCGATCAGGGCAAAACTATCGCTCGTGAATCCCAACTCCTCCGGCTCTATCTTACCGCGAATATCGCGCGGGCTCTGACACAGGCCAAAACCCGGTCTGAAGCCCTATCAAAAATTGCTTTTTTCCGCGGGCCTGGCCCTGCACTTAAACCACCCGCTAAGGCTTTTGCGCGAATCTATTCGCACTTTCGAACATCTCTTTTAACCCTGGCCCTTTCAGGTTCTCGCGCAGGTGCGTTATCTGTTGCTCGAAGCGCAGCATCACGTCCTCGATGTTCTCGCTGTTGGTGATCGCAATGTCGCGCCACATCGAATACGGGCTATGCCCGATGCGCGTCATCTCGCGCAGAGCACGTCCACCGATCTGCATTACGGTCTCGTCGTCGCCCAGCTCCTCATGCAGCACCGAAGTCAATGCAGTCGCGATCATCTGAGGCAGATGGCTGATCCATGCGCACAGCAGGTCGTGGCGTTCAGGATCAAGCATTACGACACGGGCCCCGATCGCCCTTAAGAGGTCAGTGAATTCTTCCTGCAATGGCGTGTACTGATGGTTGGCGACAATTGGTGTGATGAGCCACACCGCACCTTGAAACAGGTCAGCGTCAGAGTGCTCGATGCCGCTAAATTCCTTGCCTGCCATAGGGTGTCCGGGCAGCACGCGCTTCCCTGCTTCATCCCCGAAAACCATGCGTACCCGATCGACGAACATCCGTTTAGTACTACCGGTGTCGGTGATGAGTGTGGTGGCAGGAAGGGTAGGTGCGATGGCTTCAAACTGCGACAGAGTAGTCCCGACCGGCGTAGCAAAGGCGACGACATCGCTGTCGACAACTGCGCGCTCTAGATCGGCTTCAGCTCGATCGATGACCGTGCGCTCCAGAGCCGCCTCAAGGACTGACCGCTTGTCGCACCCCACGATCGTCCCGTCAAAGCCATGTTGCTTGAGTGCCAGCGCCAGCGACCCGCCAATCAGGCCGGTACCAACAATCGTGATTTGCCGAATCGACATACAGAAACTCACTCTTCGTTTGTCATCCTGAGCGAGAACGCGCCATGACGAGGGCGTCCGAGTCGAAGGAACTGCATTTCTGTCCGCACGCACTAAACCCATGCGGGACCGAAAGCCTAGATCGCCCTTCCCACCGCCGGTGCTATCATCCGCAGCTTCTCCATCAGCTCCACAAACTGTTCCGGGAACAGCGACTGCGCTCCATCCGAAAGTGCATGATCCGGATCGGGATGCACCTCGATCAGCAACGCATCCGCACCGGCTGCCACTGAGGCGCACGCCATCGGCGAAACTTTGTCGCGCAATCCCGTTCCGTGTGACGGGTCGGAGGTTATCGGCAAATGCGACAGCTTGTGCACAATTGGAATCGCCGAGATGTCGAGAGTATTGCGCGTGTACGTCTCAAAGGTCCGTATGCCACGCTCGCACAGAATAACTTCGTAATTCCCGCCTGACATGATGTACTCGGCGGAGAGCAGCATTTCTTCAATCGTCGCGGCAATGCCTCGCTTCATCAACACCGGCTTGCGCACCTTGCCCAACTCTCGCAGCAGGTTGAAATTCTGCATGTTGCGTGCACCCACTTGGAAAACATCGACGTAAGGCATCATTGTGTCGATTTGCGAGATTTCCATCACCTCGCTGATCACTAGCAGGCCATGAGCATCGGCTGCTTCGCGTATGAGCTTCAAGGCTTCCACTCCCAGTCCCTGAAAGGTATAGGGGGAGCTGCGGGGCTTGAATGCGCCTCCTCTTAGAACTTTTGCTCCAGCCTTTGCTACCTGATCTGCTGCTCGGAAAATCTGCTCACGCGATTCGACGGAACACGGCCCGGCCATCACAACCACTGACTTGCCGCCGACCTCGACGCCGTTGCCCAGCTTGATGACCGAATCATGCGGATGAAACTGCCGCCCCACGAGCTTGTAAGGCGCACTGATGCGGTGCACCTTCTCAACGCCGGGTAACACCTCAAGGTCGCGCGTGTCGAAGTCAATTCGTTTGCCGACGGCGGCGAGCACCGACTGGCGCGCACCCGTAGTGCGATGCACCGCAAAACCCATGCGCATCAGGTGATCAGTCACATCCTGAATCTGCTCTTCGGTGGCCGTCTCCAGCATCGCAACAATCATTACGTATGGCTCTCCTGCTTAGCGATTAGCACTTAGCATTTAGCACCTGGCACTTCATTGTGTTACGGGTGATGCGTGGTCATGAAGCTAGCTGCTAATTGTTTTTTTAATCTCTCGGCTCCATCTCTGTAAGCTCGCCCTTCCGTTCCTCCGCCGGCTGCGGGGCAATCTCATCGCTCTGGATCTGACGCATCACATCCACCAACCGTTCGTAGATCTGCCGTAACTGCACCTGCGACAAAGGTCCGTGGTTCTCGCGCTGGATGTTCTCAAAGATGATGCGCTCGCGGTCGGGTTCGTAAACTGGCAGGTTTGAATGCTGCTTCAGTTTTCCGATCTCGACAGCACAGCGCGCCCGTTCGCTGATGAGTGCCACCAATTGCCGGTCGAGTTCATCGATCTTCAGCCGCCACCCAACAATATCCATGGTATTTCGCCCACCCAGCCACGACGCCTCACTGGTCAGTAGGCTGCGCTCACGGTTTCTGAACTACAGTTCTCCGTGTCCTCCTTGCGTCCGTGGTGAATAAGTCGTCCCGCATCAAGTTCGCCGCAGCGTTTGTAAAAATTCTCCCACAGCATCGGCCTCGCGTCCTGCATTTCGCTCAATGCGCTGCACAATCGCGCTGCCAACCACGACTGCGTCGGCAAACGAGCCCACTTCCGCAAACTGATCTGCATTCGACACACCAAACCCTACCGCGATCGGCAGCTTCGTCATCGAACGTAGCCGCTGCACGAGCGTTTGCGCGTCACTCGCTACTTGTTCTCGAGTTCCCGTAATCCCCGTTCTCGAGATCGCATAAACAAATCCTCGCGAGCGTCTCGCTACCGCACGCAACCGCTCATCCGTACTCGTGGGCGCCGCCAGAAACACCGGCGCGAGTTTATGTGCTGTCATGGCGCGCAGATACTCGTTCGCTTCTTCCACGGGTAGGTCGGTGATAAGTGCGCCGTCGACTCCCACCTGGCTGGCAGCAACACAGAACTTTTCCACCCCGAACTGCAAGATGGGATTGAGATAGCTAAAGATGATGAGCCCAGCCTGCGAATTCTGGCGGATCGTTCGGGCCACGCCGAGAACTCCTGTGAGATCGGTACCGTTCGCCAACGCGCGCTCGCTGGCACTCTGGATCACCGTTCCATCGGCAACAGGATCGCTGAACGGAACGCCGAGCTCGATCACATCGGCGCCGGCCTCGATAGCCGCAAGTGCAACATCGTGTGAAACCTCCAGGCTGGGGTCACCGCAGGTGATGTAGGCCACGAGCCCGGGCTTGTGCCGGAACTGAATGGACATGAAAGATTAGGGTAACAGGAGAGGAGGAGAAGATTCGAGAACGGTGAGTGGACCAAATCGGGCTTCGCGTCGCTGCCAGTCGCGCTAAAGACCTAGGGAGGGTTTGCCCCAGCGACAATTTTGTTCACGCGGCAGCCGTGAAGAAATCCTTCAACCTGCCTCTGATAGTTAAATATTCACTTTAACATTGCCCTAAAAGTGGTTAAGTAAACGCTCAACGATTTTTATGGACTGCATCGACGTAGATCGGGACAAGCCCTTTCGGCTTTGCTCAAGGCAGGCTTGAGCATGGGTGCTCCCACCCGAAATGCAGTTATCCGTGGTTGGTTATCGATTGTCCGAAACAGCAGGTCCCTTGACTCCGGCAGCCCACATGCGCCGCCGTCGCTCCGGATGACACAAGTTGGAGTCTGTCGCGTGGTTACAACGCGAGGTTTTCGCGCAGGATGCCGATGTCTTTGTCGCCTCGGCCAGAGATGTTGACGATCACTACATCAGAAGAAGACATCTTCGGGGCGCGCTTGATGCATTCGGCGACGGCGTGGGCTGACTCCAGCGCGCAGATGATTCCTTCGAGATGCGCCAACTTGCGCAGCGCGTCGAGCGCCTCTTTGTCGTCGGCGGAGACGTATTCAGCGCGGCCCTGGTCGTGTAACCACGCGTGCTCCGGGCCGATCGCGGGATAGTCGAGTCCGGCGGAAACGGAATGCGTCGCGGCGATCTGTCCGGACGTGTCCTGCAAAACATAGGAGTAAGTGCCCTGCAAGACGCCGGGGCTACCGCCGCCTTCTCGGTCAAAGCGGGCGGCATGTTCGCCGAGGGAGTGGCCGCGGCCTCCGGCTTCGACGCCGATGAGGGCGACGCCGGGATCGTCGAGGAAGGCGTGGAAGACGCCGATGGCGTTGGAGCCTCCGCCAACGCAGGCGATAACAGCGTTCGGCAGCTTGCCCTCCGCCTTAAGAATCTGCCGCCGCGCCTCTTCGCCGATGACGCGGTGGAAGTCGCGGACCATGGTGGGATACGGATGCGCGCCGAGGACGCTGCCGAGCAGATAGTGGGTGGTGCGAACGTTGGTGACCCAGTCGCGCATGGCCTCGTTGATGGCGTCTTTGAGGGTGCGCGAGCCGGAGTCAACGGAGCGGACTTCGGCTCCGAGGAGCCGCATGCGGAAGACGTTGAGCTCCTGGCGCCTTATGTCTTCGGCGCCCATGTAAACGACGCACTCGACGCCGAAGAGGGCGCAGACGGTGGCGGTGGCCACGCCGTGCTGTCCGGCTCCGGTTTCGGCGATGATGCGGTGCTTGCCCATGCGGCGCGCGAGCAGGGCCTGTCCGATACAGTTGTTGATCTTGTGCGCGCCGGTGTGGAGGAGGTCTTCGCGCTTGAGGTAGATCTTGGGGCCTTGCAGGGCTTGGGTGAGACGTTCGGCATTGAACAGTGGAGTGGGGCGGCCAGCGTAGGTATGGAGAAGTCTCACATATTCGGCGCGGAATGACTTGTCGCGGCGTGCTTCGGCGTAGCCGGCCTCGAGCTCCTGCAAGGCGGCCATGAGGGTTTCGGGGACGTAGCGTCCGCCGTAGGGGCCGAAGCGGCCTTTCTGAGTGCGAGGGCGTGCGGTCGTGGTGGACATGTTTCTTCCCATTATGAGGGATTTCAGGTTTAAAGAGGGATTGGGGGCGGGTGGATGGTAAGACATTGGCAATCATTGAAAACGACGCCGCTCCGCGGCTTAGGCAATAATTTCCGCCCGGTCCCGCGGACTTACCTCCACGGCTAAAAGCACATCGCCGCTCCATCATCCCACGAAGCGCAAGATCGGCGCTTCACGAGGACCTGGCTCCGCCGTTCCCTGCTTCGTTGCGCTGACGGCGTGGAAGCGCGGGAGAGCGATTTATCAGCGGGGTGTAAAATGCAGACCCCTCCACTCGATCGCCCACGGGCTCCCTCGGTCGGGATGACAAATCACTGATCAGTGAGTTGTGCCGCGCGGGCAGCAGCGATGAAGGCACGGAGCTTGGCAGGGTCTTTTTTGCCGGCGGAGAGTTCGACTCCGGAGACGACATCGACGCCGCAAGGATCAAAGAGGTGGATGGCGTCGGCGACGTTTTCCGGATTGAGGCCGCCAGCGATGATGACCGGCTTGTGCCGCTTGATGCGCTGGACGAGCGGGAGCGCCGCATGCCAGTCAAAAGTCTGGCCAGTGCCGCCGCGGGAGGATGCAGAGCCAGAGTCGAGCAGGAATCCGTCGATGAGGCCGGCGTGTGCAAGATACCCGTCGAGCTTGGCTGAGTTGGCGAGGAGTTCGCCGACTTGCAGAGTCTTGATGATTTTGCGCAGGCCAAGGGCGCGGCGGAATTCGGGAAGCTGGTCGGCGGGCTCACCGCCGTGGAGCTGGAAGCCGGTGCATCCGACCAATTCGGCGAGTTCTTTAAGTCTGCCGGGAGCTTCGTTGACAACCACGCCGATTTTCTCCGTGCTGGAATGAAGTTGGCGGATGATGTGCGATGCGGCCCGGAGCCTGATCTGGCGCGGACTGGCCGTCAGGATGAAGCCGAGGGCGCTAGCTCCGGCGTCAAGCGCGGCGCGGGCATCGTCAAGGTTGGTGGTGGCGCAGATCTTGATCCAGAGCACAAGACAGTTTCAAGTTTCGGGTTTCGGGTTTCAAGAGGCTCGGGCTCAAGCCCTCGCCGAAATCTGACGTCCCTAAAAGGACTCTCAACTTCTTTATATAACGGCAACCTGCCGTTGAAAACGCTGGGCTATCCTATTTCGTCTCTCACGTCGGGACTGTAGCGGACCAGGCTCTCGAACGGCACCGAGTCCTATCCAACAACGGATAACCCGACGCAATTGGAAAGCACCTCTTCAAGCAGTGGCAGTTGACTTCGTCAGCAGATCATGGAGCGCCTCGCCAGGGTTGGGCGCTCGCATGAGGGATTCGCCGATGAGGAAGGCGTCGAAGCCAGCGTCGCGGAGACGGGCGACATCGACGGCGGAGTCGATACCGCTTTCGGCGACCTTCACAATGCTGGGCGGAATCCGCGTAGCAAGGTCGAGCGAGGTGTTGAGGCTTACTTCGAATGTGTGTAGGTTGCGGTTGTTGACGCCGATGAGGTCGCATCCGGCGGCCAGGGCGCGATCGAGCTCGAAGGCATCGTGGACCTCGACGAGGACGTCGAGCTGGAGTTCGCGGGCGCGGAGGTGAAGCGCAGCAAGTTGCTCCTGCGAGAGGGCTGCAACAATGAGGAGGATGGCGTCGGCGCGGTGGGCGCGGGCTTCGAGAGTTTGGAATTCGTCCAGCATGAAGTCTTTGCGCAGGCATGGGACAGTAACGATCTGCGAGGCGAGTTCCAGGTTTCGAAGTGAACCTTGAAAGAATGGCTCGTCGGTGAGGACGGAGAGGCAGGCCGCACCGGCGGATTCGAGCTCTACGGCAAGCGCCTGCACATCGAATGCGGGGCGGATAAGCCCTTTCGAAGGAGAGGCCTTTTTGAGCTCGGCAATGATGGCCGGGCCGGATTGGGCGACGCGACGCAGGTTTTCGCGGAAGCCACGCGGCTGATGCCGGTTGGCCGCAACCGTGAGTTCGGCCAGGTTGGCCGTAGACTTGGTTTGGGCAACCTGGGCGCGGGTCGCGGCGAGGATTTCTTCCAGCTTGGTAGCCATTTGGAATAAGGAGAGTATAAAAGTAAAGTGGTGGACCCAGGTTAGCGCCCGAAGGAAGGATTTTCGGGTTCGGAGAGGAATTCGACGCCTTTGGCCTTCAACTCCTCGAAGGTCTTGCGGCAATCGACGGTTTTGGAATGTTCCGCGAGGTTTACCTTCGTGGCTCGTAACAGGCGAGTAGGCAACAAGATATAGCGGTTCACTCTCGTGGTTCCCGAGCAGTTGACTGGCGTAAAAGGGGTCTTGCGAAGCCTATAATCAGATTGCTCTGACGATTAGTCCGCCGACTACGCTGCTGCCCGCCAGGAGTTTGAGGGTATAGTGTAGCCGGAAGCCTGCGTGGAATGAATAGCTCTGGCTGTGAGCTTAGTGGGCTAAGTCGTCGAGCGGCCCCGCACCTTCTTTCCTCCACATGGGTTATAGAGGGCGCCCACTCCGTTCTGAATCCAAGAGCGATGCGGACGACAGTCCGATTGGTTCCACGCCCAATGAACGGCTCAGACCCTCGCCTCGTTCTCCAATCCGCGATATCTCCGCAGTTTCACCAGCCTTCTGTCATCATTCGACGAGGATTCGTCCTCGTAGCGCTGATAGTTTCGCTGGTCGTCTGCCGCACTGCTTTTGCGGCAGGGTCTCCGGCGGTCCGGAAGCAGGAGGCACGCACCCAGTACGAGACGGCCCAGCGAATGCGGGAGGCGCTCAACGGGCGACCAGCAAGCGAGCGGACGCGCAAGGACTATCAAAGGGTGGCCGATGCCTACCGCAAGGTTTACTACCGGGCTCCGTTCTCGTCGAAGGCTGACGCGAGCGTTGTTGCGGTGGCGGAGATTTTGGCCGAGATGGGACGCCAGTACGCCCCCGACGAAAAAGACTTGCACGCCGCCATCATGGAGTATGAGTTCCTGCGGCGGGAGTATCCCGGCAGCAAATACCGGGTGGAGGCGCTGTTCACCATTGCGCAAATCTATAAAGAAGACTTGGGCGATGAGGCGGCAGCCAAGGCAACCTTTGAAGAGTTCCTGAAGAAGTATCCGCACAGTCAGCAGGCGGTGAAGGCCCAGGAAGCGCTGGCTGAGTTGACCCATTCGAAATCCCGGAAGAGGAGCGAATTGGCGGCAAAGAACGATGTGCCGGTCGAGGCGGCTGTGCCGACGACTGCGGCGAAGAAGACTGGCGTGGCCCGAGTCACCGGAATCCGTTACTGGTCAACCGCCGATTACACGCGGGTGGCAATCGATGTGGACAGCCAAGTGAAGTACGAAGCCGGGCGTGTACCGGATCCTGACCGCATCTTCTTCGATTTGCCGGATGCTCGGCTGGTTTCGACTCTGCTAGGCAAGAGTTTCGATGTGCAGGACGGATTCCTGAAGAAGATACGGGTGGCGCAGTATCAGCGGGATGCAACGCGCGTGGTTCTGGAAGTGGACGATGTGACGGAATATTCGGCATTTCTGCTGCCCAATCCGTACCGGCTGATCGTTGACATTCATGGCAAGGACACGCGGAGGGCAGCGATAGTGCAAGACAATCTTCCCCCTGATACTGCCTCCGTGCAGCAGGCGAGAAACGAGGGGAAACCGACCGTATCTCCGAATGTTGCCAATCAGTCCGCTACCACGCCGGGAATGGTTGCGAGCGCCAGCGCTGCGTCGCTGAAGCCTGAACTCAAGGACAGCGCGATCTCTCCCACCGGTTCGGCAAACGATGATAAAGCGGCACAAAAGGAGTCATCGACTACCACCACGGCTTTCAAGAATACGAACGGCGAGCTGACGCCAGCCAGTAAGATGTCAAAGTCGTCTACGACCCAAGTGGCGAAGGCTAATCCAAAGGTCGAGGCTGAATCCAATGGCTCGGACGAATTGGTCGCCAAGGCGACCACCAAACCGACAACTGCACCCACCGCGGTTACAGTGGTTCCGGAGAAGAAGCCTGAAAAGCCCGCCGTAACCATAGTGAAGAAGCCGGCAAAGACAAGTCCTGTGGATATGCAGCCGGTGCATGCAGCCACCCCGACTTCGGAGGGCGACCGTAGCCTGATTCGTGCGTTGGGATTGAAGATCGGACGGATCGTCATTGACGCCGGGCATGGTGGCCACGATACGGGAACGATAGGGTCGAACGGCTTGCAGGAAAAAGACCTGGTGCTGGATGTCGCGCTGCGGCTAGGCAAACTGCTCGAGTCTAAGTTAGGTGCAGAGGTGATTTATACCCGCGATGACGACACGTTTATTCCGCTGGAGACTCGCACGGCAATCGCTAATGAGAAGCAGGCGGACCTGTTCGTTTCGGTACACGCTAACTCGAGCCAGGATTCGTCGGCGCGAGGGGTCGAGACGTATTACCTGAACTTCACAACCAATGCTGATGCGCTGGAAGTGGCCGCCAGAGAGAACGCGGTTTCGGAGAAGTCGATCTATGAGCTTCAGGACTTGGTCAAGAAAATCACGCTGAAAGACAAAATCGAAGAATCGCGCGAACTAGCCGGCGATGTGCAGGCATCGTTGTATGCGGGACTCTCGCCGAAGAATCCGACGCTGAAGAATCGCGGGGTAAAGAAGGCTCCGTTCGTGGTCCTTATAGGTGCAAATATGCCGAGCATCCTGGCCGAAATTTCGTTTGTGTCGAACCCCACCGATGAGAAGAAACTGGAAACCCCGGAGTACCGGCAGAAGATTGCCGAGTCGCTGAATAAGGGAATTTACAAGTATGTCAGCGGATTGAGCGGGGTGAAGGTGGCGGCGAAGTACGACAAGGATGCGGGGAAGTGAAGGGTAGCAACTAGCAGCTGGCAGTTAGCAGCGGCTAGTAAATTGCAACTAGCAGCTAGCTGTTTGCTCTTCCCTTTCAGCCAACGTCCGTCAGCCATCAGTCATCCGGCTCAGTTTTTCGGGCATCAGGAAGGCCGCCCAGAGTTCAGCCGCGTCCACTCGATCCCTCATCTTGCGGTATCCTGCGGCCAGCGTTCAGTTGGCATGGCTTGTGCCGATTCCCATGTTAAATCCGTACAGGGCGCTCGCTGAGCGAGTCGCCCAGCAGTTTTCTTCCCTGTCGCCGGTGGAAGCTGTAGCGTTGGCGGGATCGCAGATATCGCCGTTTCCTGATGAGAGCTCCGATATTGATCTCTACGTTTACGTTATGGAGGACATTCCCCTGGAAGAGCGAGTGGGGATTGCTGCAGGCTCGCCGGGTGCGGAGATCGGCAATGCCACCTGGGAGCCGGGAGATGAATGGATCGACGTTGCGACGGGAAGCGCTGTCGATGTGATGTACCGGCACGCTCGTTGGATCGAGGAGCAACTGGACCGAGTGTTGGTGCGACACGAGGCCTCCGTCGGATATTCGACATGCTTCTGGTACAACGTGCTGTACTCCCAGACGCTGTTTGATCGCCAGGGTTGGTTTGCGGAGTTGCAGCGGAGAGCTGGCCAGCCATATCCGGCTGAGCTGAAGCAAGCAGTTATCGCGAAGAACTATCGTTTGCTGAGAGACACGCAATCTTCGTTCCTGCACCAGATTGAGCTGGCGGTGCAAAGGAATGATTCAGTGAGCGCGAATCATCGGGTGGCGGCGTTTTTGGCGAGCTACTTTGACGTGTTGTTCGCGGTGAATGAGATGCCGCATCCGGGGGAGAAGCGGTTGCTGCAGCATGCAGCAGGACTGCCCCAGTTGCCACGTGGTTTTGAGCGGGACGTCAGAGCTGTTGTTGCAGCCGTCGGATGCGTCGATGTTGTTGCGCGGGTGAATAAGTTGGTGGATGGGCTGGAGGGGTTGGTGGGGATTCGCTCGGACTGATGTCCTGGCAAGAACTGTGCCGCCGGTTAAAACCGTCACGGGATTCTTAAACTAAGCCTACCTCGCGTTGAACGCGGAGCTACTTTCTGCGTGTCAGGCGAGAAACACGACATCCACAAGCCTGTCTGTTGAGACGATTGGCCCTCATCGAGTGGCGAAAGAATGCCCAGACGATCGGAGGTAATTTGTGATCGAGGTTGCGGTTCCCGTTATCCACGTCTTAAACGCCGCGGCAGCGCAGGAGTTCTACTGCACCACGTTGGGATTCCGGCTGGAGTTCGCGCATCGCGGCGATCCGGCGCAGGCGAACCCGTGCTATATGGGCGTTTCGCGCGATGGCGTGTGGATTCATCTTTCATCGCTCTTTGGAGATGGAGTTGTGGGCGGGGTGGTGAACCTGGTGGTGGACAGCGTCGACGAGTTGCGCGTCGAGTTGTTAGCCAGCGGTGTACAAATTGCGGTTGGTCCGGTAGACCAGACATGGGGCACGCGAGAGATGTACGTGAAAGACGCAGATGGGAATTGCCTGAGGTTCTAGAGCTATTCTGGTTGGAAACTTTGGCCGGGGGACAGTAGTCTAATGACTGAGCTGATGCGCCAACCCTCTGGTTTCCGGGCTCTCCCGATGACGTTTCTGTATAAATCGATTCTCATTGTTGGGCTTTGGTCGGCGACTGCTATGTCGGCTGGAGCGCAGAAAATTCTCCCCAAATCCTTCGCAGGATGGATCCAGACCGGCAACCCGGCGACCGTTTCCCAAGCACAGCAGTTTGACACGGCCCATGCCACGGTGCTCAATGAATATGGATTCACTACGGGGGAGACGGCGACTTACACTCGCCCGGACGGGCGGACGCTGACGGTGAAGGCTGCCGAGTTTAAGGATGCCACCGGAGCATACGGGGCGTTCACGTTCTATCGCGATCCCGAAATGAAGGCGGAGCGGATTGGAACGAAGGCGGCTTCGGCCAACGAGCGCATCCTTTTCTTCCGTAGCAACATCGTCGTGGATGCCGCGTTCGATCGTGTGACCGGAATGTCAGCTGCGGAACTGCGCGAGCTGACCGGCATGCTGCCGGAGGCTAAGAGCACGGCGGCGAACTTACCGAACCTCCCCGAATACCTGCCGAAGCAAGACGCCGCGGAAAATTCCGCCAAGTACATCCTCGGACCACAGGCACTAGCGGCAGACAAGACGCCGCTATCGGCAGAAGTGGTCGGCTTCAATTTCGAGCCGGAGATCCTGACGCAGAGCTACACAACCGCGGACGGACCGGTCACGCTGATTCTCCTGCAGTATCCAACACCACAGATTGCGACCGAGCGGCTGCGCGCGTTTCAGGCGGCGAGTTCGTCAAATGCGCTTGCGGTGCGCCGGACTGGACCGATACTCGTTGTGGAGAGCGGCAAAATCAGCAGCGATGAAGCGAAGAACCTGCTCAATGCAGTGAACTATGAAGCTGAAGTCACGTGGAACGAAGCGACTTCGATCAGCAAGAAAGACAACATCGGGAATCTGCTGGTGGCAATTTTCGGATTAATCGGCATTTTGTTGTTGATCGGTTTACTCTTCGGCGTGTTCCTGGGTGGAATTCGCGTATTGGTAAGCAAATACATGCCGGGTTCGGTCCTCGATCTGCCGGAGAATGTGGAAATCCTGCAACTCCACCTCGACGACCACCCTTCCTCAGAGTAAGCGGCTGAAAATGAATGGTTTATGGTTCTTGCGAGGCAAGATCGGTCAATTTCGGCCAATTTCCTCAGCCGGGGCTTGTTTGTGCTAAGTTGTTGAAAATACAGCAATTTAAGTTGGAGAATCTGCTTGACAGGGGGGTAGGGCGAACCTAGTATTTGTTCCAGAAAGTTTTGACGGTCTAGCCTCCGTTGGAACTATTCTCCCTTGAAGAGAAGGCCGCCCTGTTGCCGGGCGGCCTTTTCGTTCGTAAGGCCATAGGTTGGGTGCCGTATCGCATCGAATTGCATCGCTCTAAGTGCAAATAAGTCAGCGATAGCGCAAAGAATGTTGATCGTGGCGCACGCACCTTTGAGTAGAGTCGGGGAATCCAAGTAATTTCATGGCCATCACCAACGAACCTAAGAAGCTTCCGAAGAAGGCGCCCTCGTTTAAAGCGCTTCCGGAAATCTGGCAGCTCATTCGTCCGCGCCGAGGACTGTTGGCAATGGGATTCGTGTTGATGGTGATCAACCGGGTATCGGGCTTGGTGTTACCTGCATCGACCAAGTTCCTGGTGGACAACATCATCGGTAAGCGTCAGTTGCGAATGCTGCCCTTGCTAGTGGGGATTGTCCTTACGGCAACTCTCGTACAGGGAATGACGTCATTCACGCTGACCCAGACCCTCTCGAAGGCAGCGCAGAGGATGATCGCGGAGTTGCGCCGGCGAGTGCAGGAGCACATCGGGAGACTCTCGGTTTCGTATTACGACTCGAACAAGACGGGCACCATGGTATCGCGCATCATGAGCGACGTTGAGGGAGTGCGCAACCTGGTAGGTACGGGCCTGGTGGATTTCGTGGGTGGACTGTTGACTGCGGTCATAGCGTTTGTGGTGCTCATGCGCATCAGCACGTTGATGACCATGATCGCCTTTAGCTTCCTACTGGTTTTCGGGGTGGGGTTACGCAATGCGTTCAAAACTATCCGGCCAATTTTCAAGGAACGTTCCAAGATCAATGCAGAGGTTACCGGCCGTCTGACGGAGTCGCTAGGCGGGGTGCGAGTTGTGAAGGGCTATCACGCCGAGGAGCGCGAGCATCGCGTCTTCAGCGCAGGCGTGGAACGGCTGCTCCAGAACGTTTTTAAGACACTGACAGCTACTTCGCTGATGAGCCTGACTTCTTCTTCGCTGATGGGAGTGGTCGGGGCGATCGTAATGTTCATCGGCACGCGGCAGATTCTAGCCGGCACCTTGACCCTGGGTGGATTTTTCACTTACACGATGTTCCTGGGCTATCTGGCGGCGCCGCTGTTTCAGGTAGTGAACATCGGCACGCAAATCACGGAGGCCATCGCAGGATTGGAGCGCACGCGCGAGGTGCTTAGCGAGACTCCGGAGGACGAAGACCCGGAACGTAGTGTGACGCTGCCCACGATTCGCGGCGCTGTAGAGTTCGAGAACGTAGAATTCGCGTACGAAGCGAAGAAGACAGTATTGCATGGTATCTCGTTCCACTCGCAACCGGGAACGGTGACGGCACTGGTAGGGTCGTCGGGTTCGGGAAAGTCGACCATTATCGGGCTGGTCGCGGCGTTCCATAAGCCTCAGTCAGGCAGAGTCTTGGTGGATGGAGTGGATTTGGCGGCCCTCCGACTCGATTCATACCGTACTCAGCTTGGTATGGTGCTTCAGGATTCGTTCCTGTTTGACGGAACGATTCGCGAAAATGTGGCGTTTTCGAAACCAGACGCCACGGAGGAAGAAATCCTGCAGGCGTGCCAGATCGCGCGAGTGGACGAATTCGCGGAGAAATTCGAGCTGAAGTACGAGACTGTGATTGGTGAACGCGGAGTGAAGCTTTCCGGCGGTCAGCGACAGAGAGTGTCGATTGCACGAGCGATCCTAGCCAATCCGAGAATCCTCATCCTGGATGAGGCAACATCGAGTTTGGACTCGGAGTCCGAGGCACTGATTCAGGCTGGGCTCGGATATCTGATGCAGGGGAGGACAACGTTCGTCATCGCACACCGGCTGTCGACCATTCGTCGCGCCGACCAGATCCTTGTGGTAGAAGCGGGACAGATTGTGGAGCGCGGGACACACGAGTCGCTGTACGAGTTGGGTGGACGATACTTCGAGCTCTACACCAAACAGCACGGTGTGGCGCAGAATCTGTTTCTCGCGCCAGGAGAGGGCGGCGAGCCGGAAGAAGTCGCAAGTCCGAGCGAGTCGTCGTCGATCTCGAACGATGTCGAAGAGTTGGATCGCGAGACGGTGTAGGCGTTACCCCACGATTGCCAAAGAATTGTGGAGGACCCGGCGAATCCTTCGACAAGCTGAGGACATGCTTTGGGCACCGCTCCTTTGTAGTTTAGTCTCCCGACAGCGTTGGGGTACACTTCGCGTAACGCCCAAAATTTAGGCTCCCAGAGGACCTGAGAGACTCAGAATCCCAACCGTTTGGTTTGTCTCGGCTGTTGTCTTCCTTTCCGGTTGTAACTCAAAGAACTCAGAGAATAAGGCAAGCCTGCCGGCCGCGGCTTCGAGGCAGACGATTGCGGACCCCCGGCCCGCGCCGAATCCGTTGCGCAATGCCTACTTTGGCGATCTGCATCTGCACACCAGCTACTCCATGGATGCATTCGCTTTCGGGACGCGCACCACTCCGGAAGACTCGTATCGGTATGCTATGGGCGAGCCGGTAGAGTACTTCGGCAAGCAGTGGAAGCGGCTGGCGCCGCTGGATTTCCTGGCGGTCACCGATCATGCCGAATACCTAGGCACAGTGCGGGAGAGCATCAATCCCAACGGCCCTTTCGCGAAAAGCGAATGGTACACCGCGATGACCAGCTCGGACCCCAAGGTCAGCGGCCAGGCTTTTCAGAAGTTGCTCGGCTCGACTATGGCGAACAAGCCGATTCCAGAGTTCAACAATCCCGACTTGCGGGCGGCTGCCTGGGAGAGCTACGCGGCCATTCCCGACCGGTACTACACGCCGGGTAAGTTTACATCGTTCGTCGGCTTTGAGTGGACTTCGATGCCGCAGGCGCAGAACCTGCACCGCTGCGTCATCTTTGCCGACAAGGGTCCGGCGTTGCCCTATACCGCGTTCCAGTCGGTAGACCCCGAAGATCTTTGGCGCTACCTGGATGGCGAGCGCAAGCTCGGCGTCGACGTAATTGCCGTTCCGCACAATGGCAACGTCAGCAATGGCTTAATGTTCGCAACCAGGGACTTGTCCGGTAAGCCGCTTACACGAGAGTACGCTGAGCGCCGAATGGCCAACGAGCCGCTGGTCGAGATCATTCAGGCCAAGGGACAATCCGACACGGATCCGGCCCTCTCTCCCAACGACGAGTTCGCTGATTTCGAAATCTGGAAGTACCTCCTCGATGGCTCGGGCGTCGCGAAATCCGCAACCGCCAGTTACATTCGACAGGCCTATGGCGTAGGGCAAGAACTTCAGGCAAAGCTCGGGGTGAATCCCTTCAAATATGGGATCGAAGCCAGAACCGATTTCCATTCCGGCATCGACTCGACGGAACCTAGCAACTATGCCGGTTCGCATGGCAACCAGGACGCCGATCCGCGGGCGGTCGTCACAGCTACGAAGTCCGTGGTCGGAGAACCTCCGACCGCGCTCTCATCAGGCGGCCTGACTGGCGTGTGGGCCGAGGAGAACACGCGGGCATCGATCTTTGCAGCATTCAAACGGAAGGAGACTTTCGGAACATCGGGTGTACGGATCCAGATACGAATGTTCGCCGGATGGAAGTATCCCAAGGACTTGGTGAAGAGTGCTAACTGGGTCAAGACAGCTTATGCGGATGGTATGCCCATGGGCGGCGACTTGTCGGCAGCGACCGGCACCGGTGGTCCGACCTTTTTGCTGCATGCCGTGAAGGACCCGCAGAGCGGCAATCTTGATCGCATCCAGGTCATCAAAATCACTACTAAGAACGGCAAGAGCACGGAGAAGATTTTCGATGCGGTGTGGAGTGGCGATCGCAAGCCCGATCCGAAAACGGGCACGGTTCCGGCTGTGGGCAACATCGTGGATTTGAAAACTGCGACCTACGCCAACAATATCGGCGCGGTGGAGCTGCTGGGCGAATGGACTGATCCCTCGTTCGACCCCAACGCTTATACGACTTATTACGCGCGGGTACTCGAGATACCCACGCCACGCTGGTCAACCTACTGGTCAGCTAAGCTGAATCTGCCGCCCAACCCGAATGTTCCGGCATTCGTGCAGCAGAGGGCGTGGACGTCGCCGATCTGGTACACGCCGGCGAAGTAATGCGCTGAACCGGCGTTATCATTGAGCCATCGCTGGAGCTTTTAGTGCATCTCTTCCCCAAAGCCTTGTTGTTTTCGCTGGCGGCTGCTATCTGCTGCCCGCACAGAACGTTGAGCCCAAGCAGCCCAGTTCCGCCGATCGATTCGTGGTGCAGGAAGTCGTCATCTCCGGTAATGCGACTCTGAGTTTCGGGCAGCTCAGTGAAATCAGCAACAAACTGGTTTCCATGACCATGGCGGACGACGAGATAGCCGGCGACTACATTTAAATACGAGTTTCAGCGGCGCGGGTATTTGATGCCGAGATAGCGACCTTTAAGATGTCCCCGTTGATCCACTAGCGAAGGAGAAGCCTGGGCCCCTTGAAGCATCGGTCGATCAAGGGCCACGATTCCATCTTGCGGAAATCAGATTTGAAGATCGAAGGCAAGAGCAACGCAGCTGACAAATTGACGGCAAAAATGGGAGCTGAAGCCGGGTGAGCCGGCCGAAGCGCAGCACAAACCGTGCGAGAAGCCAAAAGATAAAGAGAAGGAAAAAACGAACCGACGGGATCGTGATCGATGGCTGAGTCAGGTTAGCGCCCCACAGAAGGGCGTGAATCCTTGGGCAAGCTCAGGACGAGTTCTGGAGCACCCAATTGTGGGCTCGGTCGCCTGCTGTGGATCGGGACACTACTTATTCCTACCCATTTTCGCCAAAGGAAAAGCGAAAAAGGTGGCACCCACCCATTAGTGATTTGTGGCGAAAGGGCCCACACAAGCCCAATACTGGGCACCCCACGAACAACCCACCCGGCCAAAAGACGGCCGAGTGGTCACCCGCGAACTTGGGCACCCGACGTGCGAGTAGGTCGCCCGCATTCGTCGTTCCCGATCGGAACCTCTACTGATTGATGTTCTCCCTCTTCTCCAGGCGGTTAATCAGCGTCTGGATTTGTGACTTGGCGTTGTCAGGGGCGGCCCCTTGGCAGAGCTTCATCTGCTTAAGGGCTTCGTCATAGTTGCCTGATCCAACCGCGACGCGTGCCAGCCCGGCGTAGGTGAACATGTTTGTCGGGTACTTGTTGGCCATCGCGCGATAGATAGCAAAAGCTTCGTCTTGTTTGTGTTCGCGCTGTAACTGCCTGGCGTATTGGTAGGACTGAGGCGCGTCAGCCTTCGCCAACGCCATGGCCGAGTATTTCTGCGCCTCCTCGGCCTTACCCATCGCAGCCAGTATTTTCGATTTGGTCATGAGGTTGTCGTAACGCTCTTCTTGCTGGATCGACTGGTCGGCGTACTTCAGGCCCTGCGGCAGGTCAACCTTGGCATCAAGGAAGTAGTTTGCGGCATCGTCATAGCTCTGCCAGGTGTACTGAACGAGGCCGCGAAACTGCTTCTGCAGGCTCGCCTCGACGGTCTGCGGAACGTTCACCGAAACCTTGAATGGCACCCCGAGCTTGTCCCAACGCAGCGTAACGAGCGCGGAGTCTGGGGTAAGCTGATCGAAGTCGTACACCAGCGCGTTGTGGAAGTCCGACGCCGTGGGCTTCACAGTGACGCGCAGAACGTCTTCGTCCTGTTTGTAGGTGAAAGCTCCCCAAGCGGTATTGGTCTTGGAGAAGATGACGGTCCAATCGTTCTCCGCGGGAATCATGAACAGGCCGTAAGTGCCCTGCTCCAGTGGCTTACCTTCGATGTTGACCGGAGTGGAAAAGGTGATGGTGGTATTCTCGTTCGCGCCGGTGCGCCAAACTTCGCCATAGGGCACCAGACCTCCCCAGACCTTGCGATCATTGACCAGCGGACGGCTGTACTTCACGGTCACGTTAGTAATACCGATGGTCTGGCTGACTTCGGCATTCTGGCTTTTGCGCGGCAGGTCGAGTAGAGCGGACTGAGCGTAGCAAATGCCAGTGAGCAATACGAGAGAGACGGCGAGAAGCAGAGAGCGACGTTCGTACATGCGCAACTCCTTTACGTGCTGAGATTTTCTGCATCGGAACAGACGTGCAGATGCGGTCACCTAACCCGATGGAGGTGAGCGACATTTTGACTCAGCGATGGGTAGAGGGTTAGCTGGTGGAGTGATGGGCGGCGGTCTTTCAGAGGCGAATACAGGGATTGCTGGGACAGCCACGAAATTCACAATTGCCAAAAGCAGCGGGCAATTGTGACCCCTCCCGCGGTGGGCAGGGCAATTTTGGGACACCTAAGATCAGTCCGACCACTCGGCGGGCCTGCGGTCCCAGCGGTGGTGCCGCAGCTGTGCAATCAAATCTGCGGGCAGCGGACCCTTGTCGCTGTAGCTCACATCGGCGGCAACGTGTTCGGGTTTGCGCATGCCGACGATCGTCGTGCTCACGGTGGGATTCGACAGCACGAATCGTATCGCCAGTTCGGGAAGAGTCATGCTCTCAGGCAGGATGTGCTTGAGGCGCTCGACGCGCTCGATGGTCGGCGCGAGGTTCTCGGGCGAGAAATAGCGCCCGCGCCAATCGCCTTCTGGGAACCTGGTCTCTGTCGTCATCTTGCCGCCAAGACTTCCTTCGTCGAGGGGCACGCGGGCTATGGTGCCGATGTTCATTTCACGGCACAGCGGAAAGAGCTCGTCTTCCGGGGCTTGGTCGAAGATGTTGTAGATCACCTGCACAGCATCAACGAGCCCAGTCCGAATAACCTTGATCCCGTTCCAGGGCTCCCAGCGATTGAGGCTGAGACCGAAGGCGCGAATGGCGTTGTCGCGCTTGAGTTGCTCGACCGTCTTGCGAAAATCAGGATCGTCAGTCCAGGAGTCATCCCACACGTGAAATTGCAGCAGGTCGATGGTGTCGGCGCCGAGATTTTTGCGAATCAGGTTGGCGAAGCGAAAGACGTGGTCGGGAGAGAAGACGTCAGCGTACTTGTAGGATGGCAACGCCGGCCACCGGAAGTTCTTCGGCGGGATCTTCGAGGCCGCATACAGCCGCTTTCCCAAATCATCTCGGATGAGCTGCCCGAGCAGTTGATCGCTCTTGCCCGATCCGTAAGCCCAGGCGGAGTCGAAAAAGTTGCAACCGGCATCGGCCGCTTGTTGCAGTGAGGCTGCGGATTGCCGGTCGTCCGAGCCGGTCCAGCCCGACATTCCCCACAATCCACAGCCAATGTCGCTAACGTTCCAGCCCGTGCGTCCGAAGGTGCGGTATTGCATGAGAGCGTGCCTCGAGAAGAAGAATCGGTCAGGGTGATGGTATCAAGACGCGTCTTCCCGGGTACGCAATCATCGGCAAACAAATCTGGCGCCAATCGCCTCCAGGGTTGGCGCCAGGCGTGAGTGGCGGGCTGCCTGGTTGATTCGCGTCATTTTGCCGTCGCCGTTGTCAGTCCAGAAGGGCATCGGCAGCTGGTAAGCGCGGGCGCCGTCTACGCCACATACGTGAAGGGGACGGTCCCAGCATAATTGACCTCAAACACGCTGTGCTGGAAGCGCGCGCAGCGTAGCGAACTGGCTGGTGCTTGCAGACCTGTGTATTGGCCGCGAGTGCGTACCTACCTTTTGTGAATGCCAACCGATCCGCCTTCACACTGCGAGCCCGTGGCACTTTTCCTACACTCCGGCCTTGAAACCCGGAACTCGAAACTCTTCTCTTGATAAAATCTCCTCTTGCCCTCGACGAAGAAAACTCCGAGATCACCCTCCCTCTCTGCTACCGCCAGGCCCGTAGCCGCTGCAGCAAGGCCCGCTGACGCCTCCCGTAAGCCGCAAGGTACCAAGGGCCCCATTTTCCTCGTTGACGCCATGTCGTTCATCTTCCGCGCCTACCACGCCATGGCGGCGCAGCGCCCGATGTCGACGAAGACTGGGATTCCCACCAGTGCGACCTACGTGTTTGTGAATATGCTGCGCAAGTTGCGCGACGACTTCCATCCGCAGTATCTGGCCACCGTCTTCGACGTCGCCGCGCCTACCTTCCGCGACCAGCAGGCCGCGGCCATGCCTAGCTTTAAGAAGTTCGACACGAAAACCCAGACCTACGTTGAGGTTGAGTATGCCGGCTACAAGGCCAATCGCGTTGCGATGCCGCCCGATCTCGCGCAGCAGATTCCCTACATCCGCCGCGCGCTCAATGCCTATCGCATTCCCATACTTGAGATGCCCGGCTTTGAAGCTGACGACGTTATCGGTACGCTCGCAAAGAAGGCCGCCGACCAGGGCTACTCGGTCTTCGTCGTCTCCAGCGACAAGGACATGATGCAGCTGGTCAATGACCGCATCTGGATCCTTAACCCTCCCAAGAACAACCTCATCTGCGATCCCGCCAAGGTCGAAGAAATCCTTGGCGTTCCGCCCACGCGTGTTATCGATGTCATGGCGCTTCGCGGCGACTCCATCGACAACATTCCCGGCGCGCCCGGCATTGGCGACAAGGGTTCCGTCGACCTCATTCAACGCTTCGG
>Ga0306921_10000171_pt1 | contig 49450 bp, 50 predicted proteins | sample sta12Cox44000080_FD_203760 | JGI IMG/M metagenome (GOLD analysis project Ga0306921, IMG submission 203760) | Lab enrichment of tropical soil microbial communities from Luquillo Experimental Forest, Puerto Rico - statoxic.12C.oxic.44.000.080 (v2)... | ecosystem: Environmental > Terrestrial >... | reverse complement strand
CGGGGCGGCTCAAGATCCTCTTCCACATGGAGACGGGAGCGGTCCTCGGTGTGCACGTCATCGGAGAGGGCGCAGCCGAGCTCGTGCACATCGGCCAGGCGGTCATGGCCCTCGGCGGCACCATCCGCTACTTCGCGGAGCAGGTCTTCAACTATCCGACGCTCGCCGAGTGCTACAAGGTCGCCGCTCTCGCCGGTCTGAACAAGCTTGGCCGCGAGCGCGCCGCCGCCATCGCTCCCGCCCTCCCGCAGCAGGACCCGTCCTTCCTTCTTGGTCATCCGCGGTAGCGGCTCCCGCCAGGGCGCCGGCCCTGGAGGCGGCAGCCCTCGCGCGTGGCTCACCCGGTGGCTGCTCTGCGCCGTCACCCTGCTCGCGCTCGCCTCCTGCCAGAGCGATCCCGGGCCGAGCGACGGGTGGCCGTCGATCCACGGGCCGGTGCGCGCGGCCACGGCCCCCTTCAACGGTTGGCGGAGGGAGTCCCGCTATTTGACCATGCGCGACGGCGTCCGGCTCGCCGTCGACGTCTACCTGCCCCGCGATCTCGCGAGCGGCGACAAGCTGCCCGCCATCCTCCACCAGACGAGCTATCACCGCTCGCACGCCTTTCGCTGGCCACTCGGCTACGTCCTCGACAAGCCGGGGCCGCTCGTCGAGCTTTTCGTCTCCCGCGGCTACGCGTGGATCGACGTGGACGTGCGCGGCTCCGGCGCGTCGTTCGGAAGCCGCCCCATGCCGTGGTCGCCCGACGAGGTGCGCGATGGAGCGGAGGTCGTGGATTGGATCATCCGCCAGCCGTGGTCGAGCGGCGTGGTCGGCGCCACCGGCATCTCCTACGCGGGCACGGCCGCGGAGATGCTCCTGATCAACCGCCACCCCGCCGTGAAGGCCATCGCGCCCCGGTTTTCCCTCTACGACGTCTACCCTGACGTCGCCTTCCCCGGCGGAATCCAGCTCGCGTGGTTCACGGAAACCTGGGCGCGCCTCAATCACGATCTCGACGCGAATCGCCTGCCGTCGGACGTGCCGTGGTATGCGCGGCTCGCCATCATCGGCGTCCGCCCCGTCGACGAGGATCGCGACGGACAGCTCCTCGCCGCCGCGCTCAAGGAGCACGTGGCCAACTATGACCCGCATCTCTGGGCCCTCGACGTCACCTACCGGGACGACGTGCCCCGTGGCGCGCCGGGCACGGCGGACCGCTTCAGCCCGCACGCCTTCGCGCGGCAGATCGCAGCCTCGGGCGCCGCCGTGTACGGATACAGCGGATGGCTGGACGGGGCCTACCAACTCGCCGCCATCAAGCGCCATTGGGCTCTTGGGGGCGCTTCGCAACGGCTCATCCTGGGCCCGTGGGATCATGGTGGACGGCGCCAGATCAGCCCCGCCGCGTCGTCTCCCGTGGTGGTCTTCGACCAGGCGGCGGAGCTCTTGCGATTCTTTGACCACCACCTGCGAGGACGAGCCACCGGCATCGAGACGGAGCCGCCCGTCCACTACTTCACCATGGGAGAGGAGCGCTGGAAGTCTGCCGCGCGCTGGCCGCCCCCCTCGCGCACCTGGTCGCTCTATCCCGACGGCAGCGGGAAGCTCTCCACCTCCCCGCCACGATCCGCAGAGACCGATCAGTATCCGGCCGACTTCACGGCAGGCACGGGCACCGCGACGCGCTGGCGGGCCCTCCTGGGAGGCATCGGCTCCGCGCCCTATCCAGAGCGGGCGCGGCGCGATGCGCAGCTCCTCGTCTACACGTCGGCGCCCCTCGACGAAGCGGTCGAGGTGACGGGCCACTCCGTGGTGCGCTTGCTCGTGAGCGCGTCGAGCACGGATGCCGCGGTCTTCGTCTATCTGGAGGATCTCGACGAGAGCGGCCGCGTCTCGTACGTAACGGAAGGCGAGCTGCGAGCCCTGCACCGGAAGCGCGTCGCCTCGGCGCGCGCCGCCGCCCTTCCCATCCCGCTTCGAAGCTTCACCCGCGCCGACGGGCGACCGCTCACGCCCGACGAGGCGACTACCCTCGTCTTCGATCTCCTCCCAACCTCCTACCGCTTCGCCCGCGGACACGCCGTGCGGATCGCCATCGCGGCGGCGGACGTGGATCACTTCGCCAGGATCCCTCGCGAAGGCCCGTCGACGCTCCGGATCTACCGCGGCGGCGCCAACGCTTCTCGCATCGACCTGCCACGCGTGCCAGGCTAGCCGCGACATCTCCGCGCAACCTTCGCGTCACGCTCGCCATCTTCCAGTCACGGAGTCTTATTGGCCTTGCCCGGCCTCGCCGGTTCGACACTGGCCTCGAGGCGACCGCTGCCTCGCTGCCGTGCCCGATCGATGGCCGGTCCCGCGTACACGAGCGGCCGGACCAAGGAGGACGCCGTGCCCGCGACCTGGTATCGAACGATCTGGCTCTCCGACGTTCATCTCGGCACACGGGGCAGCAAGGCCCAGGCCCTCCTCGAGTTCCTCGACACGCACGATTGCGACTATCTGTATCTCGTCGGCGACATCATCGACTTCTGGCGGCTCAAGCGCGCGCCGTACTGGCCGCAGCTCCACAGCGACGTGATCCGCAAGATCCTCTCGAAGGCGCGGGCGGGCACCGCGGTGACGTTCATCCCCGGGAACCACGACGAGTACGTGCGGCGCTTCTGCGGGCTGCAGCTCGGCAACATCCTGGTCAGGGAGGAGGCGGTCCACCTGACGGCGGACGGCCGGTCGCTCCTCGTCATCCACGGCGACGAGTTCGACGGGGTGACGCGCTGCCACCGCTGGCTCGCGGTGACGGGGGACCTCGGCTACGAGATCCTCCTCGTCCTGAACCGCTGGTTCAACCACGCTCGCCGCATCCTGGGCTTCGGCTACTGGAGCCTCTCCGCCTACGTCAAATGGAAGATCAAGCGCGCCGTCAGCTTCGTCGCCGACTTCGAAGCCTCGCTGGCCCACGAGGCGACGCGGCGCTCCGTGCAGGGCGTGATCTGCGGCCATATCCACAAGGCGGAGATGCGCTGGATCGGCCGCATCCTTTACTGCAACACCGGAGACTGGGTGGAGAGCTGCACCGCCCTCGTAGAGCACGCCGACGGGGAGCTCGAGCTGCAAACCCACCTGCCCACGGGACGCCGGGCGGCGGCGGAGGCGGTGTTCGCCTAGGCTAAGGCCGGGGTCGCCGCCCCTTCTGCGTGCAGCACGGAGCGGGCCACGTCGACGAGGGAACGGCGCGTGTCCATGGCTCGCCCCCGCAGGTAGCGGAAGGCCTCTTCCTCGGTCACCCCGTCGCGAGCCATGACCAGCCCCTTGGCCTTCTCGATGATTTTCCGGTCCGCCAAGGCCTGCCGGAGCCCCTGCAGCTCGCGATACCGCTCCACCGCCAGGTCGAGGGTGGGTGGGATTTGCGCCACGCGCACGGGCTCGAGCAGGTAGGCCATCACGCCGGCCTCCCGGGCCAGGTCGACGAGCCTACCGCTGGGGCCGCGGGCGATGAGGACCACGGGGCAGCGGGTCTCGTCGCGGAGACGGGCGAGGATCCCGCCCCCAGGCTGGACCGACGCCGGCGTGACCAGGACCACGTCTGCGCGGGACCGGTCAACGCTCCGGACGGCTTCTTCCGGCGATTCGTGCTCGAGGGCAACCACTCCACCCGCCGAGCAAATTGCCACGCTCAAATGCGCTCTCGCGGATGGTGTCCCCCCCAGGATCCCTACCCGCCACCGTGGCCGTGCCGCTCTCAGCAATCCGTTCGTGTCTCGCATGGGGGCAGCTTCGATCCGGCGACGTGTCGGGTCAAATCACAAGTTCACGACGGGCTCCGGGGATCGCCCCTGCCGATGCCGAAGCCGATCTTCATCGGAACAATCGATTTGACTCGATGGGACTCGCCGATACTATTCAGGCGTCATACGATCGGCGAGCCGACAGGAGGATCCATGGACCGGAGAACATTTCTCACGACTGGAGCAGCTGCGCTCGTCGGGGCGGGCCTCGCCCGGCCATTCGCCGCACTGGGCGCCGAGACGAGCGGCGGTGCGAGGTGGCGTACCTTCGAGGTGACGACTCGCCTCGAGATCATCCAACCGTCTGGCGTGACGCGGGCGTGGGTGCCGCTCCCGCTCATGCCCGATACGGACTACCAGAAGAGCCTGGGCCAGAGCTGGACGGGAAACGCTGCGCTCACGCGCGTGGTCCGCGACGACAAGTACGGAGCGGGCATCTTCTACGCCGAGTGGCCCGCGGGCGAGACGGCGCCCGAAGTGGAGGTGACCACGCGCTTCGCCACGCGCGACCGCGAAGTCGACTTGAGCAAGCCGGGCAGTCCCGCTCCCGAGGAGAAATCCGTCCTCAGGAAGTACACGGCGGGGACCAAGTTCATTCCCACCGACGGCATCGTGCGGAAGCAGGCGCTGGAGGTGTCCAGGGGTGCGTCCACCGACGTGGAGAAGGCGCGCGCCGTCTACGAGTGGATCGTGGAGAACACCTTCCGCGATCCCAAGGTGCGCGGGTGCGGCCTGGGCGACATCAAGGCCCTGCTGCAGACGGGCTACCTGGGTGGCAAGTGCGCCGACCTCAACGCGCTCTTCGTAGGGATGGTCCGCTCTCTCGGGATCCCCGCCCGCGACCTCTACGGGGTGCGGGTGACCAAGTCGGCGGACTACAAGAGCCTCGGCCGGAGCGGTGACATCAGCAAGGGCCAGCACTGCCGCGCCGAGTTCTACTCGGCGAGCCACGGCTGGGTTCCCGTCGATCCCGCGGACGTGCGCAAGCTCGTCCTCGAGGAGAATGGCGGCACCCCCCTGACCGATCCCAAGATCCAGAAGGCTCGGACCCGCCTCTTCGGCTCCTGGGAGATGAACTGGCTCGCCTACAACTACGCTGCCGATCTCAAGCTGCCGGGCTCCTCGGGCGATCAGATCGCCTTCTTCATGTACCCGCAGGCGGAGACGGCCAACGAGCGACGGGACAGCCTCGACCCCGACGCGGTCAAGTACAAGCTCATCTCCCGGGAGGTCACGGGCTAGACGCTTCCACCTGCGCTGTCCCCGGGCGGTCGGGGGCAGCGCGCCCTCCGCGTCCGGGCCCGCCGTGACGAAGGCGTAACGACTCGGCTACGAGCCAATCACGCCGAGAGGGCCCGGAATGCATACGGAACTTGGCGAATCGCAGCCTCTCTCTGCATACTGCAGATATGCGATCTCCCAACATCGTGCATGCGGCGGGTGGAGTGATTTCCCGGCAGAAGCGCGACGGTCGCCTCGAGGTACTGCTCATCCACCGGCCGGAGCGGCAAGACTGGACCTTCCCCAAAGGCAAGCTCGAGCGGGGGGAGACCCACGAAGAGTGCGCCCTTCGTGAGGTGGAGGAGGAGACGGGGCTTCGCTGCGCTCTCGGCCTCGAGCTGCCCCCTACCTCGCATATCGACAACAAGGGCCGGCTCAAGCGAGTGCGCTACTGGATGATGTACCCCATGGCCGGGGTGGCAGAGCCGCGCAACGAGGTCGACGCCGTGCAGTGGCTCACCCTGGACCGGGCAGCTCGCGTCCTCACCTACCCGCGCGATCGCGAGCTCCTGACTTCCTTCGCTCGCGCCCAGCGCCGAACTCAAGGCGTGCTCAGCTGAATCGGGTGAGCCCGCCGGAGTTTTCCACCGCCATCCACCGAGAAGTCCCCCGCCGTCCACGGCAACCGAATGTTCATGCTTCCGTCACACTGGGGCCATCGCTCCTGGGCTATTTGTGGTGAGGGGCGCCATAGGGCGCCGGAGGGAGACGCGTGTGGCTTCCATGGTGCCCGTTCGATTCCGGGGTCAGGCTCGTCGCGATGCGGCGGCCTTCTATCTGACGGAACTGGCCAAGGGGATCCTCTCCGGCGAGCTCGCCGTCCAATCGGGACAGGATCACGTGCTGGTGGCGACTTCCGAGTTCATGACCCTCGACATCGAGGTGCGCCAGCGCAAGCGGGGGACGCGAGTCGACGTGCGGCTCAAGTGGCCGCGCCGTCCGTCGCTGCCTAGGCGCGAGACCTGGCGCCGGTCGGCAGGGTAAAGCGCACCACGGTCCCCTTCCAGAGCTCGCTCTGGATGTCGAGCTCGCCGCCGTGGGCGAGCACCAGGTGCTTGACGATGGCGAGGCCGAGTCCGGTCCCCCCCAGGTCTCGCGAGCGCGCCTTGTCCACCCGGTAGAAGCGCTCCGTCAGCCGGGGCAGGTCCGCTTTGGGGATGCCCACCCCGGTGTCACGCACCGCCACCTCGACCATCCCGCGATCGTCCACGCGCCCGTCCACGATGACCTGGCCACCCTTCGGTGTGTACTTCACCGCGTTGTCCACGAGGTTGATGAGGATCTGGGAGAGGCGGTCGCGATCGGCGAGCACCTGCGGCAGATCGGCGGGGAGCCGCGCCTCCACCTTGACTTGGCCCGCCGAGGCGCGCGGCGCGATGATGGCCAGCGCGGATTCCGCGATGTCCCCGACCGAGCTGGCCTCGAGGCGCAGGGAGACCTTGCCCAGCTCGATGTTGGATAGATCGGTGAGGTCGTCGGTGAGGCGGCCGAGCCGCTCGGTGTGGCGGAAGACGATCTCCAGGAACTTACGCGCGTGCTCGCGCTCCTCGAGCGCGCCATCGAGGAGCGTCTCCAGGTAGCCTTGGATCGCGGTGAGTGGGGTGCGCAGCTCGTGGGAGACGTTGGCCACGAACTCCGTCCGCACCTGCTCGAGGCGCCGGAGCTCGGTGATGTCGTGGAGGATCATGACCACGCCGCGCTCGTCCCCTGCCACTCGAAGCCCCACTGCGTGGATCTGCAGCACGCGCTCGGCAGGCTCCGCGAGTCGGATCTCGCGGCTCACCACGCCGCCCGCTGCCGCCTCCCGCCCTGCCACCAGCATGTCGTGGAGGTTCACGTTGCGCACGACTTCGAGGAGGGGCCGTCCCTCGACGCGGGAGGCGCCGAGGTCGAAGATGCGCCGCGCTCGCTCGTTAATGAGCATGACGTGGTCGTGCCCGTCGGTCGCGATGACGCCCTCGACCATGGCGTCCACCACCGCGGTGGCCTTCGCCTGCTCGCTCTCCAGGTCGCTGATCTTTTCCCGGAGACGACTCGCCATCACGTTGAGGGAGCGACCGAGGGTGCCGATCTCGTCGGGCGAGAGGGCGGGGGCGCGCACGTCGAAGCGCCCTTCGCTCATCTTGCGCGCCACGTCCTGCATCTCGACCACGGGCCGGGTGACCCGGCCCGCCACGAACAGGCCGATCCCGAGGGCAACCACGAGGGCGACGGCGCCGCCCGCCAGGGCCGCGCCGCCCAGTCGCTCGTACGACGCGGTCACCGCGCTGATGGGCTCGGCCAGCCGGAGGATGCCCACCACACGCCCGCCCTGGTTCAAGGGCAGGGCGACGTAGATCAGGGGAACTTCGAGGGTGGCGGAGCGCCGGACCGCACTCCCTACTCGGCCATCGAGGGCCACGCGCACTTCCGGGCGACCCGCGTGGTTGTCCATGGTCGCCACGAGGTCGCCCGGCCGCTCGGAGTCGGCGAGCACGCGGCCGTCGGGCAGGATGAGGCTCACCCGCATCCCCGTGGCGTGTGCGGCACGCTGCACGAAGGCCTCGCCCGCGGTGGGAGCCGCGCCGACCTGCACCGGGCCGAGGGCCTCGTCGTGAAGCACCCGTCCCGCCATGGTGAGACGCGCCTCCAGCACCTCGATGGCGACGCGCTCCAGGGCGCGGCTCAGATAGAGGCCGGCCGCCACCAGCGAGATGGCGACGAAGCCCACCAGGGTGAGAGTCAGCTTGAGGGCGATGCGGCTGCGGAGGGCGTGGACGAGACGCCGGAAGGTCATGGTGTCCCGGGGTCGAACCGATAACCCACGCTCTTCACGGTGCGGATGCGCATGCCCTCGGCGCCAAGCTTCATCCGGAGGCGGCGCACGTGCACGTCCACCGTGCGCGACTCGATCTCGCCCGAGCGCGTGTAACCCCACACGCGGTCGAGGAGGAACTCGCGCGAGAGCACGCGCCCTTGCGCCTCAGCCAGGGCCCGCAGAAGATCGAACTCCTTCGGGGTCAGCGTCACCGGCTCCCCGCCCACGAAGACCTGATGTGTGCCCACGTCAACGACCAGCGCGCCGAAGGCGAGCGGCGGCGCGGCGGGACCAGGGCGGCTCCGCCGCAGCACGGCGCGCACGCGGGCTACGAGCTCCTTGGGGGAGAAGGGCTTGACCACGTAGTCGTCGGCGCCCAGCTCGAGGCCGACGACCCGATCCACCTCGTCGGCCTTGGCCGTCAGCATCAGGATGGGCAGGGCCGCCGTGGTCGGCTCCTGGCGAAGCCGCCGGCACACCTCGAGGCCGCTCATGCCGGGGAGCATCAGGTCGAGGAGGACCAGATCGGGAGGCGACTGCTTCACCTGGAGGAGGGCATCCTCGCCGCTCCCCGCGGTGGTGACCTGATAGCCGTCGCGCTGCAGGTGCAGCAGGATCAGGTCGCGGATGTCCCGCTCGTCTTCCACGATGAGCACCCGGCTGGCCATGCCGGCTTCATCTTACCAGCGGCGCGTTTCTCCGAGCGCCGGGATGACGGCGCGATCCGGCGCGTAGCCTCGGCGTGAGGCCTCGGCGAGCATGCGCGTCGGCGGCTCGTCCAGCGGCTCCTCGGCGAGATCGAAGGTGCCCCAATGAATGCCCACGAGCTGCTTGCCGCGGAGATCCTCGTGAGCCTGCACCGCCTGCTCCGGGGTAAGGTGAATGGAGCGCATGATGGCGGGCGGCATGTAGGCGCCGATAGCCATGGCGGTGAGATCGAAGGGCCCGAGCTTCTCGCCAATCTCACGAAAGCCCGCGAAGTAGCCGGTGTCGCCGCTGAAGTAGAAGCGCCGATCCGCGCCCAGCACGGCCCACGAGGCCCAGAGCCGCGTGTTGGCATCCCACGGGCTGCGCTGGGAGAAGTGCTGGGCGGGTGTGCAGAAGATGCGGAGCCCGCCGTGCTCGACAGCGCCCCACCAGTCGAGCTCGACCACCCGTGAGATGCCCTCGCCCTGGAGCCACGCCTTGAGGCCGAGGGGCACTACGAACACGGGGTCGTGGACGGCGTGGAGCCGCTTCACCGTCGCCACGTCGAGATGATCGTAGTGATCGTGCGAGATGAGGATCACGTGGATGGGCGGCAAGTCCTCGAAGGCCAACCCCGGTTCCTGCAGCCGTTTCGGCCCGGCCCAGGATAGCGGGCTCGCCCGCCGGCTCCAGTGGGGATCGGTGAGCAGGTTCACCCCCTGAAGCTGGAGGAGCACCGTGGCGTGGCCGATCCAGGTCACGGTGGGCTCCATGTGGTTGGCGCGCAGGCCCGCGCCGTCGTTGGGCCGACGCGGCACGTGGCTCTCCCGCGCGGAGGCCCACGCGCGGCTCCACATGAACTTGAAGCGGGCCGCGCCCGAGGCCCGCTGCACGGTGGGATCCATGTTCCGGAAGCCGCCCTCGACATGATGCGGGGGCTCGCCCGCGATGGGCTCGCTGCCCACAGCGGCGCAGGAAGCCCCGAGCACGGCCAGGAGGAGCGGGCGCGCGTAGAGGCGCACGGAGAGCGAGTGTACCGCGACGCGCCGCGACGGGCGACTGCTGCCTAGGCCGTCTTCACCTCGTGCCCATTCGTGCGGGTCGCGGGCAGGAGCCCGAGTAGACGGAGACGCTTGCGGAGCGTGTTGCGATTGATCCCGAGCAGCCGGGCGGCCTTGAGCTGATTGCCCGCCGAGAGCTCGAGGGCCTGGCGCAGCAGCGGCGTTTCGACCCGCGACATCACCGCGCGGTACAGACGGCCGCCTTCAGACGTCGCGGCATCCCGCACGACCGTCGGGAGGAGGGTGTTCAGCAGCCGGTCGAACTCCTCGACGTGAGCTCTGACTTCCATGCCCCGCTCCTTTCGAGCCGCCTCCCCGTTGAAGCGATGATGGAGGAACTGGCGTCCGTAGCATTCAGCCACTACGCCGGCTCACAGGACAGAGCAAGGCCTATGCCTCGGTGCGAGCTCAATCAAATCAGCGTGTTGGCTCGAGGAGGGATCGAGGGGTCTTCCCAGTTGCCCACGACGTATGCAAAGCCGCCTTCTTCGTGAGCAGCGCCGCCAGCTTGGCTCTGCCTACGTCGTGGGCAGGAAAGAGACTTGCGCGCTCACGACACGCCAGCCCTCGCGCATACGCACCCAGGTTTGGCTCTGTCGCCCGCGGCGGCCGGACTCCACCCGCTGGAATTCCGTGTTGGCGGTGGCGAGGTCTCGACCAAAGGTGATGATCACGGTATGCATGATGGTGCGGGTCATGTCGGTCCGGGGACGCGCGAGCCGCGAGGCGTGGATCGCCGCGAAGCCGTAGCCGTTGTCCGTGAGCGAGTAGCGGATGGTGCGCGGATCGTTCCAGAAGCTCGCGTCGAGCACGTCCACGTCGTTGGCGTTGAGCCCCTTCTCGTAGTGGTCGAAGGCCGCGCGCACCTCGGCCACGACTTCGGGCAGGTCGATCTCCATGTCACTCACCTCCTTGTGAGCTCGGGCGTCAGGGGACGGTGCGGGCGGCGATGATGCCGTCGCGCTCGAGGGCGGCGGCAACGCGGAAGAGCGCCGCCTCCTGCCAGGGCGCGGCCACGAGTTGCACTCCGAGCGGGAGCGGGCCCAATCCTGCCACGGGCACCGAGATCACGGGCAGCCCGATGAAGGACAGGGGCTGAGTGTACAGGCCGAGCATGGGACGGGTAAGCACCTGGACACCGTCGATCGTGATGGTGTCCTGACCGATTCGCGGCGCCGGAAACGGCGTGGTCGGCGTCAGCAGCACGTCGACCTCGCGGAAGATCTTCCGCACCTGTGCGCGATACCAGGAGCGGAAGCGCTGCGCCCGGATGTAGAGCGCGGCGGGCAGGAGGGCCCCCGCGAGGAAGCGGTCGCGTGTCATCGGGTCGAAGTCGAGCGGGCGGGTTCTGAGATCTTCCATATGAAGGCTCGCCCCCTCGGAGGCGGTGATGATGGTCGCCGCCGCGCGGGCGCGATCGTTCTCCTCGATGGTCACGCGGCTGACGGCGCCGAGCGCCTTGGCGACGCTCTCCACCGCGGCGAAGACCTCGGGCTCTCCTCGAGTGGCGAAATGACCGACGGCCACCGCGATGCGCAGACCCTCCGTGCCCTTTCCGAGCAAGGGGAGGCAGGGCTCCACGGCGCGACCGGCGCACACGGGATCGGTCGGGTCGGGGCCCTGCATCACGTCGTAGGCGGCGGCGAGATCGCGCACGGAGGCGGCGAGCGGGCCGACGTGGTCGAAGCTGATGCCGAAGAGCCCTGCGCCTGCGCGGGAGAGCCGGCCATAGGTGGGCTTGAGTCCATAGATGCCGCATAGCGCGGAGGGGACGCGGATCGAGCCGTTGGTGTCCGAGCCGAGGGTGAACGGCACGAGGCCGCCCGCCACGGCCGCCGCCGACCCTCCCGAGGAGCCTCCGGCGACGCGCGCGGGATCATGTGGGTTGCGCGTGGGGCCATAGTGCGAGTTCTCCGTGGTGAAGCCAAAGGCGTATTCGTCCATGTTGAGCGCGCCCAGGAGCACTGCGCCGGCGCCTCGTAGGCGTCCCACCACCGTGGCGTCTCGAGAGGCCGGAGCGTGCTCGGCATTGATCTTCGAGCCCGCCAAAGTGACGAGCCCGCGCACGTCGAAGAGGTTCTTCACCGCGAACGGCATACCGGCGAGCAGCCCAGGCTCTCTGCCCGCGGCGAGGGTCGCATCCACTGCCGCGGCATCGCGCAGTCCGTTTTCCTCCAGGACCGCCGAAAAACAGTTCAGTCCCGGATCGCGGGCGCGGATGCGCGCGAGGGCAGCGGCGGCTGTCTCGCGCGCGGTCACCCGGCGGGTACGGACGTCCGCGGCGATTCCCAGGCTGTCGCTCGGATTCACGGTTCGAAGACCGGCGCCGTCTCCTCGTCGCTCAGCGGAAAGTCGCTCAGCAGATCACCGGCGGCGAGAAGCCCCGTGAGATTCCGCACCACGCCCTCGCGGCACTCGGGCGGGATGGCCAGCGCGAGGAGGGGGGCGACCTCGTCCACGGATCGAGCGACGCCGGCGGGGTCGGGAGCGCTCATCGGAAGGCGCAAGCGGTCGAGCGTTTTCTTCGCGGGTCTTCTCTCCACGATGCTCAAAGGTACAACACCAGCCGAGCCTACATCTTCCGCAAGAGTTGAGGCGGCAGCGACCAAAGCTCTGCGCGGGCCGCGGCCCAGGCGCTGCCCATTAGCCCCTGCAGGGCAGGCGCCGTCGCGGCGAGGATGCGGGCGACCACGCCGCCGCGGGCGAGCGTCGTGACGCCCACCGTCGCCTCTCCCGCTTGCGCAGCCAGCCGCTCAGCGATCCCACGTTCGAGCTCTCGCAGGCGTGGATGGGCCGGCGCGAGGCAGAGGATGGTCGCCACGTAGGCCATGCCCTCGGTGCCGCCGAGCCCACCCCATCCCGGCATGCCCTCGAGAACGAGCCGGTCCTTGTAGAGCAGGCCTTCCGAGTCGCGGGCAACGATGCTGGTGTCCAGGAGATCGAAGCCCCACGCTTCGCCTCGAGCGACACGGCCGACCGCCCAGGCATCTGCGACAATGGCGGACGCGCCCGGCGCCAGCTCGACGTCGAGGCTCTGAGCCAGCCGCGCTCCCGGCGACAGGATGAGGTGATCCGGTACGTACTCCAGCCGGGCTCCCTCGGCGACCCGGATCGTCGTGCGCTGAGTGGCGGGCCTGCCGCTGCTCCGGTAGACGCGGGTGGCGCTCGGCGTGGAAAGGCAGACCTGGCTTCCCGCACCCAGCTCGACCGCCGTCTCGAGCCGGTCCCCGCCCAGAACACCACCCGTGGGATTCAGCAGGAAGAGCGTCGCCGCGCCCCTGCCGTCGAGATCCACGGGCTCCAAGGCCTGAAGCGGCAGGGTGAAGCGCCGAGCTGTGAGGACGGTCCGGGCGTCACGTCGCTCGAAGCGGAGATGGACAGCCCCGTCCCGTCCCGTGCGGGCGAGCGGCGCCTCCTCAGGATTCGAAGAGCAGCTCGCGCCGGATCCAGTCCACCACGAGGTCGGCGCCGGTCCCGTCCCGGAGGTTGGTGAAGACAAACGGACGATCTCCTCTCATGCGCTTGGAGTCCCGCTCCATCACGCCGAGGTCGGCCCCGACGTGGGGAGCAAGATCTATCTTGTTGATGACGAGCAGGTCGGAGCGCGTGATGCCAGGACCACCCTTGCGCGGAATCTTCTCCCCCTCGGCCACGTCGATGACGTAGATGGTGGCGTCGACCAGCTCGGGGCTAAAGGTGGCGGCGAGGTTGTCTCCCCCGCTCTCCACGAGGAGGATCTCGAGCCCGGGGAAGCGCGCGATGAGCTGATGCACCGCCTCCAGGTTCACGGAGGCGTCCTCGCGAATGGCCGTGTGCGGACAGCCCCCCGTCTCCACCCCGAGGACGCGATCCTCAGCCAGGGCGCCTCGCCGGATCAGAAACTGGGCGTCCTCCTGCGTGTAAATGTCGTTGGTGATGACGGCGAGATCGTAGCGATCGCGCATGCGGAGGCACAGAGTCTCCACGAGCGCGGTCTTCCCCGAGCCCACCGGTCCGCCCACTCCGACGCGGAGCGGCCGGGGGATTGCCCTCGCCGTGCTCATGATCGGAAGAGCCGCATGTCGAGCGAGGCGTGCCGGATGCCCGCCAGCTCGATGCCGGGCGCGAAGCTCCAGAGGTCATCCAGATCGCGGGTCGCCGCCTCGCGCGCCACGCGCTCGATCACCGGATGGAGCGCCCAGAGCACGCGCTGCCCCTCGAGCTGGCCCATGGGCAGGAGCCGGAGGGCCGCCCCGACGAGGAGCGCCGTCGCGGAATAGAGGTAGGCCGTGGCAGCAGCCTCGGGTGGCCAGCGGAGGGCGGCCGCGGCCAGACCATAGGCCACCGCGTGATGTCCAGGAGCGAGCGCTCGGTCGACATCGCCCGCGTAGGCGACGAGGCGCGGATCCGAGGTCAGCGTCGCAGCCACTCGCAAGGTCTGGCGCCCCATCTGGCGGCTCGCTTCGCGAAACTCACGCACGACCTTCATCGCCTCCAGTGTATCGTCCACGCCGCGGCACCGTCTGAGATCACCCGAGGTCGCTGCTCTCTGCACGCCCACCGCCGCGGTGGCGTCGCAGGGGCCCGCCTGGCCCTCGAGCTGCGCCACGAGGAAACGCTCCAGCTCCTCGCGCGTGCGTACTTGGCCGGACTGGCAATAGGTCTCGAGGCCGAAGGAGTGCGCGTAGCCGCCCGCGGGAAACGCGCTGTCACCGAAGTGGAGCAGCGAGAGGAGGCGCGGGTCAGTCACGATGCTCGTGCAGATGCGGATGGCCGTGGCTGTGGCCATCGAGAGCGCTCCGGCCGTGATCCTGGGCCTGGGCGCCTCCCAGCGGCGCAAAGACCGCCGTGCAGCGCCGCCACAGGAAGCCGAGGCGAACGAGCAGCTGCTCCATGGCGGTGTCGTCGGGCACGAGGAGATCCGCGCCTTCGACGGCGAGAGGAAAGTGCCGGTTGCCGACGTCGAAGGCGAGGCGAATCGCCTCCTCGCGATTCCGCGGCGTCACCGCGAGCACGGGCTCGGGCCTCGCCTCGATCTGCAGGTACCAGTCCGTCTCCACGGCCACGATGTCGCCCGGCTGGAGCACGGAACCGGTGGGCAGGGCGAGCCCCACTTCCCTCCCCGACGACGTCACGACGCGGCGCCGCGTCCACCGTCGCTCCTCCCACGTGAGGCACAGGGTCTCGCGCCGGCGGTCGGCGAGCTCGACCGAGGCCACCGGCGCCGCCGGCACGGTGATCACGACCACGCGGGCGCCTTCCAGCGCGCGGCGAGCCCCCGAACGGTCCCGAGGAGCGACTTCACGCGCGGTCTCCTACCGTCATCGCGGCCCAGCATCCCTCATCGGTGACCATGCTTCGCCTCCTAGAAGAGGTAATAGCGCTGCGCCATCGGCAGCACCCGCGCCGGCTCGCAGGTGAGAAGCTGGCCGTCGGCGCGCACCTCGTAGGTCTCGGTGTCCACGTCGATCCGCGGGCAGTAGCTGTTGTTCACCATGCTGGCCTTGCGGACACCGCGGCAGCCGCTCACCGTGCCGATCATCTTCCGAAGGCCGAGGCGGGCGGGTACGCCGTCCTCGTGGGCTGCCTTGGAGACGAAGGTCATGGACGTCGAGAACACCGCGCCGCCGTAGGAGGCGAACATCGGCCGGTGGCGCACGGGCTGTGGGGTGGGGATGGAGGCGTTGGGATCGCCCATGGCTGCCGTCACGATCAAGCCGCCCTTGAGGACCATCTCGGGCTTGACTCCGAAGAAAGCCGGCTTCCAGATCACGAGGTCGGCGAGCTTGCCCGGCTCGAGCGACCCGACCTCGTGGGCGATGCCGTGGGACAGCGCGGGATTGATCGTGTACTTGGCCACGTAGCGCTTGGCGCGCACGTTGTCGGCGCGCCCGTCGCCCGGCAACGCCCCGCGCTGCTTCTTCATCTTGTCCGCAGTCTGCCAGGTGCGGGTGATCACCTCCGCGATGCGCCCCATGGCCTGCGAGTCCGAGGAAAGCATGCTGATGGCGCCCAGGTCGTGCAGCACGTCTTCGGCGGCGATGGTCTCGGCGCGGATGCGCGACTCCGCGAAGGCGAGGTCCTCGGGGATCTTCGGGTTGAGATGGTGACAGACCATCAGCATGTCGAGATGCTCGTCCATGGTGTTGACCGTGAACGGCATGGTCGGATTGGTCGACGAGGGCAGGCAGTTCGCTTCGCCGCACACCTTGATGATGTCGGGCGCGTGTCCACCCCCTGCGCCCTCGGTGTGGTAGGTGTGGATGGTCCGATCCTTGAACGCCCGGATCGAGTCCTCCACGAACCCCGCTTCGTTGAGGGTGTCCGTGTGGATGGCGACCTGGATGTCCATCTCCTCCGCCACGGAAAGGCTCGCGTCGATGGCCGCGGGCGTGGTGCCCCAGTCCTCGTGGAGCTTGAGTCCGATGGCGCCCGCCGCCACCTGCTCGCGCAGGGGATCGGGGCGGGAGGCGTTGCCCTTGCCGAGGAAGCCCAGGTTGATGGGCAGACCGTCCGAGGCCTCGAGCATCCGATGTATGTTCCACGCCCCCGCCGTGCAGGTGGTGGCGTTGGTGCCCGTGGCTGGACCGGTGCCGCCGCCGATCAGCGTGGTCAGCCCCGCCGAGAGGGCCTCGTCCACGAGCTGGGGACAGATGAAGTGGATGTGTGAATCGATGCCGCCCGCGGTGACGATGCGCCCCTCGCCCGCGATCACCTCGGTGGAAGCACCCACGATCATGCCGGGCGTGACGCCGGGCTGGATGTCGGGATTGCCCGCCTTGCCCAGCCCCACGATGCGCCCGTCGCGGATGCCCACATCTGCCTTCACGATGCCCCAGTGATCGAGGACGAGCGCGTTGGTGATGACGAGGTCGAGCACGCCGTCGGCCGCGGTGGCGCGCGCAGACTGGCCCATGCCGTCGCGGATCACCTTGCCGCCGCCAAACTTCACCTCGTCACCGTACACGGTGAAGTCCCTTTCCACTTCGATGAAGATGTCGGTGTCGGCGAGGCGCACACGATCGCCCACCGTCGGACCGTACAGATCGACGTACTGCCGGCGCGGGAGCCGCAGGCTCACGAGCCCGCTCCCTGGAACCCGGCCTGGCCCGCCTTCCGGATGCCCGCCTCACGCCGCGTGTCGTCTACCTTTCCCTCGCTCAACGCGTTGAGCCCGTAGACCTCACGCAGCCCGGCGAGCTCCACCAGCGTCACCACTTTCTCGTCGCCCGGCTCGAAGCGCACCGCGGTGCCCGCGGGGATGTTGAGCCGCATCCCCCACGCGCGACTCCGCTCGAAGCGGAGGGCGCGATTGACCTCGAAGAAGTGAAAGTGGGAGCCGACCTGGATCGGCCGGTCGGCGGTATTGGCCACGGTGAGCTCGATGGTGCGGCGGCCCGCGTTGGCCTCGATGTCGCCCTCGCCGAGGATGTACTCGCCCGGGATCATTCCTGGTACTCTCCCCTCACCCTGCCCTCTCCCATCGGAGAGCCGGCGAAGTCAGCGGATCGGATGGTGGATGGTGACGAGCTTGGTCCCGTCGGGGAAGGTGCCTTCCACCTGGACCTCGTCGAGCATCTCCGGCACGCCCTCCATCACGTCGTCGCGCGCGAGGATGGTCACTCCGAAGGCCATGAGGTCGGACACGCTGCGGCCGTCGCGGATGCCCTCCAGGACCTCCGCGGTGATGTAGGCCAGCGCCTCGGGATAGTTCAGCTTGAGTCCCCGGCCCCGACGGCGGCGCGCCACCTCGGCGGCGGTGAAGATCAGGAGCTTGTCCTGCTCGCGTGGTGTCAGGTGCATGGGCGGAAATTCTACGTCAAACGGTCAGATGCTGTCGCACCACGTCGTGGCGCAGGTCGGCGGTGACCCCGCTCGACACGATCGAGCCCTTGCGGATGATCGCGTAGGAGCCGGCCAGACGCCAGGCGAACTCGAGGTACTGCTCAACCAAGAGGACGGCGATTCCTTGCTCCTTGATGCGCTCGATGGCCTCCTCGATCTGGAGGATCACGTTGGGCTGGATGCCTTCCGTGGGCTCGTCCATCAGGAGGAGCTTGGGCCGGGCGAGGAGGACGCGAGCGATGGCGAGCTGCTGCTGCTCGCCGCCCGAGAGCACGCCGCCCTTCCGCGAGAGGAGCTGCTTGAGCTTGGGAAAGAGCTCGAAGACCTGCTCGATGTCCTGCTGGGCGGCGCGGCCGTTGCCCGGCGTCTTGGGCCGGCCGAGGAACCCGACGCGGAGGTTCTCGGAGACGCTCAGGTTCGGGAAGATCTCGCGGCCCTGGGGCACGTAGCCGATCCCGCGCGCCGCGCGCTCCTCGGGACGGAGCGAGCCGAGGTCTACGCCGTCGAGGGTGATCCGTCCGGACCGCGCGGGCAGCAGGCCCATGATCGTCTTGAGCAGCGTGGTCTTGCCCACGCCATTCCGACCCATCAGGCACACCACTCCGCCCGCGGGAACGTCGAGGGACACGTCCCACAGCACCTGGCTCTCGCCATAGGCGACGTTGAGGTCGCGGATCTCAAGCACGGGCGGCCTCAGCCATCGCTGTCACGGCTCCGGCCCAGGTAGACCTCCATGACCCGCTCGTCGCTCTGGACCTGATCCACCGGCCCCTCGCAGAGCACGCTCCCCTCGTGGAGCACGGTGACAGTGCGGGCGATGCTCCGCACGAACTCCATGTCGTGCTCGATGACGAGCACGGCGCGCTCCTGGGCGATGCCCTGAAGGAGGCGCCCTGTCTTTTCCGTCTCCTCGTCCGTCATGCCCGCCACCGGCTCGTCCACAAGGAGGAGCTCGGCATCCTGCACGATGACCATGCCGATCTCCAGCCACTGCTTCTCGCCGTGGGAGAGTCCACCCGCCCGCTGATCGGCGTGGGCGACGAGCCCGATCGTCTCGAGCGCGCTCTCGATGCGGTCGCGCTGCGCCCCGCTCAGGCGCGCTTGGAGCGTGGCGAACACACCCTTGCTCCGCCGGGCGAGGGCCAGCTCCAGATTCTCGCGCACGGTGAGGTTGGCGAAGATGGACGGCGTCTGGAACTTGCGTCCCACCCCGAGGGAAGCGATCTCGTTTTCGCGCCGGCCCGCCAGGTCCGTGTGGCGGCCGAAGACCACTCTCCCCACGGTGGGCTGGGCCTTGCCCGAGATCACGTCGAGGAGGGTGGTCTTGCCCGCTCCGTTGGGCCCGATGACCACGCGGAGCTCCTTGTAGTCCATGAAGAAGTTGAGCCCGTTGAGCGCCTTGAACCCGTCGTACTCGACGGTGACGTCCTCGAGGTAGATGATCGATCCGCCCGGGGACGCGGTCACCGTCACGGCGACACCTCGTGCTCTTCCTTGCGGAGTGGACTCGGTCGGGGCGCGGGTGCGGAGGGAGAGGCGAGGCGCCGGCTCGAGCCTCCGACGCGGGCGAGAAGCTTCTGCGCGGTACCCACCAGGCCCTCCGGGAAGAAGAGGACCACGCCCACGAAGAGCCCGCCCAGGACGAGAATCCAGAGATCGGGATAGTGGGTGGTGAGGATGCTCTGGAGCCAGTTCACGCCAAAGGCCCCCACCACCGGGCCGACCAGTGTTCCGCGGCCGCCCACCGCGACCCAGACGATCATCTCGATGGAGGGCAGCACGCCGATCCGCGCGGGGGTGATGATGCCGACCTGTCCGACGTAGAGTGCCCCCGCCACCCCGGCCAGGCACGCGGAGACCGTAAAGACGAAGAGCTTGAAGGCGGCAGGCGAGTAGCCGCAGAAAAGGACCCGCGTCTCGCTGTCGCGAATGGCCACCAGTACCTTGCCCGCTGGGGTGTGCACGATGTAGCGGCAGAGCAGATACGCCCCGCACAGGCAGAGGGCGGTGACCACGTACAGCCCGCGCTGCGTCGCCGGCTCATTGAGGGGAAAGCCGAAGATGGTCTTGAAGCCCGAGAGGCCGTTGGTGCCGCCCAGATTCATGGCGTTGCGGTTGAAGGTGAGCCAGGCGCAGAGGGCGAGGGCCTGGGTGATGATCGAGAAGTACACGCCGCGGATCCGGCTCCGGAAGGTGAGGAAGCCGAAGATGAGGGCGACCACGCCCGGCACGATGACCACGGCCGCCAGAGTGAAGACGGCGCTGTAGAAGGGCTTCCAGAACAGCGGCAGCTCCGTCACCCGGTTCCACACCATGAAGTCGGGCAGCACGTTCTGATACACGCCCTTGGCGCCGATCTCCAGCATGAGGTGCATGCCCATGGCATAGGCGCCCAGGCCGAAGAAGACGCCGTGGCCGAGGGACAGCACGCCCGTGTACCCCCAGATCAGATCGATACCGAGGGCGAGGATGGCGTAGGTGAGGAACTTGCCGAAGAGGTTGAGGGTGAAGTTGGAGAGGCGAAACGGCGAGCCTGGAGGCAGCGCGTTCAAGACGGGCAGGACCACTACGAGCAACAGGGCGCCCGCGAGGAGGACCCAACCCTCACGAGTCCGCATAGCGTCCTCTCGCTACGAAGAGTCCAGACGGACACCATGCGACGAGCAGGAGGAGCCAGCCCTCACGAGTCCGCATAGCGTCCCTTCGCCGCGAAGAGCCCGGAGGGACGCCGCTGGATGAAGAGAATGACCGCGACCAGGATGGCGACCTTGCCGAAGACGGCGCCGAGGCCGGGCTCGATGATCTTGTTGAGTCCGCCGATCCCGAGGGCGGCCAGGATAGTCCCGAGGAGCTTCCCCACGCCGCCCGTGACGACGACCATGAAGGAGTCCACGATGTAGTTCTGGCCGAGCTCCGGCCCGACGTTGCCGATCTGGGTCAGGGCGCAGCCCGCGATGCCCGCCAGTCCCGCCCCGAAGGCGAAGGTGAGCGCGTCCACCCGCCGCGAACGGACGCCGAGGCAGGCAGCCATCCCACGGTTCTGCGTCACCGCGCGGATGCGCAGGCCAGCGTCAGTCTTGAAGAGCAGGAGATACATGGCGGCCACCGCCACCGCGGCCAGGGCGATGATGAAGAGTCGGTTGTACGGGAGCTGGATGCCCACCATCACCGGCACGCCGCCCGAGAGCCACTTGGGCGAGATCACGTCCACGTTGGCCGCCCCGAACCACAGGCGCAGGCCCTGCTGGATCATGAGGCTGATGCCCCAGGTGAGGAGCAACGTCTCGAGCGGCCGGCCGTAGAGGAAGCGGATAACGCCACGCTCGAGGGCAAAGCCGGCGAACCCGGCCACCAGGAAGGAGAGGGGCAGGGCCGCGAGAAAGTAGTACTCGAAGGCATTGGGCGCGTGTCCCTGGAACCACCCCTGGGTCACGAAGGTCGTGTAGGCGCCGAGGGCCATCAACTCACCGTGGGCCATGTTGATCACGCCCATGAGGCCGAAGATGATGGCGAGCCCGAGTGCCATGAGGAGCAGGATCGAGGAGAGGGACACACCCTGGAACGCGATCTGGATCCCCTGGGTGAGGAGACTCCAGCGTTCGATGCGCTTCACCGAGGCGGCCGCGGCTTCCTTGAGGGCGGGCGGCGAGTCGGAGACGGCCGCGACCTCGCGGAGGCGCTCGGCTCCGTCGCTGCTGCCGAGCGCGCCGAGCCGGTTGGCGGCGATGACACGCTCGGGGGGAGTGCCCGACTTGAGCTGGATGAGGGCGATGGCCTCCTCCAACGCGTAGCGCACCCAGCGGTCCTTCTCTTTGGCCAGCGCCTCCGTGAGCGTGGGCAGGGTGGCGGGGTCACCGTTGTTGCCCATCTTCACCGCGGCGGCCTGGCGCACCGTCCAGTCGGGATCGGCGAGCTGGGTCGGCCCGGAGAAGGCGTCGATGAGGGGACGGAGGACCAGACGGAGGCTCCGGCCCGTGGAGACTTCTTCGAGCTTGGTCAGATCGGCGAGGACCTGCTTGCCGTCGGGGCTTTGGATAGGCTCGCGGCCGTAGGCGCTGAAGAGAGGGACAAGGGTCTTGTCGCCTTCGTTGACCTTGTCCCCCACGATGACGGTTTCCTTCTGGCCGCCGGGGAGGCTGCGCACGTAGACGCTGCCCTCGCGAAGCGCTTCCAGAAGGGGGAGGATCTTCCGGTTGCCCGACTTGCCGAGGGCGGCGGCCGCCGCTTCCTGGACGGCGGCGTCGCTCGAGGCCACCTCGGCTATCGCCTTCACGAGCTCCGGCGACGATGACGGAGCCGCGCTCTGCGCGGCTGCCGGGGCGGTGAGCCCCGACAGCAGCGCGAGAACCAGCAGGAGAGCTGTGATCACGTGGACCCGTTACGACTTCTGGTAGGTGCCCTGGTGCTTGACCCAGTCGCAGCCCTTGTCCGGGCTCGTGTACTTGCTCCACGGCTCCGGCTCGACCAGACCCTTCGACCGGGAGACGATCTTGAACTGACCGTCCTTGAGGATCTCGCCGATGAGGACGGGCTTCCAGGTGTGGTGGTTGAAGTCGTGCATCCGGATCTCGCCGCCCGGGGCGAGGAACTTCTGGCCGTAGACGGCCTTGCGCACCGCCGCCACGTCGAAGGACTTGGCCTTCTCCACCGCCTGCTTCCACACGTAGACGCCGAAGTACGCCGCCTCCATGGGATCGTCCGTCACGCGCTTGTTGCCGCCGGGCAGCTTGTTCTTCTCGCAGTAGTTCTTGAAGTTCTGGATGAAACGCTTGTTCTGCGGCGTGTCCACGGACTGGTAGTAGTTCCAGGCCGCGAGGTGTCCGACCAGCGCGGAGGTATCCATGCCGCGCAGCTCGTCCTCGGCCACTGAGAAGGCCATGATCGGCGCGTTTTCCGAGCGGAGGCCCTGATTGGCGAACTCCTTGTAGAACGGCACGTTGCTGTCGCCGTTGATGGTGGAGAGCACGCAGGCGCCGCCGCCGGAAGCGAACCGCTTGATCTTGCCGACGATGGTCTGATAGTCCTGATGGTTGAACGGCGTGTACTCCTCTGCGATGTTGTCCGCGGGCACGCCCTTGGCAAGCAGGAACGCGCGCAGGATCTTGTTGGCCGTGCGCGGGAAGACGTAGTCGGTTCCGAGCAGGTAGAACTTCTTGTAGCCGCCGCCTTCCTTCGACATCAGGTAGTCCGCGGCGGGGATGAGCTGCTGGTTGGGGGTCGCCCCCGTGTAGAAGACGGCCTTGGAGCACTCCTCACCTTCGTACTGCACGGGATAGAAGAGCAGGCCTTCGTTGTTCTCGAAGACCGGCAGGACGGACTTCCGGCTCACCGACGTCCAGCAGCCGAAGGTGACGGCGACCTTGTCCTGGAGGAGGAGCTGCTTCGCCTTCTCCGCGAAGAGGTCCCAGTTCGAGGCCGGGTCGACGACCACGGGCTCGATTTTCTTGCCCATGACCCCGCCCTTGGCGTTGATCTCCTCGAACGCCATCATGCAGACGTCGCGAAGCGACACCTCGCTGATGGCCATGGTGCCGGAGAGCGAGTGGAGAACGCCAACCTTCACCGTGCCCGAGCTCTGGGCCCGCAGCACGGCAGGAAAGCCGATCCCCGCGGCGGCGCCGAGGCCAACGGCCGCCCCCGTCTTGAGGAAGTTCCTGCGCGACAGATCTTGCATACCTGCCTCCTATGACTTCGCTTGTGTGGTCGGGTCCGCCATCGGACCTTCCCCGGTGATCAAGGGCGCTCGGCCTCGGACCCCGCTGTCTCGGCGCGCCGACCCTTCGGGAGCAAGCGTCATGCCCATGACTCGAGTCAAGCTTTCCGAGCAATTGCGAGCAAAGGTTGCGAACGGGCACGAGGCGGCTGCCCATCGAGTAGGCAGCCGCCTGAATGTGCCTCAGAAAACGGCAGAGCTTAGCGGGCGGGGCGGAGGGGCCCTAGCCCATCCGTGAGGAGCAGGGCGCGGGCGACATCGGCCATGGTCTTGCGCGTGTCCATGGCCGTCTTTTGGATCCGACGGAATGCCTCAGGCTCGCTCAGACCCAAGCGTGTCATGAGCACCCCTTTGGCCCGGTCCACCAGCTTGCGGGCCTCGAGCTTCTGCTTGAGCGATTCGTTCTCTTTGCGCACCGCCTCCAGCTCGCGGAAGCGCGACACCGCCACGTCGAGAGCGGGGCCAAGTTCTTCCACGCGGAGCGGCTTCACGAGGACGGCGAGCACGCCCGCGTCCACCCCACGGGAGACCACCTTCGCGTCGGCGTGACTCGTAAGCAGCACGATGGGACACGGCATTGTCGTCATCACCTGCCTCGCCGCGTCCACGCCGTCGCCATCGGGAAGCCCCACGGCAAGGAGGACCACGTCGGGCCGATGCTTGTCCACGAGCCGGACGACATCCTCGGCGCGACTGCCGTTGCCAACTACGGTGCCACCCTGGAGACCGACGGCCTCGGCCACCGCGGCCCGGGAGTGGGCATGGTCATCGACGATGAGGACTCGCCAGCGATGAGTTGTCATGCCGCCACGAGGCAGCAAGGAGAATGCCACGCCACTCGGTCGGGAAATCAGACGATTACGCGGGCTGGCTCCGAGCGCCGATGCCTACCCACCGGGCATATGACGACGAACGCTCATTGGCTGAGCAGATGTTGACTTTCACGGGGACCCGGTGGGATGCTCTGCCCGTGGAGAAGCACCGTCTGCCCGTCAAGCTGATGGCCACCGTATGGCTGGCCGCCTACGTCGTGTGCATCGGCCTCGTGTGCTCCTTCATCCTCTTCGAGGTGCTCGACATCGACGGCTCCGACTTCCCCACCCCGCCGTCGACCCTGGCCACCCCGATCAAGCTCGCCGAGCCTGCGCACGAGATCAAGCGCTCACTTCTCTCCGCGGGGGCGCAGCTTTGGGCCGTGGTGACCGTGATCATCGTGCTCCTCGAAGGCGCGCGACTGCGCCGTCCCCAGACGCGCCGCCGCATGCCGCCGCCATCCGGATTCCGTGGCCGCCGGCGACTCCGGCTGTCCCTGCCCCGCGCGTCGCTCTCCGACGTCGCCGTCTCCGCCTGACCCGCCGCTTCCCTGCCCGCTCTTCATCTCGCGCAACCGAGGGGGACGTATATGGTCAGGATGCTCGCCGTCATCTGTTGTATAGCGCTCCTAGGCGCGGCCGACCCGTCCGCGGCGCAGGCGCCTGCGCCCATCACCAAGCTGACGCTCGACGACGCGCTGACCCTAGCGCGCGCCGCCAACCCGACCATCCGTGCCAAGGAGTACGAAGTGCAGGCGGTGGGGGCCAACGAGGTGACGGCCGCCCTCCGCCCAAACCCCACTGCGACCTTCCTCGCCGAGCAGTTCGGCAGCGGCAACGTGGCCGTGACCCAGTACACCTTCAACGTCGGCCAGCCCATCGAGCTCGGGGGCAAGCGGCAGCGTCGCATCGACAGCGCGAAGGCGGCGACCCGCGTCACCGACTACGAGCTCACCGACGTGAGGCGGCAGGTGGTCTTTCAGGTTAAGAAGTCCTTCACGGACATCCTGGTCGCACGCGAATCCGTTGCCCTCGCCGAGCAGAACCTGACCATGCTGGACGAGCTCGAGCGCGTGCATCGGCTGCGCGCGGAGAAGGGTGACATTTCCGGTCTCGAGCTCCTCCGCCTTCAGATCGAGCGTTTCGCCTTCGAGCGCGATGCCACCGACGCCCAGCAGGCCCTCGGCAACGCCCGCATCGCCCTGCGCCAGGTGGTGGGTCAGGAACGGCTGACCGAGGACTTCGACGCGGTGGGCGAGCTCGCCTTCCCCGAGATCACCAAGAGCAAGTCCGAGCTCTATCGCATGGCGCTCGACGCCCGCCCCGATCTCCGCGCCGCCCAGGCGGCGCGTGACAAGGCGGCCGCCGACATCAACCTGGCCAAGGCCAACGCCTGGTGGGACGTCACCCCCCAGATCGAGTACCAGCGCATCGGGCCCGACAACACCATCGGGTTCGGCTTCGCCTTACCCATCAAGCTCTTCGACAGGAACCAGGGCGAGATCACTCGGGCCCAGGCCGAGGCCAAGCGCTTGGAGGCGGCGCGGGATGCCCTCCTTGCCCAGGCCCTCGCCGAGGTCGACACCGCCCTGGCCAGCGTGACCGCGGAGCGCCAGAAGGCCACGCTCCTCCGCGACAACTACCTGCCCAAGATCAAGCAGGCGCGCGAGACCATCGAGTTCGCGTACCGGCGCGGGGGGGTGAACCTGCTCGACTACCTGGACGCCCAGCGGAGCTACCGCGAGAAGTCCCTCGAATATCTTCGCTCCCTCGCCAACTATCGCACGGCGGTGTACGTGCTCGAGGCCGCGGTGGGCGGCGAGCTGGAGCGTTAGCATGCGTCCCCGCCTGCTCCTCCTCCTCGTCGCTCTGCTGTCGGGGTGCAGTGACTCAAAATCCGAGCAGCTCGCCCAACCCGCGCCCGCCCCCGGCGCGCCGAAGGATCCCGTGCAAATCGTGCAGCCGGAAGTCCGCACCCGGGCCGCCGTCCTCGAGACCACGGGCAAGGTGCAGTTCAACGAGGACGAGTTGGTGCGCGTGAACGCGCCCGTCACGGGACGCGTGACCGAGGTCCTGGCCCGGCCCGGCCAGGTCGTGGAGCCCGGGCATCCCCTGTTCATCCTCGACAGCCCCGATCTCGGCCAGGCCAAGGCGGACTACGCCAAGGCCATCTCCGACCTCGCGCGCGGGGACAAGGCGCTCAAGCTCGCCCGGGACCTCTTCGAGATGAAGGCCATCGCGGAGAAGGACATCCGCGAGGCGGAGAACGACTACAACAAGGCGGTGGCGGAGCGCGATCGCGCGGCGGCCCGGCTTCGCACCCTCGGCATCCGTGCGGATCAGCTCCCGGAGATCGCTGACCGTGCCGACGCCTCCACCACGGTGACGGTGCGGGCGCCGCGCAGCGGCGTGATCGTGGAGCGCAACATCAGTCCAGGCCAGGTGGTGGCGTACGGACAATCGGACACCCCGGTAAGCCTCTTCGTGATCGCCAATATCTCCACGATGTGGGTGCTGGCGGACGTGTACGAGCCCGACGTGCCCAAGGTGCGCCTGGGTGAGACGGTCCGGATCACCTTGCCCTGCTGTCCGCAGGACCGTTACCAGGGCAAGGTCACCCACATCGGGGCGGCGGTGGACAAGGACAGCCGCACCCTCAAGGTCCGCGCCGTGGTGCCGAATCCCGGCGGGGTGCTCAAGGGCGAGATGTTCGTCAAGGTCGCCATCGACACCGGCTCCACCTCCGTGCTGACCCTGCCCCAGAGCGCCATCCAGCGCTCCGAAGGCACCACCTTCGTCCTCCTCGATCTGGGCAAGGGCGAGTACGAGCGGCGCCCCGTGAAGATCGGTTCGGACTTCGACGGCCTCACCGAGATCCTCGACGGCGTCACCCCGCAGGATCGCGTAGTCAGCACGGGAGGGGTTCTCCTCAAGCGCGACGCGAAATGATCGAACGCCTCATCGCCTTCGCGCTCCACCAGCGCCTCATCACGCTCGCCCTCGCCCTCCTCCTCAGCGTGATGGGCGTGGTGTCCTTTCGCAACCTGCCCATCGAGGCCTATCCCGACGTGGGCGACGTGCGGGCAGAAGTGATCACCCTGTGGCCGGGCCACGCCGCGGAGGAGGTGGAGCGGCTCATCACCATTCCGCTCGAGAATGAGCTCAACGGCATCGCCCGAGTCACCGTCATCCGCTCCGATACCCTCTTCGGCCTCTCGAACATCCGGGTGATCTTCGCCGACGGCACCGACGACTACTGGGCTCGTCAGCAGGCCCAGGAGCGGATCAACCAGGCTCAGCTCCCCGCCGACGCCAAGCCCGGGCTGGGGCCGCTGTCGAGCGTGATCGGGGAGGTGTATCGCTACACCCTCGAGTCCAAGACGATGTCCCTCGTGGAACTGAAGGCGCTGCAGGACTGGGTGCTCGAGCGTGAGTTTCGCCAGGTTCCGGGGGTGGCCGACGTGGTGTCGTGGGGCGGGGGGACGAAGCAGTACGAGATCGTCGTCGATCCCGCCCGCCTCCGCGCCTACAACCTGACACTGAAACAGGTCATCGACGCTGCCGCCAACGCCAACTCGAACGCGGGCGGCGGCTACATCGCCCAGGGCGAGTACCGGGTGACCGTGCGCGGTCTCGGGTTGCTCCAGACCACACGCGACATCGAGAACATCGTCGTGAGCGCGCAGAAGGGTACCCCGGTGCGCGTGCGCGACATCGGGACGGTGGTAGTGGGGACGGGCATCCGCCTGGGCGTCCTCGGACGGGACCACGAGGACGATCTCGTGCAGGGTATCGTGCTCATGCGCAAGGGCGAGAACCCCGACGCCGTCATCAAGGGCGTGGCGGCGAAGATCGCCCAGCTCAAGAAGACCCTCCCCGCGGGAGTCGAGCTTCGCGACTACTACAGCCGCGACCGGCTCGTGCGGGCGACCGTGACCACCGTGATGCGCAACCTCATCGAAGGCGCCGCTCTGGTGGTGGTGCTGCTCTCCATCTTCCTCTACAACGTACGCGCCGCCCTCATCGTGGCCGTCACCATTCCACTGTCCCTCCTCTTCGCCTTCATCTTTATGGACCTTCGGAGCATTCCCGCCAACCTTCTTTCCCTGGGCGCCATCGACTTCGGCATCATCGTGGACGGCGCCGTGATCATGACCGAGAACATCATGCGCCACCTCTCGGCGCGCAAGCCGCGCGGGCCAAGCGTGGTGCGGGAGGTGCAGCACGCCGCCGTAGAGGTGGCGCGCCCCCTCACCTTCGCCGTCCTCATCATCATGACCGTTTACGTACCCATCCTCACCTTCCAGCGTATTGAAGGGAAACTGTTCCGTCCCATGGCGGTGACCATCTCCCTCGCCGTGATCGGCGCTCTCCTGCTCACCCTGACCCTGATCCCCGTCCTCTCGAGCTTCCTTTTTCGCCACCCACCCTCGGAGCGGGAGAGCCCGTTCCTCGCGGTGCTGCGCCGCCCCTATCTCTCCGCCCTCCGCTGGTCCGTGCGCCGGCCGCTTCTCCCCATCGCGGGAGCAGCTCTGCTCCTCGCCCTCTCGCTCTGGACCTTCACGCTGCTCGGAAAGGAGTTCCTCCCTGAGCTCGACGAAGGCGATCTGTGGGTGCGCGTGCAGTTCCCCATCGGCGTGTCGCTGGAGGGGGTGCGGCCGTACGTGCGCGAGGTCCGCGAGCGCCTTCTCCGCTTCCCTCAGGTCCGCGTGGTCGTCTCGCAGCTGGGAGCGCCCGACGACGGCACCGATCCCGAGGCTCCCGACAACTCCGAGTTCTACGTGGGGCTCAAGCCGCGGGAGGAATGGCCGGATAAGAACAAGGAAAAGCTGATCCAGCAGATGACGGCGGCCCTCGCCGACATTCCGGGCGTCACCACCAACTTCTCCCAGCCCATCAAGGACAACGTGGACGAAGCCCTGGCGGGGGTGAAGGGCGAGCTCGCCATCAAGATCTACGGTCCTGACATCTTCGTCATGGATGGCATCGCACGCCAGATCATGGCCGTGCTCAAGGACGTGCGAGGAGTGGCCGACCTCGACTTCGACCACCTCGTGGGACAGCCGCAGCTCCAGCTCGCCATCGACCGCAGCGCGGCTGCGCGGTACGGCATCAACGTGCAGGACATCCAGGACACCATCGAGGCCGCCACCAAGGGCCGCACGGTGAGCGAGATCTTCGAGCAGGAGCGCCGCTTCAACCTCGTGGTGAAGCTGGGACAGCCCGGCGAGCCTGCGGCCCGCCTCCGCGACGTGGCCGTGAGCGCGCCCAGCGGGGAGCGCATCCCCCTGAGCCAGCTCGCAGAGTTCACCCGGACGGACGGCCTCGCGGAGATCTTCCGCGAGAACAACGTGCGGCGCCTGTCCGTCAAGTGGAGCGTGCGCGAACGTGACATGGGCAGCCTGGTCTTCGAGGCGATGGAGAAGGTCGATGCCGCGGTGAAGCTGCCCCCGGGCTATCGCATGGTGTGGAGCGGGCGTTTCGAGGATCAGCAGCGCGCGCTGTCACGCCTCTACGTGATCGTCCCCCTGGTCGTCTTCATCATCTTCGTGCTCCTCTTTGGCGCCTTCAACTCGGTGGGGGACGCGCTCCTCATCATGCTCAATCTGCCCTTCGCCCTCATTGGCGGCACCCTCGCCCTCTTCTTCTGGCAAAGCAACTTCAACATCTCGGCCGCCGTGGGCTACATCGCGGTCTTCGGGGTGAGCGTGCTCAACGGCACGGTCCTCGTCTCGTCCATCCGCCACGCCTTCGCGGAGGGCTTGCCCCTGCGCGAGGCCATCGTGCGGGGCTGCGAGATCCGCTTCCGGCCCATCATGGTCTCGGCCATCGTGGCCGTCATCGGCTTCCTGCCCGCGGCCCTGAGCCACGGCATCGGATCGGAGATCCAGAAGCCGCTCGCCCGCGTGGTCATCGGCGGCCTGATCTCGTCCACCGCCCTCACCCTGCTCGCCCTCCCCGCGGTCTACGCGCTTTTCGCGAGGCGCAGCTATTCACGCGAGGCTCCTACCGCCGACCCGCGCTGAAGATAGGCCGGCCCCCGGCGCACGCATGACGCCGAGGGCCGGCCGGTGCTTCAGGCGGTCCTAGATGTCGTAGTAAAGGGCAAACTCGTAGGGATGCGGGCGGAGCCGCACCGGATCGACCTCGTTCTTCCGCTTGTACTCGATCCACGTCTCGATGAGGTCGGGGGTGAACACGTCCCCCTTGAGCAGGAAGGCGTGGTCCTTCTCCAGGTTGTCCAGCACGACGTCGAGCGAGCCGGGGAGCTGCTTGATCTTCTTCTGCTCGGCCGCGGGCAGTTCGTAGAGGTCCTTGTCCACCGGCTTGCCGGGATCGATCTTGTTGGCCACGCCGTCGAGACCCGCCATGACGCAGGCGGCGAAGCTCAGGTATGGGTTGCAGGTCGGATCCGGCGTGCGGAACTCGATGCGCTTCGCTCCCTCGGCCTTGGAGTACATCGGGATGCGGATGGCCGCGGAGCGGTTGCGCTGGCTGTACACGAGGTTGATGGGCGCCTCGTAGCCGGGCACCAGGCGCTTGTAGCTATTGGTGCTTGGCGCGATGAACGCGAGCAGCGCGGGGGCGTGCTTGAGGATGCCGCCGATGTAGTAGAGGCAGGTCTTGGAGATGTCCGCGTAGCCACCCCGCTCGTAGAAGAGGTTCTTGCCGTTCCGCCAGATAGACTGGTGCGTGTGCATGCCCGAGCCATTGTCTTGGAAGAGCGGTTTGGGCATGAAGGTGGCCGTCTTCCCCCACTTCTTGGCGGTGTTCTTCGCGCAGTACTTGTACCAGCACACCTTGTCCGCCATCTTGGTCAGGGTATCGAAGCGCATGTCGATCTCGGTCTGCCCACCCGTGGCCACCTCGTGGTGGTGCACCTCGACGCGGATGCCCACCGATTCGAGGGCGAGGACCATGTCCGAGCGGACGTCCTGGAAGTGATCCATGGGCGGGACGGGGAAGTAGCCCTGCTTGTAGCGCGGCTTGTAGCCGAGATTGGGACGGTCCGCCGATCCTTCCCGGCCCGTGTTCCACGCCCCCGCCTCGGAGTCGATGAAGTAGTAACCGTGGTTGTAGGTCTGGTCGAAGCGGACGGAGTCGAAGAAGAAGAACTCGAGCTCGGGCCCGATGTACACGGTGTCGCCCACTCCCGACTTCTTCACGTAGGCCTCGGCCTTCTGAGCCACGAAGCGCGGATCACGAGTGTAGGGCTTGCCCGTGATGGGGTCCTTCACGTTGCAGATCAGCACGAGGGTAGGCACCGCTGTGTAGGGATCCATCTGCGCGGAGGAGGCGTCGGGGACGAGCAGCATGTCCGACTCGTCGATGGTCTGGAAGCCGCGGATCGAGGAGCCATCGAACCCCAGGCCGTCCGAGAAGATGCCCTCGTTGAGCTCGGAGATCGGAATCGAGAAGTGCTGCCACAGGCCGGGGAGATCGATGAAGCGTAGATCGACGATGCGGGCGCCCTTCTCCTTGGCCATCTTCACTACGTCCTTCGGGGTCATGCCATCCGCCTCCTTTGAAATGACGTGGAACGAAAAAATGCCGCGCCGACGGAGCCACGATGCTCCGCCGGCTGCTGGCTACACTAAGCGCTTAACTTCAGAGGGTCAATGGGCCGTGTGCTTCGCCTGCGCGGCTTTCATGGCTTCCGCGAAGGCGCCGCTGCCTCCGCCGCTCGCCCCGTATTCACCGTAGGAGGAGCCGCCCAGCGAGTACGCCGTCTCCGAGTGCTGCGAGAGATCGAGTCCGGCCATCTCGTCGTCCTCGGTCACCCTGAGGCCCATCACCGCATCCAGGACCTTGAGGATCACGATAGTCATCACGAAGCCCAGGATGAGGGTGGCCGCCACCGCCACGATCTGCTTCCAGAGCTGGCCGGGATCCCCGTAGAGCAGGCCGTTGGCGCCCGCATCGTTCACCGCCTTGGTGGCAAAGATGCCGGTGGCCAGCGCACCCCACGTGCCGCCCACCCCGTGCACGCCGACCACGTCGAGCGAGTCGTCGTAGCCGAGCTTCGCCTTGAGGTTGCACGCGGTGTAGCAGAGCACGCCGGCGAGAGCGCCAATGACCAGGGCGCCCATGGGCGTGACGAAGCCGGCGGCAGGAGTCACCGCCACCAGCCCGGCCACAGCGCCGGAGGCCGCGCCCAGCACCGTAGGCTTGCCGCGGGAGCTCCACTCCGTGAGCATCCAGCCGAGGGTGGCCGCCGCCGCCGCGGTGTTCGTCGTCGTGAAGGCATGGACGGCGAGGCCGTTGGCGGCAAGCGCGCTGCCCGCGTTGAAGCCGAACCACCCGAACCAGAGCAGGCTCGCCCCCATCACGGTGAGGGGCAGGTTGTGCGGGGGCATGGGCTGTTGACCGTAGCCCTTGCGCTTGCCGATGACGAGAACGGCGGCGAGGGCCGAGATGCCCGAGGAAATGTGCACCACCGTGCCCCCGGCGAAGTCGAGGGTGCCCAGCTTGTGGAGCCAGCCGCCATCGCCCCAAACCCAGTGGGCGAGCGGATCGTAGACGAAGGTCGCCCACGCCAGCACGAAGATGATGAAGGTGGAGAACTTCTTGCGCTCGGCGAAGGCGCCCGTAATCAGGGCGGGCGTGATGACCGCGAACATCATCTGGAAGAGCATGAAGGCCTGATGCGGGATGGTCGCGGCATATGCAGGATTGGGCTCGGCTCCCACCCCGCGCAACCCCGCCCACTCGAGGCCACCGATGATGCCTCCCTTGTCGGGACCGAAGGCCAGGGTATAGCCCCACAGCACCCACTGCACAGAGATGAGCGCGAGGATGATGAAGCTGTGCATGAGCGTGCCGAGCGCGTTCTTCTGCCTCACCATGCCGCCGTAAAAGAGAGCCAGGCCCGGCGCGGTCATGAGGAGCACCAGGGCGGACGACATGAGCACCCACGCGGTGTCGCCGGTGTCGAGCTTGGGGGGAGCGGGAGCAGGCGCGGCGGGAGGGGCGGCCGGAGCCGGCGTCTGTGCCCAGAGATCCCCGGCCAGGCACAGCCCCATGAGGCCCACCAGCAGCGTGAGCATGACGATGCGGCACGCACTCATGTACCGCCTCCTCTTCCTGATCGACGCTCTCACAGTGCGCTCTCGTCGCGTTCGCCAGTGCGAATGCGGACTGCGGTGTCCACGGGGTGAACGAAGATCTTCCCGTCACCGATGTTGCCGGTCTTGGCCGCGCCGGCGAGCACGGAGGCGACCTTGTCGACCAGGCTGTCCGGCACCACCACCTCGATCTTGATCTTGGGGAGAAAGTCCACGGTGTACTCGCCGCCCCGGTAGAGCTCGGTGTGCCCTTTCTGCCTGCCGAAGCCGCGGACCTCGGACACCGTCATTCCGATCACGCCTATGCCGGTCAAAGCCTCCTTGACGTCGTCCAGCTTGAACGGCTTGATGATGGCCTCGATCTTCTTCATGGTTCCTCCCGAGGCGGGGTGTTCTGCACCTGTCGTGCCGGGCGACGCTATTTATGCGGACCAGCAAAATCAAAGGCTTCGGAATCAGATCGGGAGGGGCTAAAGCAAACATCTGCCCATTTGATAGGCAGATGTTCAAAAGTGCCTCGGCGCTAGGCAGGGGCCGAGGTCGGGCGGAAGCTCGGAATCAGTCGCGCCAGACGGTCACTTCGGCCGCGCGCCGGCCCTTGCCATTGTCCGCTTCCGCGGGCTGCGGCAAGGCTGCCTCGATGGCCGCCCAGACATTGCGGAGGTCCGGTGTCTTCTGAGCAGGGAACACTCCGGGAATCGCGGGAGGGCTGTCTGTCGTGAAAGCCCCGGAGCAGATGACCACCGGGATCTTGCTGCCACGCCGCTCCATCTGGCGAAGGAATCCCATGCCATCGAGATGAGGCATGCGGAGATCCAGGACGATGATGTCGGGCCGGACCCGGTCCAGAGCGGCCAGAGCATCGAGCCCATCCACTGCCTCGAACACCTCGAAGTCACCCTCGAAACCCATCCGGTACAGCGCGCGCCACGCCGGATCGTCGTCAATGAGGAGCATCTTCGTCATAACTCGCACCTCCTACGTGGCTGCAGATGCAATCACGCGGCCGGAAGAGGAGGCGCGATCTGGCAGGGACTTACGGGCAGAGTGTCAGAAATGCGCGTCAGAATCAGGACGAAAGCCGTGACACCGTCCACGATGGAACACCGGGCTACCCTCGCCGTTGGGGAATGCCGTGCCGACGCATCTTCGAGTAAAGGGTCGGACGGCGCAGTCCGAGGAGGGCAGCTGCCGCCTGCTTGTTCCAACCCGTCGTCTCCAGTGCCCGCACGATGGACAGGCGCTCGATCTCCTCCAGGGAACCCGAGGGCGGCGCCGGGCTCAGGAGAGGGGCTCCGGCATTGAGCGCCTCGGGCAGGTCGGCCACCGTCACCTCGCGCCCCCGCGCCACGAGCACGGCGCGCTCGATCACGTGCTCGAGCTCGCGGACGTTGCCCGGCCACATGTAGGCGAGGAGCCGGCGGAACGCCTCGGGATCGATGCCCTCGAGCGGCCGGTTGTGCTTGAGGACGAATCGCTCCAGGAAGCCCTTGGCGAGAAGGGGAATGTCCTGGGTCCGCTCGCGAAGGGGCGGCAGCTCCACGGTGACCGTGTTGATGCGGAAGTAGAGGTCCTGGCGGAGCGAGCCGTCCCGCACTGCGGCCTCCGGCTCCCGGTTCGTCGAGGAGATCAGCCGGAAATCCACGGGCACGGCTCGGCTGCCGCCGAGGCGGCGGACGGAGCGGTCCTCGAGGACGCGGAGGAGCTTGGCCTGAAGGTCCGCTGGCATCTCCGTGATCTCGTCGAGGAGGAGCGAGCCCTTGTGCGCCTCCTCCAGCAGGCCGGCCCGCTCCGAGGTGGCGCCGGTGAAGGCGCCCTTCACGTGGCCGAACAGCTCGGACTCGATGAGGTCCTTGGGAAGGGCGGCGCAGTTGATCTTCACGAGCGGCCCTTGGGCGCGCGGGCTCTTGGCGTGCACGGCATTGGCAGCCAGCTCCTTGCCGGTGCCGCTCTCGCCCACGATGAATACATTGGCGTCGGAGGCGGCCACCGAGTCGAGAAGCTCGAAAACGCGGCGCATGGTGGGCGAGCTGCCCAGCATCTCGCCGTAGCCCATCTGCTCGGCGAGCTGGCGACGGAGATCCGAGGTCTCGGCGAGGAGGTGCCGCCGCTCGAGGGCCTTGCCGAGCAAGGTGAGCATCTCCGCGGAGTCGAAGGGCTTGGTGACGAAGTAGAAGGCGCCTTCCTTGGTCGCCTCCACCGCCTTCGAGATCGAGCCGTGGCCGGTCATGATGATCACTTCGATGTCGGGATCGCGGCTGCGCAGGACCTTGAGGAGACCCATGCCGTCGCCGTCGGGGAGAACGAGGTCGACGAGGGCCACGGAGAAATCGGCGTCGTCCATCCGGGCGGAGGCCTCCGAGATGCTCACCGCCGTTTGCACTACATAGCCCTCTCGCTCGAGGATCAGGCGCAAGCCTTCCGCGATCGCGGGCTCATCATCCACCACCAGGACTTCGGGCTTCACGGTGCCTCCACCGGCAGCAGCACGCTGACCTGCGTGCCCCGTCCGAGCTGGCTCCGGATCTCGATGCGGCCGCCGTGCTGCTCCACGACAGAGCGGGCGATGGCCATACCGAGTCCGGTGCCGGTTTCTTTCGTGGTGTAGAAGAGGTCGAAGGCACGGGCGCGCGTCTCATCGCTCATCCCGCACCCCGTGTCCTCCACCAACGTCTCGAGAAACCCACGCGCCGCCGCGCGGGTACGCAGGGTGAGCGTGCCGCCACTCTCCATGGCCTCGAGCGCATTACCGATGAGATTGAGGAACAGCTTGCGCACCTCGCGGGCATCCAGCATGGCCTGCGGCAGGGCAGTATCCAGATCGATCGTCACCTGCACGTCCTTGATCCTGCGGCGCGCCTGGGCGAGATCGAGACACGACTCCACCAAGCCATTGAGGCTGGTGGGAGCCCGCCGAAGCGCGGCGGGCCGCCCGAACTGCGTGATCTCGCGCACCAACTCCGCCATGTGATCGACCTCGCGGCTGATCCGCCGCGCGACATCCACCCCCTCGGTATCGGAGGCATCGTTCAGGCGCTGCTCGAGGTAGTCCGCGAAGAGCTTGAGCCCACCCAGGGGATTGCGCAGCTCGTGCGCGACCTGGGCGGCCATGCGCCCGAGGGCGGCCAGGGCTCCGCTGCGCAGCCGTTCCAGCTCGCGGGTGTTCTTGAGCGCCACCGCGGCCTGCGAGGAGAAAAGGGCGAGGAGATCCAGGTCATCGGGCGTGGGCTCCACCGGGGTTTCCACCACGAGAGCACCCGCGGCGCCGCCGCCCACGAAGAGCGGCGCGCCGAGCCGCACACGCCCATCCGTGTCCGTGACCGCGGTCGGCGCCTTCCGGTCGATGACGGCGCGGGCCGTGCGCGCCAAGTCGTCCAGGAGCCCGACCGCGCTGCCTGCGCTGCCCATGGGGACGAGCCGCCCTTCCTCGAGGAGGAAGACCACCGCCCGTTCCGCCTCCGTCGCCTCGACGGTCGCATGCGCCACCGTGTCGAGCACCCGCTCCATCGTCCCGGAAGAGCCGAGCGCCTCACCTACGGCCTTGAGCAACGTGCGGTCGCGCGTCCAACGGCGCTGGGATAGGGCGCGCCCGACCTTGCCGCGCAGTTCCTCAGGGACGAAGGGCTTGGTCAAGTAGTCGAAGGCACCCTCGCGAAGCGCTTCCACCGCGTTGTCGATGGTGCCGTGGGCGGTCATGATGAGCACGGGCAGGCGCGGCTGACGCTGGTGGGCCGCCTCCATGAGCTGCAGCCCGCTCGCCGGCTCCAAGCGAAGGTCGAAGAGCGCGACGTCGAAACCACGGCCGTCCAGGAGCGAGACGGCGTCGCGATAGCTCCGCGCGAGTGCCACGTCGAGCCCCATGGATTGCAGTCGCATTTCCAGGACCTCGAGGATGTCCGGGTCGTCATCCACTACGAGCGCACGGCCGTTGGTCATCGCGTTACCTCGGCCGTCTTGGCCGCCGTCGTCGTCTCAGCGGGAGGGCCCCCCGCGCGGGGCAGACGCACCGCGAAGGTGCTTCCCTCGCCTTCGCGGGAGTCGACGCTGACCTGGCCGCCGTGGGCCTCGACCAGCCCCTTCACGATGGCGAGGCCGAGCCCGGAGCCGCCGCGGCCGTGGTGCGCCTGCTGGTACGGATCGAAGATGCGTCCGACTTCGCTCGCGGGAATGCCGATGCCCGTATCCCTGACCGTGAGCTCGACCTCCGCGCCTCGATCGGTGAGGCCGACCTGAATCGTCCCGCCTTCGGGGGTGAACTTCACGGCATTGCCCAAAAGGTTCACCACCACGCGCAGGAGACGGTCCTCATCGCCTTGGATGCCGAAGTCCGAGCCACCCGCGGTGCGGCTCACCGTGAGGCTCTTCTCTTCGATCTGCGGTCGCAGCTCCTCGATGCCATGCACCGCCACCTTCTCCAGGTCGACCGGACGCCGTTCGAGCGGCACCGCGCGCGTGCGCAAGCGAGAGAGCTCGAGGACTTGGCTCACCAGGCCGAGAAGCCGATCCGAGCTGGCGGCGATGATGCCCACGAGCCGGCTCTGCTTGGGCGTGAGCGGGCCCGGTACTCCATCCAGGAGCAGGTGGGTCGCTTCCTTGACGGAGGTCAGCGGCGTGCGGAGCTCGTGGGAGATGTGCGAGAAGAGCTCCTCCTTCAGGCGGTCCACCTCGCGCAGCCGATCGGCCATCCGATTGAAGGACCGCGCGAGCCCGCCGATCTCGTCGCGACTCGTCACAGGCAGCGGCTCCGTGAAGACACCGTCGGCGAGTTGGCCGGTGGCCACGGAGAGCCGGCGCAGGGAGCGGGTGAGATGCGCGATGAGCAAGCCGGCGGTGGTGAGGGCGGCGGCGAGGCTCGCGAGGAGCGCCCAGAACACCGTGTTCCAAGTGTGGGCTTCGAGCTCGCGCGCCTCCAGCTGGGCATCCTCGAGAGCCCCGTAGGTGGCACCCAGCATCCGGTCGAGGTGGGCACCCGTGCGCTCCGCGGCGAAGCGCCGCTCCCCACTGAGCCCTGGGCCCTGCGTCACTAGCCTTCGGTAGGTCGTGAAGGCGGCCACCGCCTCCTGATGCTGCGAGCGCTCCTCCTCGGTGCCGAGGAAGGTGGGGAGCAACCCCAGATCCGTGGCCATGCGCGAGGCCCTGTCGTTCCAGGCTTTCTGGGCCGGCTCGGAGGCCGCGGGCCCTCCGTTGTCCTCGGTGCGCGTGAGGCCGCTCAACTGCTCGCGGAGCGAGGTAGCCATGCGCAACGCCGGAACGGACTGCGTGGCGATTGCCCGGTTCACGTCGACGAGGCGACTAATGGCGAGAAGACTCCACGTTCCCACTCCCGCCAACGCGAGAATCAGCAGGGCCGTCGTGACGAAGATCTTGTAGGAGAGACGCATCGTGCTATTCCCAAGCTAGCACAGGGAGCCCCAAGCGTCACCACACTGACACCAGGGAATCCCTTGACTTCTTCAATATCGATGTTCCATCACCTTTTCATGCTCTTAGTTGGCCAACCCTGAGATCGACCTCGAGTTGGAGGCACAGGCAAATTCACTCGAAATCCTGACAGTGAGCCGTCGGCGGGCCTGACATGTCCCTTTCGGAACGGCGGCCTGCTTGCCTTGACAGGCCAGGGAGGGACGAGCAATATGACCCCCGCCATGGACTTCGGTTTCGCATTTCCGGGCCGCGGCTCTCTCGCCGTTCCCGACATCCTGGTCAAGCTCGCCCGCAAGGCCGACGAGCTTCGCTACTCCTCGATCTTCGTGACCGATCACGTGGTCATTCCCACCACCCAGAGCACTCCCTATCCCTATGCGACGACGGGGAAGTTCGCGGGGGATTGGACAGCCGGCTATCTCGAGCCGCTGACGCTCATGAGCTATCTCGCGGGCGAGACCTCGCGGGTCAAGCTCGGCACTAGCGTGCTGGTCATTCCCTACCGGAATCCCGTGGTGACGGCGAAGATGCTCGCTACCCTCGATGTGCTCTCGGGCGGCCGGGTCATCCTCGGGGCGGGCGTGGGCTGGTTCAAGGAAGAGTTCGAGGCGCTCCATGCGGAGCCGTTCGAGCGGCGAGGGCCAGTTACCGACGAGTACATCGCCCTCATGCGTGCGTGCTGGACGAAGGAGCCAGTTGACTGGCAGGGCAGCGTCTATCGCATGGGGCCTGTGAGCGCCATGCCCAAGCCCCGGCAGAAAGGCGGCATCCCGGTCTGGACGGGCGGCCACACCGACGTGGCACTCCGCCGCGCCGGCGAGGTCTCCGACGGCTGGCATCCCATCGGCCTCCGCCCGCCCGCCATGCTCCTGCCCGAGGAGTTTCGCGACAAGGTCGCCATCATCCACGACTGGGCCAAGAAGGCGGGACGCGATCCCGAATCGATCACCCTGTCTTTCCGGTGTCCGCTCGAAGTCGTGCCCAAGCGCGCCAAACCCTCGGGAGGAGACCGCACGCTCTTCCGCGGGACGGCCGCCGAGGTGATAGGTGACATCAAGACCTATCAGGCGCTGGGCGTCGGCCACTTCGTCTTCGATCCGGTGGCGCAGGACGCCCGCGGCTTCCTCACCATCATGGAGCGTTTCGCCGAGGATGTCCGGCCCCGCCTGCGCGGCGGCTCGAGCCGGAGCTGACCTCGGGCATGTCCGGGCTGTCGGCCGAGGTGGTGGACTTCATCGCCTCCGGACGCGTGGGGCGGCTCGCCACCGCTGACGGATCGGGCCAGCCACTCGTGGTGCCCATCTGCTACGCCTGGGATGGTGAAGCGCTTCTCTCGGCCGTCGACGCCAAGCCCAAGCGCGCGGGCCAGCTCAGGCGAGTGCGCAACATCCGCGAAAATCCCAAAGTGTCGGTGGTGATCGACCAGTACGAGGAAGACTGGCGGCGCCTGCGCTGGGTCATCATCCAGGGCGTCGCCGAGATCCTCACCGCGGGCGGCGACTTCGCGAAGGCGGTGGATCTTCTCGTGGCCAAGTATCCCCAGTACGTCGGCTTGGGCCTCTCACGCGAGCAGGGCACGATGATCAAGGTCCGTCCCGGCAAGGTGCTCCAGTGGCGCTACGCGAGCTAGCCGCCCTCGAGCGCGCGGCAGGCGGGGCCATGCTCTCCCCCGAGGAGGCAGTGGCGCTGCTCGAGGGAGACGACGCACTCCTGCCCGATCTGCTGGAGGCGGCCGCCTCCGCGAGGGACGAGGGGCACGGGCGGCGCATGACCTTTTCGGCCAAGATCTTCATCCCTTTGACCAACCTCTGCCGCGACTACTGCGGGTACTGCACGTTCAGGCGCGATCCTGGCGATCCGGGAGCGCTCACCATGACGCCGGAGCAGGTGCTGGCCTTGGCGCGGGCGGGTGAGCGCCTGGGCGCCAAGGAGGCGCTCTTCTCGCTGGGCGACCGCCCCGAGGCGATCTTCCCCGAATACCGCGAGTTCCTCGGACGCAGGGGACACCGGACCACCCTCGGCTATCTGCGAGAGGTCGCCGCGCTTGTCGCCGCGGAGACCACCCTCCTTCCCCACGCGAATCCGGGCCTCATGGGCGAGCGCGATCTCGCCGCGTTGCGCGAGGTCAACGTGAGCATGGGCATCATGCTCGAGACCCTGTCAGACCGGCTCCTCGGTCCAGGCCGGGCCCACGACCGCGCGCCTGACAAGGTGCCGTCTCATCGCCTGCGGACGATCGCCCTGGCCGGCAAGCTCGCCATCCCTTTCACCACGGGGATTCTCATCGGGATCGGCGAAACTCACGCCGAGCGCGTCGATGCGCTGGTGGCCATCCGCGATCTCCATGAGCGCTACGGCCACATCCAGGAAGTGATCGTCCAGAACTTCCGGCGCAAGCCGGGCATTCCCATGCAAGGCCACACGGAGCCGTCCATGGGCGATCTACTCCGTACGGCGGCGGTCGCGCGCCTGCTCCTCGGTTCCGAGATGAACATCCAGGTGCCGCCGAACCTCTCCGACGCGGACTTCGCACGGCTCCCCGCGTCGGGCATCAACGACTGGGGCGGCATCTCCCCGCTCACTCCCGACCACATCAACCCCGAGCGGCCGTGGCCGGGGCTCACCGCCCTCCGGCGCGCTACCGAAGGCGCAGGGCTCGAGCTTCGCGAGCGGCTGGCCGTCTATCCCGAGTATGCTAGACGTCCCGAGTTCGTCGACGAGCGCCTGCGCTCAAAGGTGCAGCACCTCATCGACGCGCAGGGCCTCGTACGTGGTGATCTCGAAAGGTGGCGAACGTGGAACTGAACGGCGGCAGCTCCATCAACCTGGACTGGATCGGCGCCAATGTGCGGCGGATCCTCGGCCGCGCCCTCGAGGGCGGCGAGCTCACGGTGGACGACGGCATCCGGCTCACCGAGGTGCAGGGCCGCGAGCTGCACGCGCTCGCCCTGGTGGCCGACGAGATGCGCCGCCGGCAGACCGGCGACATCGTGACCTACGTGGTGAACCGCAACATCAATTTCACCAACGTCTGCATCAAGCATTGCACCTTCTGCGCCTTCAGCCGTGACCACCGCGAGGAGGAAGGCTACTTCCTGCCCCTCGATGAGGTGGTGCGGCGTGCCGTGGAGGCGTGGGAGATGGGCGCCACCGAGGTGTGCATCCAGGCGGGCCTGCCCCCCAAGCTCGACGGTTCCTACTATGTCGACCTCTGCCGCGCCATCAAGGCCGCGGTGCCCGAGATGCACCTCCATGCCTTCTCTCCGGAAGAGGTCCTTTATGGCTCCACGCGCTCGGGACTGCCGATCCCCGAGTACCTGAAGACGTTGCGCGCGGCGGGGCTGGGTACCCTGCCCGGCACCTCCGCAGAGATCCTCGACCAGGAGGTGCGCGACCGTATCGCGCGGGGACGCATCACGGTGGACCAGTGGATCGAGGTCATCACCTCCGCTCACGCTCTCGGCATCCAAACCACCTCCACCATCATGTACGGCCACGTGGAGACGCCCGCCCACTGGGTGCGCCACATGGACCTCCTGCGCCAGATCCAGCGGCAGACCGGCGGCTTCACGGAGTTCGTCCCGCTCTCCCTCATCCACCACGAGGCGCCCATGTACCGCAAGGGCCTCGTCCCCGGCGTGCGTGAGGGCGCGACGGGTGTCGAGGTGATCAAGATGCACGCCCTCGCCCGGCTCCTCCTCGGCCCCAGCTTCCGCAATATCCAGTCGTCGTGGGTGAAGGAAGGACCGAAGATGGCGCAATATCTGCTCACCGCCGGCGCCAATGACGTGGGCGGCACGCTCATCAACGAGTCCATCTCCACCTCAGCGGGGGCGGGCTTCGGTCAGCTCGTGCCGCCCGCGGAGCTGCGTCGTCTCATCCGCGAGGCGGGCCGCACGCCTGCGCGCCGCACCACCACCTACGAGCTCGTCAAGGTCTACGCCTCGCCGCAGGACGACGAGGACTCCCCTCTCGACCACGTCACGGATGCCGCGGCCCGCTTCGGCTCCTATCGCGCGCTCACCACCTCGGGCGAGTTCCGCTTCCTGCATCCCACCAAGGCGGAGGCGCCCAGCCGCTCCTAGCTTCTCCTGAGGCTTGTGTTTACGAGGGCGGAGGGCTGAGTTACAATCCGGCCTTGTTCCTGACGACCGCTGTTTTCCGCAGTGGCCGTATCGTTCAACCTCAACGCCTGCGACGGAGGATCACCGAATGGCAAAACCCATGACCAAGTCCGCCACCATCGCTCATCTCTCCCAGAAGAGCGGTCTCGCCAAGAAGCAGGTGGTGGAGCTCTTCGAGCAGCTCGAGGCGCTCGCCATCAAGGAAGCCAAGAACGTCTTCGTGCTACCGCACTTCGGGCGCCTGGTGCTCGCCAACCGCAAGGCCCGCATGGGCCGCAATCCGCAGACGGGCGAGCCGATCAAGATTCCCGCCAAGCGCGTGGTGAAGTTCCGCCTGGCCAAGAGCCTGAAGGACGCGGTGCTTGGAAAGAAGTAGGAGCTGGGAAGGCCTCGCCTTCCGCCCTCTCGAGAATCCGGGACAGGAGGCGCGCGAGCTCTTCACCTTCGTGGGAGCCTGGGCGCCGCCCTCTGGTGACGTGGCGGCGGGCTGGGGCGCGTGGCACGAGGACGCGCTCGTGGGTGCCCTCCTGCTGGAGCGCGCGGGACGGACGGTGCTGTTGCACGGGCCCGCCGTGGCGAGCCCGCCGGGGGTGGATTCTGAGTCGACGGTGGATGCCGCCGCCGGCCTCGTCTCGCTCGCCCTCGCCTGGGCCGAGGGCGAGAAGATCGAGACGGTCTTCACGCGACCGCAGAGCCTCGATCGCGTGTGGGTACGCTTCGGCTTCATCCCCGTCCCTGAAGTCGAGCTGCCCAGGGAGTTGAAAAGACGTCCGGGCATCGGTCTCTTCGGCTGGCGCGGCGGCAGCGCCCTGTGGAGCGCGGTGGGGCGGGGCCGCGACCGCCGAGCCTCACCCGCCCTCCGCTGAACCTCGGGTCATGCGCCTCGTTGCCCTCGCCGGTGGCACCGGCGCCGCCAAGCTCCTGAGAGGCCTGGACGCGCTCGTGGAGCCGGGCGCACTCAGTATCATCGGCAACACGGGCGACGATGCGCAGATCTGGGGGCTGCACATCTCCCCCGATCTCGACACCATCTGCTACACCCTGGCCGGGCTCATCGACGAGGAGCGCGGCTGGGGCCTGCGCGACGAGAGCTTTCGCACCCTGGGCGAGATGGTCCGCTTCGGCGAGCCCACGTGGTTCAATCTCGGCGACCGTGATCTCGCCACCCACCTTCACCGCACGCGACTCCTCGCCGAGGGCGTGACGCTGAGCGAGGTCACCGCTCGCCTAGCCAGCGATCTCGGGGCGCGGCACCGCGTGCGACCCATGTCGGATCAGCCGGTGCGGACCCGCCTCCTTGGCCCCGACGGCTGGCTCACCTTTCAGGAGTACTTCGTGCGCGAGAAGACCCAGGTCGAGGTGCGCGAGGTCGAGTACACGGGCGCCGCTGCGGCCGCGCCCGCTCCGGGACTACTCGAGGCCATTCTCGAGGCAGATGCCGTCATCGTGTGCCCCTCGAACCCCGTGACATCCATCGGGCCGATCCTCGCCGTTCCCGGCATCGCGGACACCCTCGAGGCGTCCCGGGCGACCGTCCTTGCCGTGAGCCCGATCATCGGCGGCGCCGCTGTGTCCGGGCCCGCGGGAAGGCTCATGGCCATGCGCGGCCTCGAGGTCTCCGCCCTCGGGGTGGCGGCCGCCTACGCGCCTTGGCTCGATCTGCTCGTCATCGACCAGATCGACGCCGGGCTCGCTCCACGCTTCGAGGCGAACGGCGTGCGGCCCATCGTGGCGGACATTGTCATGCGCGGTCTCCAGGAGGAGGTCGCCCTCGCCGAGCGCGTGCTCGCGGCGGCGCTCGTATGAGTACCGTAGTCGCTGTGCCCGTGAAAGATCTCGTCAATGCCAAGCAGCGCCTCATGTCCTTTCTCTCTCCGCTCGAGCGGGGCGAACTAGCCCGCACCATGCTGGAAGACGTGCTCGAGGCGCTCGTCTGCGCGCGACTCGGGGCCGTGTTGGTGGTGACGCGCGACCCTTCGGTGCAGGCGCTTGCCTGCCGCCATGGCGTGGATATCCTGAGCGAGGACGACAACCGCGGGCATACGGAGGCGGTCGCGCGCGCGCAGCAGGCCGCCCTCGCGCGGAGGGCGACGCGGTTCCTGACCATTCCCGGGGACGTCCCGTGCACCACCGCCGAGGAAGTGGCGACTCTCGCCGCCGCTCTTCCTCGGGGGCCCGGCGTCGCCTTCGTGCCGTCGCTCTCGGGCTTCGGCACCAATGCGGCGCTGCTCGCCCCGCCCGATATCCTCCCGCTCAAGTTCGGCGAGCCGTCCTTCGACAATCACCTCCTCGCCGCGCGGAGCGCCGGGCTGAGTCCGGTGGTGGTGCGACTCCCCGGCATCGGGCTCGACATCGACGCTCCCGAGGATCTTCGACTTCTCCTCGAGCACGGGGCCACCACGCGCAGCGCTCGCCTCCTCGTGGACCTGGGGGTGCCGGCGCGGCTGGCGGAACGCGCGGGAGGGTGAGGATGCCTCCTCGCTATGAGGTCATCGGCATCGACGGCCTGCCTGAGATCGGCGCGGGGCAGGATCTGGCTCGCCTCATCGCGGATGCCGCACGCGCGCAGGGGACGGCGCTCCTCGCGGGCGATCTCCTCGTGGTGAGCCAGAAGATCGTCTCCAAGACGGAAGGGCGCATTGTCCGCCTCGGCGACGTCACCCCGTCCTCCGAGACGCTCAGGCTGGCGGAGGAGATTGGCCGCGATCCTCGCCTCATCGAGGTCATTCTGCGCGAGAGTCGGCGCGTGGTGCGCAAGGACAAGGGCGTGCTCATCGTGGAGACGCATCACGGACTCGTCTGCGCGAACGCGGGAGTGGATCAGTCCAACGTGGATGCAGAGACCGCCTGTCTCCTTCCCGAGGACTCGGACCGCTCCGCGCGGAGTTTGCGCGATGGGCTGCGCGCCCTGACTGGCCACGATCTCGGCATCATCATCGCAGACACCTTCGGGCGGCCATGGCGCGAGGGGCTCACGAACGTCGCCATCGGGGTAGCCGGGCTCGAGCCGCTCAAAAGCTACCTGGGCGAGAAGGACCCCGCCGGCCACGTGCTGCAGGCGACCATTCTCGCCATCGCCGATGAGCTGTCCTCGGCGGCTGAACCCATCATGGGCAAGCTCGATCGCATTCCCGTAGCTATCATCCGCGGGCTCGACTGGCCGCGTGGCGAGAGCAGCAGCCGCTCCCTCCTGCGCGACCCCGCCCGAGATCTCTTCCGGTAGTGGCAGGGTTTCTTCCGTCCATCACGCGGCGTCCTCATCACTGGGGAACGGCCGCTTCAGCCGCTCGCCCAGATCCAGGCGATCGATGCTCATAGCCATCCTTGGAGGCACCGGGAAGGAAGGCGCAGGCCTGGCCCAGCGCTGGGCGATGGCCGGTCATCAGGTGATCATCGGCTCACGCGACGCGGAGCGTGCGCGCGCCAAGGCCGCGGAGCTCTCGCCCCCAGCGGACGGGACCTCCATCACGGGGATGTCGAACCTCGACGCCGCTACGGCAGCGCCCGTGGTCGTCCTCACCCTTCCCGCCGCCGGCCTGGCCGCGACTCTCGTGCCGCTCAGGGAGGCCTGCCGCGGTAAGGTCGTCATCAGCACGGTGGTGCCGCTCAGCTTCGGCGGCGGGCGTCTCTTCACTCCACCGCCCCAGGGCTCGGCGGCCGAGGAAGTCCAGGATCTACTGGGATCGGAGGCGCGAGTGGTCGCCTCCTTCCACCACATCGCTGCCCATGAGCTTTCGGCCACCGAGCACGCCATTGAGTGCGACCTCCTCCTCTGTGGCGGAGACGCCGAGGCCAAGAAGGTCGCGGGCGAACTCGGCCAGAGCATGGGCCTGCGCGCCGTCGATGTGGGAGCGCTGACCAATGCGGGGCCGCTAGAGGGCATCACGGCCGTGCTCGCCACCATCAACCGCCGTTACAAGCTCAAGAACTCCGGCATCAAGATCACCGGACTGCCCGCCTAGAAAGGACACGAGATGGCCGATGCTCCTGTCATCGTCAAACACGAGCGGCTCGCGGACTTCATCGCCTCCGTGCTGGAGGCCATGAAGATGGCGCCGAAGAACGCCCGCCTCTCCGCCGACTTCATGGTCCGCACCGACCTGCGCGGCGTCGATTCGCACGGCATCGGCATGCTGCCCAAGTACGTGGAGTGGACGGACCTGGGCTTCATCGATCCCGCCGCGGAGCCCACGCTGGTGCGCGACGATCTGGCCACCGGACTGGTGGACGGGCAGAAGGGCCTGGGCCATCCGGCGAGCGCGATGGCCATGGAGCTCGCCATCGCCAAAGCCGCCACCTTCGGCATGGGCATCGTGGCCGTCCGCAACTCCAATCACTTCGGGGCCTGCGCCAACTACTCCATGATGGCCCTCGAGCGCGGGATGATCGGGCTCGCCTTCACCAACTCCCCCTTCGTGGCCATGGCCCCCACCTTCGGGCGCAAACCCATGATGGGCACCAATCCCATCAGCGTGGCCGCCCCGTCGAAGAGCCGCGAGCCGTACGTGCTCGACATGGCGACGACCACGGTAGCCGTGGGCAAGCTCAGCATCGCCGTGCGCTGGGACAAGCCCATTCCCGAAGGCTGGGGCCTCGACGAGCAGGCGCGTCCGACCAGCGATCCGAAGAAGGTTCTCGCCTCGCCGCTCCTCTCGCCGCTCGGGGGCAGCCGCGAGCTGGGCGGGCACAAGGGCTACGGCCTCGGCGTCCTCGTGGACATCCTCTCGGGAGTGCTGAGCGGCGCCGTGTACGGCGACGTGCTGGATCGCAAGGCCCTCCGCGCGCAGAAGCTCACCAACACCGGCCACTGCTTCGCGGCCATCGACATCAAGCGCTTCCGCCCCCTGGAGGACTTCACCGCCGACATGGACGATCTCCTGGGCACGCTCCAAGAGATGCCGACAGCGGAGGGCCACGAGCGTGTGTACACCGCGGGTCAGCCCGAGGCGGAGACAGAGCGCCACCGACGGGCCACGGGGATTCCCGTGGCGCCCGTGCTCGCGCAGCAGTGCAACGACATCGCCGCGCGGCTCGGAGTCGCGCCACTTGCCTAACCCGGATTCTTCAGAAGCGGACGGAGCGCGAGGCGGGTCGGGTCCCGTCGTCGGGGGCGGGGGAGCGCTCCAGCTGCGTCACCCGCTCGCCTGAATCGCCGCCCCCCGGGCGGTGCACAGGACGAGGGGGTCCCTGTACGCTCTTCCCATGGACGGACCTCGATGGGAGCGCCGAAGGGGGTCGGCGCGGCCAGCGCCCGGAGTGGACGGCGCCCCATCGAGGATGCCGGGGGGCACGTCCCGTGGGGAGTAGCGCCTTGAGCGCCGGTACAGGGGTGACGCGCCCCGCGGCCTGCCGCGCACTCGGCCGGAGACCAGGGAGGAGGCCATGGCAGACAGCTATGACTTCTACATCGGAATCGATTGGGGCACCGAGCGGCATCAGGTCTGTGTGCTCGATGCCGCCGGCCGCCGCGTCGCCGAGCAGACGATCGCGCACTCCGGGGCCGGGCTCGCCGCGTGGCTGGCCGAGCTGGCCGGGTAGGCGCCCGCCGAGCGGCTCGCGGTGGCAATCGAAGTGCCGCGTGGCGCCGTCGTCGACGCGCTCCTGGCGCACGGCTGCCACGTCTACGCCCTCAATCCCAAGCAGCTCGACCGCTTTCGGGATCGGCAGACCGTGGCCGGGGCGAAAGACGACCGCCGCGACGCTTTCGTGCTGGCCACGGCCGTGCGCACCGAGCGCGGCGCCTTTCGGACGCCGCCGCCGGAAGACCCGCGGCTCGCGCCGCTGCGTGAGCTGACGCGGCTGACCCGCGAGCTCGGTGCGGAGAGTCTGCGGCTGACGAATCGCCTACGGGAGCAGCTCGTGCGGGTCTTCCCTCAGGTGCTGACGCTGTGTCCGGCCGCGGATGAGCCGTGGCTGTGGACCCTGCTGGAGCAGGCCCCGACGGCGAGCCAGGCGGCCCGGTTGCGCCCGCCGACCTTGCGCGCGCTGCTCGCCGCGCACCGCGTGCGCCGATTCACCACCGAGGAGCTGTACGCCTGTCTGCACGCCCCGCCCCTGCCCGCCGCCGCGGGGACGATCGCCGCGGCCAGTGAGCACATCGCCTTCCTGCTGCCGCGCCTCCGCTTGGCCTTCCAGCAGCGCGGGCGGTGCCACCGCCGCCTGGAGAAGCTGCTCGACGCGCTGGCCGCCGAGGCGCCGGGGCAGCCTCTGGAGCATCGTGACGTGACTATCCTCCGCTCCTTGCCCGGGGTCGGGAGAGTCGTCGCCGCCACGATGCTCGCCGAGGCCTGGCCGGCCCTGGCCACTCGAGACTACCAGAGGCTGCGCACCCACAGCAGGGTGGCCCCGGTGACCCGGCAGAGCGGCAAGACGCGCGTGGTCCGCATGCGGCGCAGTTGCAACGGGCATCTGCGCGAGGCGGTCTTTCACTGGGCCAGTAATAGCCTGCGGCTCGACCCGCGCTGTCGCGCCCACTACGACCGGCTGCGGCAACAGCACGGCCATGCCCGGGCGCTGCGCGGCGTCGCGGATCGCCTGCTCGGCCTGCTCGTCACGCTCTTGCGGGCGGGCACCCTGTACGATCCCGCGCGTCGCCATGTCGCCGCGGCTTGACAGCGCGTGGGGAGTCCACTCCGCCGGAGCGCTCCCCCGCCCCCGCCGCCACCCCCCCGATCACACGTGCGACGGTTCGAGAACAATCCTGGCTTCGATTTAGGCTCCGAGCAGCTTCGGCAGCGCGCTCTCCACATCGGCGAAATCGTCGAAGAGGAGATCGGGGCCCTCCGCCGCCAGCGCCTCGCGCGTGTACTGCCCGGTGGCCACCGCCACTGCGACGGCGCCGAAGTGGCGTGCGCACTCGATGTCCCGCGGCGTGTCGCCGATGACCACCACCCGC
>Ga0306921_10000170_pt1 | contig 49661 bp, 61 predicted proteins | sample sta12Cox44000080_FD_203760 | JGI IMG/M metagenome (GOLD analysis project Ga0306921, IMG submission 203760) | Lab enrichment of tropical soil microbial communities from Luquillo Experimental Forest, Puerto Rico - statoxic.12C.oxic.44.000.080 (v2)... | ecosystem: Environmental > Terrestrial >... | reverse complement strand
CGTTGGCAGTCCCATCCGAATATATTCCTGCATCCATCGCATCGCTGAGCGCTTTCTCGGCTGCGGTGATGTAGGTCTCGTAAACATCCTCGAGCTGCGCTTGGCCCTCATTGTTGAGGATCTCCTGCATGCTTAGGATGATCGGAATCACGACCATCTTGGGATCATAGACTGCGTCGTTGATGATATCCAACGCAGGGTTGAGCAGCTGATCGTATCCGGAATACCACTGCGCGGAAGATTTTCCGATCTGCAGGCTCTGCCGGATCCGCGGCCCTGAGTAGGAATGCCAGAGGCCTTTCCGCTTGGTCGTGGCCAGCAAGATATTGTTGTTGGACACGAGATCCTCATAACCTTGCGAGCGATCCTCGAGCGCCATGCTCAGAATCTGCTGGTAGTTCGCATTGCTGGTGATATTAGGCATTTACGTTCTCCATTGGGGTTTCAGGCGCGACCCTGCATTCTGCTGATCGCATTTCTCACGGCATCTCGCGGCGACGCCGACGGCTTGCCACGGCGCGTCGCACCGTTGCTGGAGCCAGGGGAGCCGGAGATGGATCTGTCAGTTGCGGGTCGGGTCTGAGCCGATGGGTTGCGGGTCTGAGCCGCTTGGGTGCTCGGGCGAAGCAGGTTCGCTCGGCGGTATGCGGTGTCAAGATCGTAGCCATGCTTGATTTCCTGTTCGATCAGGTCACCGAGTTCATCTAGCCGCGGATGGCTGTTGGCGTAGTAGTCGACTGCGCTCCGCGTATAGTGAAATTGCTGCTGTGCTTGCGCCTCTAGCCAGCTTTGCTTGAGCTGCGCGATCTCCTGCTTCGCATTCGCAATCTGCTGTGCAGTGGCAATCTGCGCATTGTCCTGCTGGATCTGGTTATACTGCTCCGGCGTCATCGATGCGATGTAGAAGGCGATGTCGCGCAGCCCGATGCGCTGGCCATCCGACGTTTGCAGGCCGAGGTTGTTGACGACCGTGTCGAGGCCGGCGAGCGGATTCTTGCGGATCTTGTCCTCGAGCGCGACGTAGCTCGAGAGCGCCTTGACCATGGTGGTGCCGCAATCCTTCGCGAGCTTCTGGAACGGACGCAGGGTCTGCATCTCGTCGAAATCGGCCTTGTAGATTTTGTACGCTCGGCCGAATTCGTCATACATCCGATGCACTTCGGCGCGGACGCTTTCCGGCGCATGCTGCCAGTCGTGCTTGGAGTGATTGGCAAACCGGTTGGGTGGCTCGCGATAGGGCGCCTGCGGGTGCAGCTTTGAGTGCTCTGGCCGGTAGGTTTGGAGCTGTCCTGGCGTTCCTGGCTGGCGCTGCGATTGCTGCCTGGGATCTGGACTCAGGACTTCCTGTTGTCCCTGTTGCCTTGGCGCGAAGTGGCCATGCTCGGCGCGCTCGCGCGGGGGTGGCCCCTTCGGGACGGGGGCGTCGCCCTTGGGCCGCTTGCGCAAATCGAACTTCTGGTCCTCCGGCGGCTGGTTGTGCCCCATGCGGGCTTCCGCAGCCTTTGGAGCGGGCCTTTGATCGTGCCGGTCATTCCTGTCCTTCTGGCCTTGGCCCTTGTCAAAGGCCTTCTGAATGGCTTCGCGGCGGGTCGGAGTGTCCGGCGCTTGCGAGCCGACCGGATTGGGGGCGCTGGTCTGATCGACCTGAATCGGGACTTCGGCAGGCGCGGGGGCGCCGCCGCTGGGCGCGGCAACGGCAACGTCAGACATGTGGGGTGTGCTCCTTACCGGCGGTGGCCGGACTTAACCTGTTCGAAGGCGCGCTGGATGGTCTCGCGGCGCTTCACCTTGAATTCGGGCGTGTCGTAAGTCTTGACCCGCGGCTTTTGCTTTTCGGTGCCGACCTCGATCAGGCCGAGGCTACGGCCAACCGCCCTGAATTTGGCCTTGCTGGTGTAAAACTTGCCATCAACCTGTTCGGTCGGGTCTATGGTGTCGCTGATGACGTAGGGCAGCGGCAGATCAGAGCGGGCAATCTCGCGGGGTGGTCGCTTGACGCGCCACTTCCCTGGCTCGACCTCGATCAGCTCGATCATGAGCAGGCCACCACAACCATGGTATCGGTCGGCGAGGTCTGTCCGGCCCACGTCATCGTGTGGGTGCGTGAGCCGGTGTTAGTATCGTGACCGGCGGACAGGTACATCGACGCCGCGATCAGGGTTGCGCCGAGATCCTGGGTATAGTTGGTCGGCGTCGGTCCCGTCGCGGTGCCGGTGCCGATCTGCGATCCCGAGACAAAGGCGCAGCCACCGCCCGGCACCGTCACCGTCGTCGATGGCGCCTGATTGATCGCGGTCTGGTTGATCGCGACCGCCGCGCCGGACGGCGTCGTGCCGCTCGATCCGATCACACTTTGCACGCTGACACCGGCCCGCAGCATCGCCGCGCTGAACGTCGCGGTCAGGTTGATCGACGTGGTGCCGAGCGGGAATGTCACGTAGTAGGACTTTTGCAGCGACAGGTTACCGGCATTGGTGTTGCGGGCCTCACCGCCGGTAATGACGTTGGCGGTGCCGACGCTCGGCGTCAGCGTGTTGAGCGTGGCCGAGGTGCCAGCGACGCGGCCGAAGACATTGACCACTGCGGCAGTCGCCGTCGCATCGACCGCAAGGGCGCTGAAGGTATATGTCGAAAGACTGCTGGCACTGACCGCGCTGGAGACAGAACCAGCCGTCACGGTCGAGCCGCTGGTCGTGAACGACGCAGAAGCGACAGCAGAAGAGTAGCCGTAGCGATTGGCATGGGTGAAATAGGCAAAATAGGTGACGCCCGTCGATAAACCGCTGACATTGGCACTCTGTGCACCTGTGACTGAGACCGCCTGATTGCCCGAGGCCTTGGCCGCTGCTCCGGTGCTGTCGTTGCCAGCCTGGATCTGCGCCACGGTCGGCGGCGTCGATGATGTGGAAACAACCCAGTAAAGGGTACCGTTTGCGGTATCGGTCGTCACCGAGATGCTGGCCGAGTTGCCGGTCACACTTGACGAGCCAGCGCCGGAAAGCACCGGCCCCACTGGCGGGACGACATTCACGGTGCGCTTCGGCCCCGTGGTCGGGAAGCCGGAGGCATCGGTGCCCTCGATGTAGAAATTGAGGCTCTGGCCGCTATAGCTCGCGAGCGAGCCGACCGTGACGATGTTGCTGCCGGACATCGCCAGGATGCCACCAAACGTATTGTCGTAGGGCTTGATCACGTAGGTGGCGGCGCCGGTCGCGGTGCCGATCACCGTGCCTGGGCTAGAGGCCGGATCGACGTTGCAATCCAGGCCGAAACCGTGGCCGCCGCTCCACACCGGCAGGATCACCAGCGGATTCGGCGGAATGACATCGGTCGGGTCGGAAAACTGCTTGTAGACCGAAATATCCTGCACCGTGAACGAGAGCTGTCCGACCACCGGTGGATCGACATTGAGCGGCGTAGAGGCGGCCACCGTCATCGAGTTGTTGAGGTTGTAGGTGCCGGTGCCCCCGGCGCCGGTGCCGAACGAGGTGATGGTGGTACCTCCAGTCACGCCCGCGCCCGACAAGGTCTGGCCCACCGCGATGCGGGTCGAACTGTCGATCGACGACACCGTGAGCACGCTGCCGGTCACCGATCCGGTAAAATTGCCGGGGTAGCGCTCGTAGGAGAAGCCGATCGCGTAGTTGATCAGCAGATGGTGCCAGTCCGTCACCGTGCCGTCGAACGCAAAGGCCGACATCGGCACCTTCGCGGTCTCGATCCCGTTGCAGTAGAAATAGGTGAAATCAGCCTGCGCGACCGCCGAGAACTCGACCAAGCCGGTCGAGGGATTGAGGCTGGCGCCCATGTCGAACCGCGCGCTGCCGCCCGCAAGCCCGTCCGCCGAGGTGTTATAGATATGTGTGGTCTGAGCCGCGATGCGGACGTTCTGCTGGATGCCGAACAGCTCCGTGAGATCGCGCTCGGAGTGCTGAAGATCTGCGGTGATTGTGCACGAATTGACGTTGGCTGGCTGCACTTGGTTCAGATTGTAGGTGCCGGTGCCGTCAGAGTTCACAGCGCCAAGAGACGCAATGTAAGTGCTTGGACTGGATGTCTTGATCGAGTTGGTGCCGTCGCTGCCGCTGATCCGCATCCCGACCTGCAGCCGGTTCGGCCAGTACGCCGGTTTCGACTGGATCGCCGTGATCGTGAGAACACTGCCCGCAGCCGATCCAGTCAGCTTGTAATCGCCGTTATATTTGTCGTTCAGCGTCCACAGCAGTGCGGGAAATGCCGTCGGGCCGCCATACTGGTCATACTTGCCGTTGACCTTGACCATGAACGGCAGCTTGAACTTGGCACTCTGCGTCGTGCCCAGCATCGAGGCCACGAACGGCTTCTTGTTTCCTTGACTCGTCACGACGACAGGCAGCGAGGCACGGACCAGCGGGAACTGGTCGCCGCCCTTCATGACCAGACCGGCGTCGGTGATATCGACCATGCCGAAAGTCGGAAATGTCGGCTCGATCGCCTGCCAGTTGTAGGCGGGCTGCATCTTGATGAAATAGCCATAGCCGAAATCGGCATCGGCGTGGTCCGAAGTCATGTAGTCGAGCGGATTGAACGCCCAGATGCCCCTGGCGCTGGGATCGTTGAGCCCTGCCGCGTTGCCCTGGTAGTAGCCGGTCCGGAACGAAATGCCCTTGCGGAAATCGTTATAGAATACGCGCGTGGCGTATTTCGCGGGCACGCTGGAGGTCGCCGTGGCCTCAACGGTCGGCGGCGTGCTCTTGTAGGGGCTGCCAGCCACCAGGATCGAGGACAGGCCGTGCTCGATGGCGAGCTGGCCGAACACCTTGTCCAGCTCGATGGTCGTCAGCGTCCCGCTGATGATGAGGAAGCGCTGGATCACGCCCTTCCAGGGCTGGGTGTCGTCGATGCGACAGCCAAACCTGAATTTTGACAGACTGGTGGTCGGAATGTTGCCGACTGCGGTATACGGGGACTGGAAGGCGGGCGTGTCGGTGGCGCCGTCGATCGACGTATTTGAGACGCCCGAGACTTGAAAATCCGCAGCAAAGATATGATCGACGCCGGACCACGACGTGGTCGTGGAATTGTCGACAGACCACAGGTTGGACGCCACGACGTCGGTGGCCATCTTGCTCTGGAAGCGGCTGTCGCCCGAAACCGATCCGCCGCCATAGCCGCCGATGGAGGCCGCGCTTCCCGCAATCGTGGCATCGCAGAACGCCACGGTGATCATGGTGACGGCCGCAGCCCCGAGCCCTCCTGGCAGGCCCGTGGTCGCGCCACCCATGCGCTCGATTACGTTGCCGGTGAACACGAACCCTGGCTTACCGTTGCGCGCCGTTGCCGAATAGGTTGCAAATCCCGATGATAGCGGTGTCAGCGCGTTGCCTCCGCCCTTCGACGTGATCTGCGTGACATTGCTGCCGGACAGCGTGATGCTGGTCGCATCGTTGGCATTGTAGTCGCGCAGCACGCGCGCACCGAAATAGGTCGTCAGATCGAATGGCGTGCCAGCAGCGGCGCCGATCCCGTAAACCACCGGCATGCCGATCTGCGCCTTGGTGACGGCCGTGCCGAACCCGTTGATCGCCTCGTCAACCGGCGTGCCAACGCCATTCGCCGTATTGTCAACAACGGGGAGGCCGCCGCTGGCAACGGTGACGACGGGGAGGCTCATTCATTTCTTCCGGTGCTTGGGCGCGAGCGGCTTGCGCCCGTGATGGCTGTGCGTCGGCTTGAAGTCACCCTCGTCCTCGGCCTCCTCGAGTTCTTCTTCGAGGTCGTCAGGATCGGCCGCATGGACAGTGTGCTTCTTCTCTTCTGTCGCTGCCTCCGTGAACACGAAATCCACCGGATCAGATTCAACCGGCCCATTCCTGACCGAGCACTGCACTGTTGCCGGTTCCGTCCATAGCGACGGCTTGACGCCGGTTGAGAGCGTGTCCGGTTCGTTGAACACCGTCGGCTCATCATGGCCGGCGAAGTGGATCACGCTCTCTGCCGAGAAGCCGGTTCCGGTCACGTCCAGGGTGAAGTCAGGGTCGCCAATCGCGCAGCTGCTCGGTTCGAGCGCCGTGATGACCGGCTCGTCCGGCAACTTCGGCGGCTCGTTGATGCTTGGCGGCGAGAAGTTTTGCCGGCTCTTCCCGGGCTCGTTGATGCTTTCGAACTTGTCCATCGGACCCTCACGAATAGGTCAGGGTTTGGGCCGCCGTGCCCACGACGCCGCCGGTCACGACCGTGATGCTGGAGGCGCCCGCGCTGGTGCGCTTGGTCACCGGAGCCGTGAGCGAGGTCGAGGATACGTAGGTGGTCGGCATCTTGATACCGTCGCGGTAGATCACCGATTGCGGATTGAAGCCGACGCCGGTCGCCGTGATCGTATCGGTGCCGGTCGCGCCCGAGACCGCCGTGGTCGGCGAGATCGAGGATAGCGTCGGGTTCGTGGCCGGCGACAGCGTCGAGGCGTGCAGCTGGTTGGGGATCGGCATTGTCCCTTGGGTCAGGGCGGGGCCGCAGCCATCCATGGTGAGGACGATCGGCGCCAGGATGCTGCTGGAATAGCTCTGCGTGAACAGCGTCTCGTTGCCCTTGCCCTCGTGGTCGACCGAGGTTCCGGAACCCGCCGCCGCAGTCTTGGCCGCGAACACGTTGCGATTCGCGGAAACTTCGTTCTGCGAAAAATTCGTCGTCGCATTGAAGACGAAGCCGTCGTCGACCGCTGCCTGCAATGGATCGAGCGGCGGCCGCGCGCCGACGAAGGACAGATTGGTGGGTGGGGTAGGATTCCCTGGCGTGACCGTTACGGCGGACTGCGGCATATTTATCTCCTTTGTTAGGTTGAATGTTCAACAGCCCCTGGCATTCTGTCACCATCTCATCGGGAGCACGGCCCGCAGTCCGAAGTTCATCTCTCCAGGCTGCCGGAACGCTGTCAGGGTGCAGTCGCCCGCTACGCCATTGACCTTGATCTGCCCCGCCTCACAGACGAGGTTTCGGCCCACCACGAATTCGGCCACAGAGCCATTGACGATGACGCTGCCGGCGTCGACCGTGAATGAGAGGCCGGTGCGCAGCACAGCATCGCGGAAGCTGACCGTGACGGCGGCCGGATCCGCCGCCATGTGGCGCTTGACGAGAGTGCCAGTCGCAAAGCCTGTAAGACTAACATTGCCTGTGGTGACCGCGACCGATCGCCCACTGCGCAGTGTGGCGGCGATGCCATTGACCGTGACGGCATAGGTCGCCGCCGCGAGCCGGTGGCCGAGGACGAGGTTAGCCGGCTGGCCATTGACCGCGACGCCGCCGAGCGCAGCATTGAAGCCGAGCTGAGCGTCCCAGACCGCCTGATCCCACTGGCCGATGTCCCAATGCTGGTTGGTCCAGACCTTGTCGACCATGTCATGACACCGTTAACGTTTACCACCGACTTATGGCGTGATACGCTTGCTCCATGACCAAATTGATTGATCTCACCGGCCGTAAATTCGGTCGTTGGACCGTGCTCGGCCGAGCCCACAATTCGATAGCCGGACAGACACGATGGCGCTGCCAATGCAGCTGCGGCAAATGTGGCATCGTTCAGGGCGCTTCGCTCAAAAGGCCTAGCGGTGGCTCCTGCGGCTGCGCGAACATAGACGCTACAGTAGCGCGGAGCACCAAACACGGACACGCCACCAACGGCATCAGTCCGACCTACCATACGTGGGCCGGAATGAAGTCGAGATGCACCAATCCGCTGCATAAGAACTATTCCCTGTATGGCGGCCGCGGCATCATCGTTTGCGAGCGATGGCTCAACTCTTTCGAAGCGTTTCTCGCGGACATGGGCGAGAAACCAGCCAAGAAATCCCTCGATCGCATTAACAACGATGGCCCCTATTCTCCCGAGAATTGCCGGTGGGCTAGCCAAAAGCAGCAATGCCGTAATTCGAAAATCAATCGTCTGATCACCTGTAATGGCGTCACCAAAACCATCATTGAATGGAGTGAGTTGCTCTCGATACATCCGGCGACGATCTCCGATCGACTCCAACGTGGATGGACAGGCGAAGAAGCTCTTTCCGCTGTCAAGAAACGGTAAGCACGCCTGACGTATCATCAAAATCGGTCGTGAACGTGTCGGTCGCATTCAGTGTCACGCTCGACCCGTAGTCATAGAAGCCAAGCAATCCATTGCCGGCGCTGGCATTGTAGAGGATCACGTAGCGGAACGGCCCGATGCCGCCCGATGTCGCCGTGAACACCAGATCCTGCAGCGCCAGCTTGAAGACGCCGCCGGTCGTCGTCGCCGTGGTCACCGTTGGCGTCGCACCCCCCGACGGGTAGCCGTTGGCGGCCGCGGGCGGCGGATAGATGCCGGCGCTCCAGTTGGTGTCGGTCGCCGCTGATGGCGCGGTGTTGGTCAATGCCACCTTGTAGGCCGCGGTCTTCAGGTTGTGGCCGCCGGAGCACAGCGCATCGATGAAGGCGTTATACTTGTTGAACGTGGCGATGATCGCCTCCTATAGCCCCTTGTACGGATTAGGCGCGCCTAGTGGCGCGCCACTAGGTGCCCTTGGCGCCGGCGGCTGCATCGCCTTGATCATCGATTGCTGCCGGCTGGCGGCGCGATCGGCCTCGTTCTCGCGCTGATCGTTGGCGGCCTTCTCGCGCTGCAACTGCATGTCCTGCTGGGCCTTCAGGATATTCAGCTGGTGCGCCTCGCGGCTCTCCACCACCTTCTGCGCTTGCACCCGCACATCGGCCTGCTGGTCGACGGTCGCCGATTGCAGCTTGGCCTGCGCGATGCTCTGCTGACTGGCGATGTCCATCTGCTTGTGGCGGTCGGCCTGCGCCAGCTCCTGTGCCTTGAACTGGAGGTCGGCCTGCTTGTTCTGCAGCGAAGTCTGGCTCTTGATCTGCTCGATCTGGATTGCGGCCTGATTCTGCGCCGTGATCGGGTCCGGCCCTTGTGGCTGGCCACTCTTCAGCTTCATGCGCTCGGCGAGATCGTCGATGGCGCTCTGCATGCTGCGGCCGGCACGGTACGGCGCAGTGGAGAACTTCAGCGTCTCGGCGCAGAAATCCGCGGTTTCCGGCGCCGCGCTGATCAATTGCCCGAGCTGCGGCAAGAGCTGGCTGAGCACGCCGATGAACTCGTTGCGAGCCTGCTTCTCGCCCATCTCGTCGACGAGAATGGTGCTGTCAGTCTCGATATCCAACACGAAAGCTTTCGCCCTGTTGTCACTGAGGAACGTGAAGACCTGCTCGATCGTCGGCGCCTCGGCGAGCTGGCGCAATTCGTCTTGGGCGTCCTGCAACTGCTGTTGCGATTGATCGGAGATCTGGCCGGCCTGATTGGGATCCTGCTGCATCATTTGGCGAGCCTGGGGCGAGCCCATCGCCTGATTCATCTGCTTCTGCATCATAGCGATCTGGCCCTCGATCACGCGCATGCGGTCGTTGACCATGGCGTCGGTCGGCAATTGGGTTTGCGACATCTTGATGATGGTCACCTTGGAGAACTTTTCGGTAATGATCTCGCTGGCGATCTCGACGATGTCGCGCGACAGTCGCACCAGCTCCTGCTGCTTGTCGCGGATCCTGACCGAGCCGTACTGGCTCTTGAGTTGCTGCGCCCCGAGCGTCTCCTCCGGCGAGGTCGAGCCCCGCATAATGTCGGAGAGGCCCATGATCTGATAGATGTCCTGCACGATCTGCTGGCGCAGCGCGACGAGGCCGGTGATGGTCTGCGCAATGGTGTCGATCGGCAGCCACAGGATCGGATCCTGCGTCGCCCCGAATGTCGCCCAATTCTTAATTGGAACGAGCACTTCCCCTGGGGTATTGGTGGCGATCGCCGCTTGAATTGCCTCCGCCACCTCGCCGCCGCCGGCTGGATAGAAGCCGCGCACCACCACCGCTTCCGACAGCGCGTGGATCCGCGAGGTCAGCAAATTGATCTCGTCGAGCTGATCCTTGTACTGCAAGACGTCCGGCACGGGGACCAAGCTTCCGCGCTGCACCGTCCCATACGCTGGGCAGGGGCATGGAAAGAAGTTTCTGAGGTCGAGGTGCGGATCACTCTCGTCGAGAATGTTCTCGCAGCCCTCCGCGACCCAGACCACCCGCTCGGAGGATTTGTCCCAGATCTCCCATATTTTGGCGCGCTCTCTCTCGTCGGTGCCGCCGACCTCGTTGACATCGCGGTCGATGACGTAGTCGGCGTCCTGATATTCGTCGCCGCTATAGGGCTTGAAGCGCTCGCGCGCCTCCTTGCGCGTCATGTAGGAGGCAGCAGCGACCCACGTCACCTCTCGCCAGTTGCGCGACAGGCTGTGCAGGAAGTCCCTGCGATCCTTAAAGTCGATGCAGACCCGCTCGGTGGCATATTCCGAATCCGGCTCATAATCCTTCTTGGACTCGTAGCGCAGCCAGGCCACGCCGCGATCGATCATGGCGAGGTCGTTGCGAACCAACTTCATCAGGGTGTCGATATTGGCGAGATCGAACGCCACCTGACAGCAGCGCTCGAGCACTTCCGATGCCGCCGTATAGACCGGCCGGCGGTCGAGAAACTTCGGCGTCACCACCGGCACCGGCGGCTGCGCGTAGATCGAGGGCTGCAACACCGATGCGTTGGCCCAATACATCTGAAACTCCTTGGGCCGCGCGCGGTCGCCAAGGCGCATCAGGTTGGCATAGTTGCGGTCGATATTATCGCAATGATAGTTGTACTGTTCGAACGCGTCTTCACTTTCCTTGATCAGGTTGAGCCACGCCTTGGCGCTTTTCGGCTCTATAGAGGGGTCGAATTCAAAATCATCTTCCCGCCTATCCTCTTGGATAGGAGGCTGGTCGCCTTCAACCATACAATGCTCCTAGAAAACCATGCCGCGGCTGGCGGGATATTCCCGCGGCGGCGGAATGACGAGGCCGCTCCTGAGCTGCGGCCGCCTAACAACCTTACGGATATCGTCATGGCGAGACAACGAGAGGTAGCGAAACGCATCCGCATAGTGCGAGCACCAATCGTGTACGGCGCTGGCTCGAAACGTCTTGGCCTCGTCATTCCATTCCCTGCGGTATTGCTCGAGCGCCTCGATGCCCTCTTTGCATCTCAAGTGAAACACGCACACCGGAAGCAGCCGCCGCGCCGCGTTGATGCCGTCCGCGATCGTGCTTTGCGGAATCAAATTGGGACGGAGCCCGAGCTCGCGCATCGTCTCTATTCTGGTGCGCCCGCTGCCCCACTCCTTCACTTTCGCATCGGGCGGCACCCAATCGTCGCCATCCTTCCAGCCATATGCCTTGCGCCTCGCCTCGACCTCGGCCGCGAAATACTCGACGCCGACACCCGACGCCGACACGCAGTCGAGGATGTAGCATTGACCGTTGGGCTGATACTGGAACCACCAGATCGAGGTATCGTCGCGGATGCCGAGATCCCAGGCCCGATGCACCATGCGGTTCCGCATCGCCTCGATCTTGTCTGTGACACGGTCCTCGCGGCGCACATCGGCGATTTCCAGCGCATAAAAGGCGCCGAGCACGGCCGCATTCCAGCTGCATTCGTACTCCTGCTGAAACTGCGCCGTCCCGACGTCCATGCCGTACAGGCTGCGATACTCCTCGAGCGCCTCTTCGAGCTGATCCTCCGTCAGCGCGCCGGTATCCCGCGCCGTCAGCCGCTCGCAAAACCAGCCTCGATCCCCTTCTTGGCGCGTGTGCGCATAGTCGAACATCGCCTTGGCATGGTTATGTCCCCGGGGGGTCGTAATGAAAATCGCCCAGCCATTATTCTCCTCCAACATCGGCCTATGAAACGCCCACGCGCTCGGATTGGACAGCGCGAATTCCGAATAGACGATACCGGCCACGCCGGCGCCGACCGTCGAATCATAACGATCGGAGCCGATGATCGTCCATGTCGAGCCGTTCTTCATCCGGATGAACATCTCGGTATCGTTGACGGTCGAACGCAGCTGCGGCGGGAACACCTCGTCGATGCGCCTTTTGCCGGTGTGGGCATTGATCGCCGTCCAGATCGCCTTGCGGCCTTGCGAATATTCGGGCAGCGCATGCCAATAGTTTCCCGGGCGCTCATGCATGGCAACGGCCGTCCGGTGCAGGCAGACTTCGTCTTTCCCTGCGCGCCGGTGCCACACCGCGAGCGCCCGCTTGCCGCCCTGCTCGAGGTAATTCCACAACCGTTTCTGGTGTGGTCTCGCCTCCCAGCCGTTAAACGGAAACTTTATTTCCACGCTTTTTCCGCCATTTCCGCATGTAGTCGCGCTGGTAGGCCCGCCGATCGAACGCAACGACGTCCTCGGGCGGCCTGGTGAATCTCACGGAGAGCCTGCCGCCCCGAAAACTGATCTCGAGATCACCAGTCGCCGACCCCTGCCGCCGCCGCGCCTTCATTGCCTCCGCCTTCCGAGACGCCGCCGCCGGTGCCGCTGCTGGCGCCCTGTCCCTGTCCCTGTCCCTGTCCCTGTCCGCTACCGTCGTTGCCGCTCTCGCCTGTCGAGGCCGCGCCGCCACCGGTCGCCATGCCGCCGACATTGCCGCTCGCGGTGCCCCCGTCAGGCCCCACGCTGCCGAAGCCCTGACCTGCTCCCTGGCTGCCGCCGTCATTCTCGCCGGTCGAAGCTGCACCACCGCCTGTCGCCAGTCCGCCAGGGTTGCCGGTCGACGAGGCGTCGGCCCCCAAGCCCAAGCCCAAGCCCAAGCCGTAGCCGTAGCCAGTGTCCGCGGCCTGACTGTTGGCATAGCCAACCGCGTCCGCCAGCGCATTGGCCATTGCGGAATTGGCCGGCCCAGGAGCGGCCACCGCGTCACTCACCGCATTCGAGGTGTAGCCGGTGTTGGCGGGTGCCTGATTGGCGTTGATGCCGTAGCCATAGCCCATCGAGGGAGGTGCCGGCGTGGCAGGCTCGCCAAGGTTATTGCTCAGCGTCACGGGTGCATTTTCATCTGTCACTGCGTCATTGATCGCCATCTCCGGATCGGGCGCCGTCGCCAGCGGGTTCAGCGCATTCAATTGCATGCCGTTCATGATGCTAAAGGTCGACATCTGCTCCTGCGGCGTCATGTTTGCCATGATCGCATCGATCATCGAGTTGATCTGATCAATCGACATCGGCTGGGTCTGGATGTCGCCCCGCATCGACTTGCCGACCGCCGTCTCGACCTGCTCCGGCGTCAGGCTGACTGGCTGCGCCAGCGCATGCGTCACTGCAATGTTCGGGTTCACCTCCGTCATGTGTTCGGATCCGCCAGCGCCATGTTCGGATCAATGCTCGGATCCAGCGCCATCGGGTCGTTCGGATCGTTGATCTGGCTGAAATTGGGCGTCAATCCCCCGCGGCCCGCAGAGCCGCCAAGGCTTTGGCCTAGCGCCATCAGAGCCCTCCGTCACAAAACCGCGCCCGCAGCATGAACGCGACGCACGAGACCACCGACGTGCCCAGCGTCACGCCGGCCAGCACGCCAATCCAGAAATCTTCCATTGTCAGCAATGCCCATAATGAAATTGCGAGAGCTGCGGCCGGTAGTCGAATGGGTCGTACTCAAGCGCGTCCCAGCAAAAGAAGCACATCAGGTAGGGCGGCTTGCCCTCCTCGGTGACCTCGCCATTCTCGCGGCCATAAAGAAACTCCGCCCCGCACTGGACGCAGCGGCCCTCCGCAGTCATCCTTGCCTGATGCTGGCGTAGACCCCGAAAGAAGCCAAGGTCGCTCATCGGCATCAGGTCAACCCCTCGTTGTACCTACAGCACCATCATGCTGTCGACCGGCACCTCGATCACCGGCTCAATATCGCTCATCGACTTCACAATCCGCTTGCAGCCCCCAATCCTGTGCTTTGAGGCATCAATCCGGTTCAGCGGCAGCCAGCGCACATTGCCGTCATTCCAGCGCACCACGAAAATCGCCGGCACCCCGAGGCCAGTGGCGCCCAGGGATAGCGCCAGCCATTTGCGAACGTTGAGCAGCACAGCCTTGTGCGTGCCCATCGGCTCCCGCGGGCTCTTCAACTCAAGAAGGCCAACCATGCGATCATAGCGCTCGGCATACCAATCAATCGGACACAGTGGAGCAAAGCGAATCACCGAAAGCTTGCCGGCCTCACCATGCTTCTCGCTGCCCTTCTTGGCGACGTAGTCCGCGACCTCATCCTCAATGGCGCGGTCGCCCGCATTCTGAAATACCGGCGAGCCATCCAAATGCACAATCGGCTCGCGCTCGTAATACGCCTCTGGCATCAGAGCCTCGAATCAGCTAGGTTGGTCTCGGACATTTGCTAATCTTTCTCTTGCCACCCTTTCTATGCACTCAGAACAACTGGCCCCCTTCATCGGGGGCTTTTTATCGTTCAACCAGTTCCACCGCCCTCTTCGGCCATTGGTCGGGATAACTCGCGCCATCCCACCTGATCAGTACGCCGCTGCTCCCGGGCATGGTCCGGTGCGCCACCGTGCCCTGGCGAGACATCCAGTCTATCTTGCGGTCGTTCTGCTTGATAATGCCACGCTGCTTCACCATCGCTGCCGCACTCGTCAGCTTGACCCGTTGGCCCTGGAGAAACTCCATAGGACTTATCCACTATGTGTATGCAGTTCCTGCCTCAAAGGAGTGTCTAATGTGCTGTGACTGCGATCCAAACACCCTGTATTGTCGTCGCTGCGGGCGGCCGGAAACCGCCTTCATCAATGATGGTTGCCCGTACCCATCGCAAATGCGTAAACCGATACCGTCTCCACCCGCTTCGTCCAGTCCACCTTCTGCTGGGATCCAGCTCAGTTCAGCGTCCGCTGCTCGGACTGAGGCCTGATTTAGCCAGCCTCTCTTGCAAATGCTTAATCCCCGTCGTCAGAGCGTCCATGCTCGCAGCCTCATGGCTGGAATGAAACCTCGTGCCCCATTCTTGATGCCGGATGCGCCACTGACGGGACGGCTCGGCCTCCGGATCGTGGCTGATCTCCCAGCCACTCGCCGTATAGCTGTAAAGCTTAACCGGTACCGGTTCGATCGAGGTCATCCCCGACATACCCCTCCGGTAGGACCCCCACCCTGGAGGGCGGCATGCCCAATCCCCGTATACGTCTAAGCTATTGAGATTACTACGCTATCGGCTGAACGGTATGATCGATGGAGGGCCGCGGCGTCTCGGTCATGCCCTTCAGCGACCTACTAGCCCTTGTGTCTTGTGAAACTTGTAAGTTTTGCAACCAGCACAGAATACCACTGAGCTATGCGCTAATCGGGGTACTCAGAGTTGGGATTAGATTAGGTTAGCAACCTCAAAGGGTTAGCAACTAGGGCAGTCAGTCGCCCTTGTCCTCAACTCCAGTGCGAACGACCTGATCGATCGTTTTGACGACGCGCCCTTCGATCGTCTTGGCTGCGTCCTCATCCATTAAGCGCCTGATAACAATGGTGATTTCGCCGCCATCCTCGCCGGTGATCGGCTGTGCGGCTTTGCCCCAGCCGCGCTCGAGCAGCAAGCCGGCTGCGCTCACTCGAGCGCCCTCGTTCGTGCCGTTCAGCATGATGCCTGCAAGCGCCTGCACTGCGTTCTCAGTGTGCGTTCTGGCAAGCGATCGTAAGTCTTTGGCAGGTTTGGTCATTGCTATACCCGTGCCAGGTATTCTCCATGCGGCTGTGTGTGTTATGCCATTCCCGGCGCGCGGCTAGGTCTCGCTAACCGAAACCCCTGCTTCCGCAGCAGGATTGCCGCGTTGCCACGAAGGGTACGACCGCGGATAAAGCTGCTCCCCGCCGATCATACCCTTCATTTTATCCTTTTATGCATTTAGCAACCAACGCGGACGGGTCACCTCGGCACGCCTCGCCATGGCCTTTCCTTTAATCTGCTGCTATGGGTTCTCATCATTCTCGCAGTGCGGAGCCTGATATGAACAAACTTGCGCCCATCGAGCCGGAATACATCGAGAAGATGACCGCCATTGTTAGCTCCGTTGATATGATTTTCAATGGCGAGGCCAGAGGCAACGACCGCAAGGTTGGCTTCGTCCTCATGGTGTTTCCGTTCAATGATACCGCTGGGCGCTGCAACTTCATTTCAAACGGTGCTAACCGCGACGACGTGGTAACGCTGATGAAGGAAATGATTGCCCGCTTCGAGGGCCAGCCCGAGCTGAAAGGCCGTGCGTGATCCTCACGATCGGCTCAGATAGCTTAGCCAAGTACTTTTAGCACCCTGGCCGAGGCTTTGGGCGAGGTTTCGGCTTCTTTGTCATCGGTCTCTCTAACCCCTTGGAAAGATGGGCATAATAGAGCGCGCTATTGTAGTCGTGAATCCTGATTTGGCCAGCGATAGAGCGGATTACCAGCCGACTGCTCCAGATAATAAGCCACGATATGACTGAAGTGGTGGCCGCTATTCTTAGAACTACTTGAGAACATCTCCAAAACGTCCCGAGTGTCAAGATCTAGTCTTGCCTAATCTTGAAAATACTAGATTTATACTTGTGAACATCACCGCAAAACATTCGATCAACTTGGCCTCACCTCGATCCGCACCAGCACATTACCCGGACAGGCTGACAGGATCACATGACGGCCGCTCATGTTGTCACCGAGCAGCCCTTTCACACGCTCGTAGTCTGCTTGCGAGAGTGCCAGCAGTTTGTCATAGTCGGCAAACTCGATGCGGTAGATCTTCGGCGGGAACGGCGGTTGCAGCGGCATCACCTCGACGAATGGAGCGCTTGGCTGGTAGCTCATATTTGGCCCTCCGCTGACTTGATGAGCAGCTTTTTCTTTCGATCGATCCGGTAGCCATAGAGCTTGGCCATGGCGGCGAGCGCCATCTTGAGGGCTTCGACGCCGTCCTGATGGTAGGCCACGATGTCGTCGCCAGCGGCGGCGCTTTCGCAGTGCTGAGCGAAACTGATCTCTTCCATCAGCATCTGGTTGAGGCGATTGATTGCCGCGGCTTTCCTCATCGCACCTTGCCCTCCGGAAACGGCCTCCACTTGACGAAATGAGTGTGGACCTCATCAACCGTGTGTTCGGCACCCCATCCCACGGAGCCAACCAGATCAGGTCGCTCCCTCCCGGATCTGAATAGCCCTATTCGGTCGGCGGGGTCGGCGCCCATGCGTTTAACCTGACGGCAGGCATCCAACAGCGGCTGCCGCGAACGGCCCTGTACGCCGTACCCGTCGATCTCATAATCGAACACTCCGTGGCCGTCGATTTCCCGCAGCAGATTGACCCGTATCATTACCTGCTCCGATCGAAATGTCTGACCAACTGATCGGCCCCTGCTCGCAGCACCTCGCCGGCCTTCTCCCTGCCATGCGACTCGCTGAGGTAGCCCATCATCAACCCGACCTGCGTCAGTCTCACATCCTGGCACGCGACCTGATCGCAGACGAAAGCTTCGGGGCTGTCCATTGCCGCTCTGGCCCTGCGGTACGCATCGCGATGCACCAGCCAAGCCTCGCTTGTTCCGCCGCGGACAGTGCGATCGAGGTTGACAGATCTAAGACCGCCGCCAAGGCCACTAGCGAGCCAGTGCAGCGCATATCGCTCGAGTGCTGAGTGTTGGACCTCATTGATCACAGAACGCTTCAGCGCCCTTCCCAGGGCATCGTCGAGCATCGTTACCATTCTACCATTGCGCCGTACGAACCAACCGGCGTGAACCAAACGCTCTACGGTTGGGTTCGGCTTATCGGCCAGAGGTTTTAGTTTGCGGTGCTTCATCGCAGCTTGACCGACTTTTCCGGCGCGGGGCCGCGGTTCACGTCCTTCAAGCTTGGGTCAACCTCGAGCACCAAGCGATTGACGCCAGCGGCATCGAGGATCTGATTCTGAAACCGGCTGCGGATCTCGTCGGCAACCCACTCTGAGCGGACTGCCAGCGTGATTTGCTCGCCAGGGCGGCAGACCAACCGCATCTGGCTAAACCAGCTCCAGAAGTTTGCTTCCGAGACGTGCTCGCGCATCGTTGCCGCGAAATCGCCGAGCTGCGAGGGCGGGGCCAGCTTGCGCTTCATCTGCTCGGTGTGCTCAACGGTCCAGCCATCCAGGGCGTCGCGGATTTCGGCGATGTTCAGGAATTTCAGCGTTGCCGCGATGCCGCGCGAGGGATCAGCGGCGCGGGCGACGACTTCGGCCGGATAGGTCGTCAGCAGGGCGACGAGGCCGGCCACGAAAACTTCCTTATCGGAGACGTTGAGGGAAGGATAGCAGCCCAAAATTTTCATCGCCGCCGCTTTGGCTCGGTCGATCGAGGGCATCGAAGATCTCCCGCATTTCGCGCTTGTTTTTCTGCTGATCGGTCTCGACGGTCGCCGGCTGGTCGAGCCAGCGATCCTGATTGAGCCACGTCGCTGGATTGCACCAAGGGCGCTCGTCGGTTTTGTTGACGTAGCGCCGCAGCCCCTGGAACAAAACTTCCGGCGACGTTCGGCGCAGTGCTTTCGCGAAAGCTTTGAACGCAGCGCCCTTGCCGACCTTGTTCGGGAACAGATCCCAGAAATATTCCCAATCGTCGGAATTGAACGGCGCTGTGTCACGCTCGTCCATGGACGTCACGTGACATGGTGATTCTTCTTCTTTCTTTCTTTCTTTTTCTTTCTTAAGAATCTTACTTTCTTTAGAGAAGGAAGAAAGATTCTTAACTTGTGGCACTAGTGTTGCGGTGCGGGAGTCACGCTCGTCCATGGACAATCCACGGACATCCACGGACGAATCCATGGACTCACGCTCACGTTCACGTCGCGCTCGCTGACGTATTCGGTCCTTTTCGCGGATGCGAGTCACGCGATCGTCCATGGACTCGTCACGCTCTGTCACGGTGACGTCCATGGACTTTCGTGATGAAAACATCTCCGCGAAGGCCTCGACAGTCTGCTCAATGAGCTCAGGCGCCACACCGGTTTCGACCATCAGGCGTATTAGCTTGGCGACAGGACTAGTCATGGCGAGGTTTCCAGCGCAAACCCAAATTCCATCACTCAGCGTCGAGCACGTCAAATTTTATTCGCTGTCTATCCACCTTTTTCGTGTGGCTCATCGAACTCGCTGTCCTCGAGCTCGCCCATGTCCTCAAGCACGTCCTCGATGTCCTCATCATCGAGGCCGGCCGCCTTCAACTGTTCCCGCTTGGCCTTGCCGCGCTCAGATTTGGCCTTGCCGACCACGTTGTTGAGGCCCTCGCTGATCGAGCGGATGGTCTTTGGGGGCGGCTCTTCGCGCGCGACGTCCCTGACTTCGGTCTCGTCGAGGAACCCGAGGCCGCAGATCGACAGCGTGACGCGTCTCTTCGCTTTCGTGGTGCATTTCATGATGGCGTTCGCCCTGGCGTCGGGTCTGGTGTGGTCGGGCAGAACCACTGCGCCGATGTCCTCATCCTGGCGCACGCTGCCATCGGGCATCGGCATTTTCGCTTTCGCTCGGATTGACAGCACGTTGTCCTTCACCACGGGGTCGCAGAGTTCGAGCGATATCTTGTGCAGGTTGCGCAATTGGTCGGTCGCATCCTTCCTGGCGTAGAGCACTGTCCGATCGCCGAGCTTCATGTAGTCGAACGGCTTGGTATAGGGATTGAGGCCTAAACTCTCGCAGACCTTGTTGAAGTATGTCACGCGATCATCCTTGCTCAGCCTGGAGAGGTCGCCCTCCATCAGGACCGATTGCATGATGTCGCCTGGGGTCTGCACCGGTGCGGGTGTGGTCATGTGTTAGCTCCTTTGATGTCCGCCGTAGCCTTGGTGTTGCCATCCCACGAGCTTGGCGGCGACTTCCGGCTCGGTGAGGTATTTCTTCTTGTGATGGATCCAGAATGCATCGCTGGAGCCGACGCCGAAATCCTCGTCCATGAAGTGGTCGAGCGCCGGTACCGTGATCTCGACGCGATAGCCGGCCCACGTGAAGCTTTTCTCGCCGCGGTAATGCATCTTGACCGTGGAGCCATCGGCCCGCACATGCGGCCGCACGATGTGGAACACGCGCCTGCGGCCATCCTCGTCGTAGTCGCGATCCCTAAAGAAGTAGCTGAGCCGCCGGCTGTCGATCGCAAACACAGCAGTCATGTCGTCTTTATGCACTTGCACGCGGACATCGCCAAAGTGAGCGTGCTCGGCGTGCTCGACCACTGAGCAGAACGTGTGCGAGAGGTGGGTCTGCGCGTCGATGCCGAATTCGGCTGCCCACTCCTCGTAATCGCCTGGGATGCGCCAGTGCCTGTCCGGAATGTCAAACAGTCCGAGGCCCTTCTTTTTGTGGATATGAATCATTCTGGTTTCGCAAGTGCGCAGCACTTGAATGTGCTGGCCGGAGCGATCGATGAAGATGCAAAATTGCTGCGGCGTGCCCCACTTTTTCGCGCGCTTCGGCGAGTCCCACCACAAGGTACACTTGTAGGTGTCGCCGCCCAGCATCAGCTGCGTCTCGGGCGGTGGCCGATCCATCTTAGTGTAGTAGATGAACCGCGGCCACATGATCTTGTTGCCCTCCTCCCAGGACTCGACCTTCGGATTGGCGCCGAACACGACGCAGCCGAAGGCGGGTCGCATCTCATTGAACATCGGCGACAGGGTGATCTCGCTGCGATACTTTTCGAGCTCCTTGCCGACCAGCTTGTCGCTTTTCTTCTTGGCCTTGCCCACCAATTTGTTGGTGAGATAGGGCACCAGCTGCGCGCCGTAGGTCTTATAGAAGCCGTAGGCGTCCGGATCGCGAGCCTTCATGCGCTCCAGATACCACCAGTAGCGCTCGAGCTGGTCGAGGATCGTATCGCGGAAATTATACTGGCCCCACAGCTCGGTTTCCTCGTACAGCACCTCGGGATTGTTGGGGTCGAGATCGTAGTGGTCGGCGATGCCGACGTTGGCGGTCTTGCCGGTGAGATCGAAGCCGGTCTCGGGCTCAGGCTCAGGCTCGACCGTCTCAGGTTTCGGAGCCTTCGGCTTTGGTGCGGCACGCTGCACCTTCTCCTTCTCTGCCGGCGCGCCTTGCGGCGTCACCCACTTGTCGAACTTCATCCGCGCCTTCTCGAGCTTGCGAAACTCCGAGGCCGCCTTGCGACGTGCCTTGCGCGATGGCGAGGCAGCGGCGGCAGGTGACGCGGTCTCCGTCTCGGGCGCTCCAGATGGCGCGGGCTGTTCCGCAGAGGGCTCGGATGATGTCGCAGGACTTAGCGCCGCGCGGATCGATGGGGACGGCGTGGTAGACGGCGTTCGCGAATTCGGCTCTGTTGTAATAGAGCGGTGGCTCGCATCTGAGGATTCGCATAGTTTCATCTCCTGGGCATAGCCAAAGCGATCATCGTAGGCAGAGACCCGTGCGGGTGGGGATAGTGCGAGCGGCTGCGGGCGGTCAGGCTCGCGCAGCCATTGACGCAGATGTTCGATGAGCCTTCGGACAAGGTCGATCATGGTTATTAATCTCCATGTTGGGGTGTCACGACACGAAGCTGCCGGTAGCTCGTCGCGGCGACCTCATAGGCCTTGCGATGAATCGTCTTGGCGGAGATGTAGCCCTGCTTCAGCCGGCCGATTTGCGCGGTGCCGAGGCGGTGCAGGAGCTCGGCATTGATCGCCTTCAGCTCTTTCTCATAGGCCGCCATCTCGCCGATGAGGATCGCGCGCTGGTGCAAGATCTCGGGAAGCTCGTTATCACCTGAGAGATCGATCTCGCTGCCATCGTCCTGGCGCAGCACCTCGCGGATCGCCTCGCTGTCACGGCGATAATTCGGCTCCGGCTCGTCGCCCTCCCGGACGCGGCGCCAGAATTCCGTCGCTTGAACCTTGATCTCGTCGATGACGTGGTTGTGGATCTCGACGTCGGTCAGGTACAGCTGTAGCTCATGATCGTGAACGAGCGCCGCAATCATTCCCCACTTCGCTTCGGTCAGCCACGCCTCCTGAGTGACTTGCAGGGCAATCCACGTCGGTACCGATTTCAGCCACTTCTGCCTGTAGACATCGCGGTCAACGTGTTTGATCTGGATGACGCCGAGGCGGCCATTCGCGTCTTGCGCGAACACGTCCGGCGTGGCGCCGACGCCATAATCAGCATCGGAATAATGCAGTCTGGGATCGTATGCCTTGAACTCGGGATGGTCGCGCTGGATCATCTTGAGCGCGACCTCCTGCATCAACAGGCCGTCCTCCATCGCCTTGTTTTTCTCTGTTTTCAGCTTGTCACGCTTCATGTGATAGAGCTGGTAATAGGTCAGGTGATCATGGCAGTGAAACACCGCGCCGATCTCGGACGCGCCAATCACCTGCTCTTTCCACTTCAGCCAAGCATCGTCAGCTTTAATTGCCCGAGTGATCATGGTCATCATCCTCCGGAAAGATGGTTGCGATAAGCCTGTTGATCCGCTCCGTGAACTCGACATCGCTGCTCGCCAGCCGCGCCTCGATGCGTTTGATCCCGTGCAGAATAGTGGTGTGATTGCGACCACCGAGCACCCTGCCGATCGCCGGCAGCGACGCGCCAATGCGATGCTTGGCGAGGTACATCACGATCTGACGCGGCAGCACGACCTCGGCCGTGCGGATGGGAGACTGCAACGCCCACACCGAAGTATCGTAGTCACGCGCCACCACGGCCATGGCCCGACGAATGGTCCGCGGCAGTGGCAGCGGCTGGGTCGCGACGAAGAGCCACTCGTGCGGCCTCGATGGCTCCGGTGGCTCAACATCATCATGGCAATCGTCGGTTTTGTCCCTGTCCGGATGGATCGCTCGCAAGGCGGCGAGCAAAGGATCCACCGATGATATCGTTGTCATTGCGCAGCTCCCCTCAGTCTCGTTAACCTGTGTCGGTTCGGTCGCTTTTTGAATTTTGTTACCACGGTAACAATCGGGTAGGACCGCGCCGACGTAGTACGAGAGTACGATGTACGAATACGATGACGGACTGCGTGCGGCGCGCGGCTTTTACAACGGAGGTCTGATCTCCATTGTGCTGTGGCTGATAATCATCTGCGCCATCGTCGCGGCGCTGTAGCTATTCAGCTGCCTCCCTTATTCCGCGCAGCGCGCCCCACATCGCGAGTACGATTTGCGCGTCCTTCAAATCCTTGACCACTGCCCATTCGTGCCCGAGGTTCAGAACCTTGCGCGCGAATTCTTTTTGCTCATCTGTCAATCGGCCCTTCGGAGTCTTGATCTCGATCCATCCGGTGCGGCCGTTAGGGAGCACGACAAACATGTCAGGCGTTCCAGGGCGCACGCCCTCGGCCTTCAGTCGCCGCGCGGTGACAGGATTGCGCAGGCCGCCATTCGGGACTGCGCGCAGCTCGAGATCTCTGCGGCCGCGCAGATTCCAGAACTCGACGATCGCGCATTGGATCTGATGTTCATGGTTGGCGCGGGGCATCGCGGTGCAGCCATTCCATTGTGGGTTTACCGAGGTGGCCGTGCTCGAACACAAGCCAGCAAAAGTCGACTCTCCCTCCGGAACGCTTGTTCCCTGCTCTGATATAGCTTCCAGGCGGCATCGAGGGCCGCGGCGAGAGCAGCCAGACGCGCGCCAGAGGTAGTTGGTCGAGCCAGTGTGCTGCCGGCATGCGCGCCAGCGGAAAGATCAGCGCTGCCTTGCGTTGCGATCGCCGCACGGCTTGGATGGTGAATTCCTTGAGCAAATCGAACGGCGGGTTGGTAACGATGTTGTCCCAGATGATCTCGCTCTTGAGAAAGTCGCTCGGCGTCAGCGACGAGTTGTCCCAACCGCGATAGACGAGATCACAACCCGCGGCGTTATAGCCGGCGAGGATAGCGTTAACGACGATCGTGCCCCAGCCACAAGCGGGATCGACGATCGAGCCCTCGAATGGCTCGGCCTCGAACAGGCGCTTGGAGCACCAAGAAGATTCGACGTAATGGCCGTGCGGTTCCTTCGGGAAGATGTGCGAACGGCGCGGGCGCGGGCGATTGGTTTCGGTGTCGGTCATGCGGAGACATTCTGCCGGAAGGCGGCTTGGTTAGGCCGACTTCCGGCGTCGATAGGACGCGATGTAATTCTTGATGGTTTGGGTCGTCTGGAAGCGGAGCTCTCGGCCATCCTTGAGATCGCGGACGAGATTGGGATCGCCGATGGTCGCCCGGCCGAACGCCGATGGCGGCATTCCGGTTTGTTCCAGAAAGGCCTCGATCTCGCGGAGTAGCTCCAGCGTAGGATTCCGAATCATACTATAGGGTATATAGTAATCCTTTATTTAGGTATAGTCCTACATTTAGGAGGAATGGATTCTGTCCTCTTGCGTACGATGTAGGAAACGTACTACCTATTCGGTCAGGAGGATCCTATATGGACAGCAGCCTGATTGCCGTACTCGCCGGCTCCATCACGGTCTTTATTCCATTGGTGATCTATGCCTGCCTCAGGGCTCACCTCGACATTCTCGCCAGGGACGAGTGGCAATGAGCGATCGCCCCTCTATTCGTCAAGGACTGGATTACATCATCCAGGCACTCGATGTCGTTGTCGAGAGTTCGCTCGATCCGAACTACTGCGACGAGGTCGCCGCGGAGGAAATGCGCCTCAGGCAAATCGTCAGTCGGGCAGAGCTCGCCCTGTCGTTTATCAAGGCGCAGAGGCCTGTCAGGAGAGAGAGGGCGAATTAGCGGTACAGGTCGGTATCGTCAGGCATCACCGGACACTGGGCGCGAACCTCGAATTCGTAAAGGTTTTTCATTGCATCGTCTCCTTGTCCGCGGAACTAGGAAGTCTTCCGCTCGCGCCGCTTGAGCTCCCGCTCGATCGCCGCCCGAATGAGATCGAGCCGCGCCTCCCCCTCTTCCAAAACGGAATCGATCCGCTCGACCGTCTCCGCCGCCAGCGGAAGGGTCAGCCGTCTTTTCCAAAGTTTTTTGCGTCCCATCACAGTTTTTTCATATGTACGATATTGACGGTGGCAGGATCATATCGTATGTATGGTTCATCAGCAATGAGGACATTACATGAATACCCAACGCATCTATTTCCCCGTCCAGCGCAACTACGTGATCGTGGGTCAGCTCTCCAACGGCCGTTACGTCGCCATGCTTGAAGACCTCGCGGAGGGCTGGACGCCAGGATACGGCCCCACCCTGCTCTCCGCACTCGCGGATCTGACCGAACGCAACATTGGACTGGAGGACTGACCCATGACCCAAGTAACCGACCGCAGCGTTAGGCCGCGCAACACAGTCACGCTCAACCAGAAACGCGAGCAAATAGCCGCCGCAAATACCGTGCGGGTCTACAACTGCGCGCCAGGACACATTTCACTGCAGCTCAGGGCCGTGAAGTCCTACACCACCATTGTTCTGAGCTACGAAGAGGCCGAGCAAGTCCTCCGCAATCTTCAGCTCACGCTGCCCGAACGCATTGGAGTGGAGGACTGACCCATGCATCACCTGATCGGACTATTTGGCCTGCTGAGTCTCGCATGCTTCTTCTTCGGCGCCGCGGACGCCGGTGCAGACTCCGGCTGCCATCACCATCACCATTACGATTGCGACGATGACTGGAGCTGAATCAATGAAGTGGGTGTGGCTGATACTCTTGATGCTTGAGGGATGTGAGGCTCACGCGGAGGAGCAAAAGCCCGAGGGCTTTCTGCGCGAGAACGGCCACATCAGCAGGGACTATCGCGTGGGGGTCACGAACCGGCATGATTGGATGCTGCGCTATCGCACCCTCACCCCTCCCCCGCTCGATTGCAAACGCCACGGCCCGCGCAAGCCCGTAGACGACCGTTGTAAGGAGTAACCACAATGAAGAGCCTATGGCTCGCGGCCGGCCTGATGCTGGCCTCGGTACACGCGCAGGCCGATATCGCCGATCACCGGTATCCAGACAACAGCCACACCATTCGCATCACCGGAAAGCTGATGCCAGGAGACGCGACCGTGTTCCGAACGATCGCGCTCGAGATCCCGCTCGTGCATCGCGTCGAGGTGCTCCTGACGAGTCCTGGCGGCTCGCTCGATGCCATGCTCGAAATAGGACAAATTATCCGGCAACGCGGCTGGACGACGATCGCGATGGATAAATGTAACTCGTCATGCGCCTACATCTGGCTCGCCGGCTACAAACGAGAGATCTATCCAGGGACCGTGCTTGGCTTTCACGCGGTGGGAACTGATTGCGAGAGCGGCGTCTGCCAACGCATCAGCGGGTCAGGGAACGCCCTTCTAGGGGCCTACCTGAACGAGCTCGGCTTCGATGATAAAGCTATCCGGCTATTCACCAAAGCTCCGCCGGACGACGCCACATGGGTGTCGGCGGCGACATTCGCGCAGTACGGTATCTCTTTTGAGATGTACAGCTTGACGGCAAAACCGGAGCCGCCAGCACAGCCAACCTCGCTGGAGGGGCCCATCAGGAAGGCAAAGGCACTATCGAAATGATTATGAGTCCGGCCCCTTATAATCGATGTTGCTGTGGTCTACCGCTTCCCTCTTTTCGATTTGGGGGCGTACTTCGGCAGCTTCCCAGGCTTGTCGCTGGCCACGAATTCCGCCGTGACCTTCTTGGGAATCCCAATCTTGCCTTTGCCGGAGGCCGCCGCGTACATGGCTCGCCTCTGCTCCTGAGACCTCATGGGCATTTCGCACCTCCTCATCGATCAGCTCGCGCATGCGCACCGCGGCCCGCTTGATATTCTGGATCCGGAAACGCGCCTGCGGTCCCGTCAGTAGGGTATCCGGATTGCCGGAGGTGCAGACGCTGTGGAAAACCTCGGCGATCTCGCGCTCGATTCCTTGCTCGAGGCCGAGGATGACATGCTTGTAGATGTTCATTAATGGACTCCTAACCACGGCGCATGCACGCCGGCAGCGCCCAACAAGACAAGGATGATCCAAATTACAATTAGGACAAGAATGATCGTCATCAAGACCCTGATGATCACCTGAAACTGCGCCGGCAGGGGAATCAGCGGCAGCAACTGCTGGATCCCCCACCAGATCACGCCCGTGATTATGAGCACCACGATAATCGATATAAGCGTCCCGATAATGCCTGCCATGCTCATCATCCCCGATACGGAAATACCACAAAAACTTCATCGTCAGTAGTAACGCCAAGATCCTCCATTAATTTTGGCGATAGATCCGCGATTCTGCCCGTCGTCTCTGCTGGACCCCAATCGGCGGGATAGACGCGGAAGGCGCGATCTGCGCGCGGCAGGCCGACGAAGGCGCATGTCGACGCCAGCATTTGCTTTGGCGTCACCGTCCGGTACGGGAAAATCACCTCGATGTCGTCCGTGTCACTGCCGGCGGATCGCCCGCCGGTACGGAAGGTCGTTCACCATGACCTGCACGCGTACGCCTGACGGCGCCGCGATGTTGACGGTGACGAGCTTCGGGGCCGGTGGGTGCGGGTGTGGCTTCGGGTGCGGGTGCGGCGGCACCGGCTTGTTGGCCCACTCCTCGATCAAATGCGCGGCGCTGCCATCGTAAGAGTTGATATCGCAGGGGCCAATGCCGGCGATCGAGTGCGGGCTCGGCCCGTAGACGCCGTCTGTGTACTGCCAGAGCCAAGGTGCTTCCCAACTCTCCTGCGTTGTCCATGAACTTGAGTACTGCGCGAGCCAGAGCCGGCGACTGCCGAAGAAAGGATCATTGCCATTGATCAGCTCTTTGGCGGTGTTCCCCGAGTACAGCACACACTGCCCTGGCCGGCCGAGCGCCTTCTCCACCTCGGTGATCCAATGCTTAGCGTTATCAGCGCTCATGACATCGCCGCCATTGTCCTCCCAATCGAGGCAAAAAATCTCGTCGCCGTCGGGGCAGGCAAACGACATGAAATTATTGATCTGGCCGTCGACGTCGCTGCCGTCCGCGAAGTGGTAGGCCCCCCACTTCAGGCCGGCGGCCTTGGCGGCGTGCTGCTGGTCGACATAAGTCGGGTCGTTGTAGCCCTGACCCTCGGTAGCTTTATAGATGACGCCAACGATGCCTGCATTGAGGACTTCCTGATAATCATCGGCAGGATCCCAATGAGATAAATCAACTACTAGTGGATTAATGCTGCTCATCGTGTTTATCCTCGCATTTGTTGAGGGACGCCAGCATGCCGCGGATCATGCCGCGAATCTGGTGGCACTCTTCGTCTACGGTGAGGTAGCGTCCGTCCGTCAGAAAGATGACGCAACGAACGTTATCGGTGAATTGCTTCTTCGGGTCGCCCGACGGCCGAGCCTCGGAAAGCGAGGTGATCTCGGCGGGATTTACGTCGATCTCACGCCCATCTACGCTATGTAGCAGCAATAGCGTGGCGAGTTCAGCCACCAGCACGAGCGCTGACATCACTTAGCCTCTAGCGCCTCGATGCGGGTCATGGCTTCCTGCCCCTTCATCATCTCGGCTTTGAACTCTACGAGATCGAGCGGCGGCCGGCCCTCCAGATCCCGAAGGCGGTTCTCGTGGTTGTAGAGCACGACATCCTCCGGCGCAGGTGGCGCAGGCTCCGGCTCCGGTGGCGGCACGTAGGGGTCAGGCACGCCGCCGTCCTCGACCCATTTCTGATATTCCGCATAGTCGCGGTTGGCGGGATCGGCGGGAATGAAGGCGCCATCCTCGGTGCGGATGACTGTGCCTTCTGGATCGGATGTTGCTAGTTGATAGTCGGCCATGGTTAAAGCCTTGCATCGAGTGAAAGATAGGTAGATGCGCTTGTCGTAGCGGCCTGTACTGTGCCCGCTGCACCGGCGGTGATATAAAATCCAAGACTTTTCGTACCTGCCGCGTTGACGCCCACACCCGTACAATTGACCGTGCCCCACGTTCCGACCACGGTTGCAGTCGGCAATGCGCGCATTTCCACCGGATAGTTAAGTGTTTGATAGATGGCGGAGCCTGCTGACGTGTAGCCGGTGAGATTAACGTCGGAGTTCGCGGTTCCGCCGATCTTCTGCCAATATCGCTTGCATGCGATCAGCTCCTGATCGAGCGGTCGCATGACAAACGGCGTAGCGAGCAACCCGCTTTCCAGTTTCACAGTGCCGAGCGTTCCGGCGTTGAACTCAACAGACATGGCCGTGGCCGCCGTCTGGCCCGAAAAAGTAACGGGGCTCGCCGCGTAGGCACCGGACGGCGTTAGCGTGTTGATGCCAACGCGCGCCTGCGCGGTGCCGGTCCAGCTGAGGGTGTAGGAGCCGCCGATAACATTGGCGTCCTCGATCGGTTGAATGAGCGTCTTGCCGGCGGCAATCGTAATCTGCGTGCTGCTCTTTGACTGAGTGAACGAATAGTCACCGCCGCTCGCGCCCGCTTTCCATTGGTCGTGCCCATAACTGCCCGTCGCAAGAACCGCTGCCGAGACATAAGCAGTTTGGTTTACGCGGAAATCGCCGTTAATGATGACGTTGCCGTCATTAACAGCAGCATTTGCGCGAGCCTGTTTCTGCTGTGCCGCTGTCAGCGTTTGCGGCGCGTCATAGCGCAGTCCGGAGCTATCTACCGTCCACGATCCCCACGTGCCGCCGGTCTGTATGCGGTAATAGACCATGTGCGCCGCGTCGGTGATGTCGCGGGCTTGGACTACCAGATTTGAGGCATCGTTGTAGTAGGCAAGTCCCGCGAATGCATGCCCAGATACTGGACCGTTGGCTTGGCCTATGCCCGCGTAGAACGAGCCCGAAATCCACGTCATGGTATTGAAGTCGGTCACGACCTGCTTGGCCTTTTCTGCCGACAGATTGTTCAACGCCGCGTCGGCCGATGTCGCGCCGGTGCCACCGGCTACGATCGGTCGTGCAGTATTCAAATCGCTTTCGACATCGTGCACGTTCGCGTTGTATGCGCTGCTGCTGATCGTCGTATTGGTTACGGCATCAGTGCCAACGGGGACGTGGTAGACTCCAGATCCGTCACGGGGCATAGCTCTCACCTTCATCGCGGTTGGCGTAGGGAACATTTTGTCTATTCACGAAGCCTACCGCGGCCTTTACGGCCGGCGGCGTCATCGCGTAAGCGATGGCATCACGCTGCAAAGCGAATGGATCTGGAATCGGGGGGCTGACCGCTTCTCGGGCTTTATATAGCGGCGAGTTGCGCCGGATCTCGTCGACCACGTCCTGCGCTGCCTTCACCGTGCGCTCATTGCCGGCCACACGGAGCGCTTCGCCTATCTTGGGCTGAACAAAGCCGAGCGCGCCACCAATCGCGCCAGCCGAAATGGGGTCGACGCCCCAAGCGCTGAGCATATGCCCGAGACCGTAGCCGCCCGCGCCGCCGAGGAGTGTGCCTCCGAGGCCGCCGCCGCCGCCTAGTCGGTTTGACCAGTATCGGAGTCGATTGGTGGTGGCGTCTCCCTCCACGACTTTTCTAATTGCCTGCTGCTCATCGTAGGTGGCGCCAGGGAGGCGGCTTTTGACGAACTTCGGGTCGATGAGCTGCTCAAGGCCCGCACGGGTGGTGTTGTCGAGATTGAGGGCGGAGTTCGCCTTGGCAGTCTTAAGGGCTCGTCGGTCGATTTCCTGCTCGACTGTCGCAGCCGTTTTACCCGCGCGATAATCGCCGCGAGCAGCCTCGAGATTTGCTCGGACAAAATCCATGACCCCTGGCGCTCCCATCCGAGTAATGGCTCCCGCGGGGGGGTTGTACATATATTGGTCGAGGAGAGCGGCAGCCCGAGCCCCAGCAGCCCCCTCTGGCCCCTGTCCGAAGGCACGTAGCTGCTGCCGGAGAATGTCGAGGTCGTTGGGTGTGATGGGAGTTCCGCGAGCCGCCAGCTCCTGTCCGCGACGCTCGAGGAGGCCGTAGACGCCTGGGGCAACCTCGCGGGGGATGACACGGCCGTAGGCATCGGGGACGTTGGCGAGGTCGTTTTGTGCTGTTTTGGCAAAGTGTGTTCCTACGTTCGGGTGATAATCCAAATCCGCTTGAGCCACCTTGCCGTAGTTCGATCTGCTCTGATTGAGCAGCTCATCGTTCACCCTAGCTTTCGTCAAACCAGTCTGCGGGTCAACATACTTTTCGATCACTCTGGTGGGAGTGTCCGCCATGCGTAGCGTCGGCAGCGTGCCTTTCGCAAATTGGTAGACCCGCCTGGCTGCTGACACCGCTGGAATCGCGCCCAGAGCCTCTATAGAGCCCCTAATGGGGTGGCCGGTCGCAAAGCTTTGTGCTGCGTCACCGGCCGCCAGCGGAGCTCCCAGGGGCGTGTAGGAGCCAAGGGTAACGGCCGCGTCGGCGACGTTTCGCGCCATGTAGGGATCTGGCTGACCGCCGAGCGCGCTTCCAATGGCGAGAATGGCGTTCTGGGCCTTGCTCTTGGCGGCCTCGGTAGTGTTCTGGTCAGCGGCCTGCACAGTGCCGAAGGGCTGGTTATAGGCGCTCCAGTCGACATCGTTCGGTCCGAGCGGTGCCCGCGTCGGAGTGCCGCCAGTGAAATCGTCAAAACGTCCCTGCGGCGCCGCGACCGTGGCCGGCGGCGGAGGAGGCGCGGGCGCGACATGGTTTCGGCCGCTCGGCGTGGTCGTGGCATCGGGGGCGGCTGGCACTTCTGGCGCGTCATAGGTCGGATCGCGCTCGCCGCCCAAGAATTCGTCAAACCGGCCCATCGCGCTACCTCACGATCTTGGTTTGCGGCGGCTGGTATGGTGTTGCCGGTGGCTCGATCGCGCGCCGCATCCGCAGCACTTGAGCCGCCAACCCTGGGGTATTGAAGCCGTTATCGAACTCGCGCATCGCAGCCGCGCCCTCCTTCGGATCAGCCGCGAGCCGGATCAACTTGTTGACGGCGGCCTGCGGCACGAGATTAACCATGTCCGGGACGCCCCAGAAGCCTTGCACCATGCGCTTGCGGTCCTCGTCGGTCTCGCCCGCGAACAGCCGCGCCTTGGCTTGATGCGCGATCGCCAGCTTGCTGTTGAGGCTCTCGGCGGCGTCGAGCGCTGCCATGATAGTTTGCGGCGTCAGCTTGGTATCGGCCGCCGCGGCTTGGTTGAGGGCCTCCATCTCGCGTTCCGACTGCGATCCCGGGCCGACGATCGCTTGGCGCTGCATCGAAGCGATGGTGCCCATCGCGCTCTTGAACTGCTCGGTTGCCGACAATTTCGGATTCAGCGGCATGCCAGCGGATTGCATGAGTCGCGACAGGAACATATTGGCGTCGGTGCCTTCCAGCCCATGCCACATCTGCGGCACCAGAGCGCGGGCTCGGGCGATCGACGCGGTCGAGGCCGTCAACCCTGCGAGCTGAGCTTTGCTCTTATTGAGTTCGTCGATGTAGACGCTGTCCGGCAGATCGCCGAGACGATTCCTGCGCTCGGTGTCCTTGATCTCCTGCTGCGCCTTGCGCTGCGCTTCCTCCAGCAAGAGCTTTTTCGCCGGATCATTGCGCGTTTCCCAATCCTTCATGACCGGATCGAACAGCTGCTTGCGCCGGATCTCCGCCTCGGTGATACGGTCGGTGAGGAACTGTTTGACTGCCGGATCCTGCTCGGCATCGCGGCGCCGATACATCTCCACCAGCGCGGGGCTCATTTGCGGCATGGTCGGCGGCCGGACGAAATTGGGGTCAGGCACCGGAGGATTAGGCTCGGCGGGAGCGTCTGTCGGCTTGATCCCTGGCGGCTGTAGTGCGGGCGGCGGCATTTGGTTCGGCGCGACTAGCCTCGTTCGCGCTTGCGCCAACTGCATCCCTGGCCTAAGCGCGATATCCGGCGCCTTGGGGATGTCAGAGAGAACGGTAGGGATTGTTGAGGCCGGCGTATCGGTTGAAGGCTGTAGGGAGGCCAGCACCGACTGCTGGTCTCCCGCCACCGTAGGGTTTGCTTGCGGCCCTCCCTGCCGCTGCATCAGAGCACTGGCCACTGCGTTACGCGCCGCGTTCTGGCTCGGCCCCAAGCCTCCTGCACCCGTGATGCTCGGGGGGGCAACTGCCAGATCGGCGTTGGGGGCGGATTGCTGCACGGGTCGCGCGGGCTCATCGTCGGCGCTATCGTCTCTCGCCTGAAGCGAAATGCCGGCCGCCGCGAGGTCAGAGTCATTCAGCGAGCTGGTTCGGGTCGTGGCGGCAGGCGGCGCCGGAGTCGGCGCGGGCGCTGGAGGGGGTGTCGCGGGCGGAGGATTCGCCAATTCTTCGGCCGATGGCGCATTGGCCTTCTCTTGCTCCTGTCTGGCATCGATCTGGCCTTGCATTGCGGCCATCCGGTTCATCATGCCGAGATCGCCGATCGAATTGCCGATCGCTGAGAGGCCCTCCCCGACCGTCTTGGGGTAAGGCTGCTGGCGCTTGCTCAGCATCGCCTTGGCGATCTGCTGCCGCAGCACCATCTGGTTATAGCTCTGCGGCGAGCTGGAATCAGCGCCTTGGATAAAATCAAATAGCCCCATCATGCACCTACCTTTTGGCCGAGGTCCAACTGCTCTTGCTGGTCGTCAAGATCTTGCTGCCGCTGCTGTTGCGCCAGCGCCACTTGCGGGTCGACCTGTTGCTGCTGCTGAGCCTGCTGAATCGCCATCAACCGCGCCGCCCCTGCGACCTTGGCCTGCCGTTGCGCCCGCAACTGCTCTTGTATCAGCAGCTGCATGGCGATGCGCTTTCGCATGTCCTGCACCACGCTCGCTGGAACCATCATCTATTTCGCTCCCAATAGGCCGCCCATCATGCGGCGTTGGTCGATATACTTAGTTCCCTTGATCGTTTTGACTGCCTCCGGCATTTTCTTCTCCACGTCCTGCGCCATCGGTCCTGTCTGCGGCGTGTGCGTCGGATCGCCTTTGTACGTGTAGGAGTAGACCGGCAGCTCGTGCTCATCGCCGAGCACAGTGCCGATGCGCTTGATGTTTTCCTTCTCTTCTTCGTCCGACAATTTCACCGCGCCGGCGCCGAGCCCTAAAATGCCGCCCACAAGCGAGTTATAGTTAGCATTCTGCTGTTGGTAGTTCGCGAGTTGCTGGTTGAAGTTTTGGTTGACCAGCGATGCGACATCAGTCGTCGCGATCTGCGACCCGGGGGTATTCACGAAGTTGGGCTGTTGGACCTGCGAACCCGACAGAAGGCTTGTGATCTCGTTAATGGGCTGGTTTCTCTGCGCGTACTGCTCTTGCATGTATTGATTGCGCTGCGCGTTCGCGGCATTAAAGGCTGCTTGATGCCACTGAAGGGCTTGCGCTTGACCGGCGTTGTAGAACTGCGCCAGCGCCGCATTCTGATTGTACTGCTGTTGCTGGGCCGCGTTGGCGAATTGACCGGCGCCGAGCGCCTGCTGATAGGCCTGATTCTGCGCGGCGTTCTGGAATGTCGCCTGTGCATTGGCCTCTTCCTGCATGCGCTGCTGTTCTTGGCCAGCCTGCGAAATCGCGCCCCATCGGGCGTCGTTGGCCTGTTGATTATAGGTTAGCATCGCATCGTTATAGGCCTGCGAGCCGTAGCGAATGCCCTGATCGGCGAGTTGTTGTTGCAGAGCCTGTTGCTGGATCTGCAATTGAGGATTCATGCGCGCCATCAGCGCGTCTTGAACCTGCTGCCGATCGGCGGAGAAATCGTTACCGCCGTAGGTCTGCGTGATGTTGTTGGCGTTGGCGAGCCCGCTGGTGTTGAGCCCCTGTTGAATCGGGCCGCCCGCCGAATAAGATTGGGTCGGGGCGCCAGCGGCATTAATCCAGTCTACGCTCCCAGCATAGGGACTGCCGCTGAAGTCCATTCCGGTCGAGAGCAGGCCTGCAATCTTCTGCGACTGCGCATTCGCCATCCCGCTCAAGTTGTACTGCGCTGCCTGGGTTTGATTTTGGATGGCTTGCCCTTGCGGGCTGAGTACCTGCGTCGCCGTGAAGGTCGGAATGTGATAGGTCTGATTAGTGCTCGGATCGGTCCAGTCGTAGGTGCCGCTCTGGTTGTAGCTCAGCGAGCCCTGCGGCGTCTGCTGGTTGATATTGGCGAGGTAGGCATTTGCCACCGCAGTCGAGACGTTAGTGCCGGTTTGCGCTCTCGCCGTATCGAGCGGATTGGGCGGAGTTGGTGCGTCAGGTTTACCCATATCAGAATCCTTGGCCGGTCTGTCCCTGCGGCTGTTGCGGCATCGAGCCCTGCGCCGCGCCGCTCGACGCCCCTGGCGCGCTCGCCATTGGCGTGACCGGCGTCTGACCCATGGGGGCCGTTCCTGGCGTCTGGAACGAGCCCATTGGGCCGCCTTGGGGCGGCGGGGGCATCCCTTGGGGCATCGCGCCAGGAGGCGCTGGCATGGCACCTGTAGGCCCTCCAATGGCGTTTTGCTGCGGCAGCTGCGCGGCTGCCATCGGTGGCAGCGGTGGTCGCGCTGGAGGCGGGTTGCCGATGTTCATCAACGCTTGCGTAATCGCATTGCGCTGAGTATTGGCCTGTGGGTTCGTCGGCATCAGGCCGCCTCCTCTGTTTCATGCGAAACCTCAAGATGATGCCCGAGGCGCTTGTTGAACTTGTTCGCCGCCCAAGCCTCTTTCGTGAGCGTGCAGATGACGCCGTCGCGATTGCGACCGAACAGCCGCTCCACTGTGACAAAGGAGTAGCCGTAGCGGGCTAGTACGTAGAGCAGGCTCTCATCGTCGCTTGGGGTTCGCTGCACGACCATCTGGCAGCCGACCTGATGGAACGGATACTGGAACATCCTCTTGAGCGTTTCGCGCGTCAGCCAGTAGCTCCCAGGAAGCGCGGCACCGCTGATCTCAATGATTCCGGAGTCCGGATCCCAATTGTGGTAGACGATGCCCGCGATTAATCGCCCCTCGGAATCGATGACTCCAATGGCTTTCGCATGGTCGCCGAAGCCACGCCGGCAATGCGGGATCAGACCGGCGACGAAGTGTGCGACGATCTGATCGTAGCCGTAAACGTAATCGAGCATTAGACCCCCGTTCCCACCCCGCCTTCACTCGCGCCTGGGCTTTCGCCTGGGCCTGGGGCACCGAGACCTGTGCCTGGGCCACCGAGGCCGCCAAGCGCCCCGCCGATGCCGCCGGCGCCGACACTGTCACCGGTCGCGCCACCTTGGCCGGTACCGCCGAGGGCGCCACCGAGGCTGCCGCCAGCCACGCCGCCGATGCCTCCGCCATCGTTGCCAGAACCGCCCAGAGCGCCGCCGAGCGAGCCGCCACTGACACCACCGATGCCGCCCTGGCTCTGTCCAGAGCCGCCCAGAGCGCCACCTAAGCTGCCTCCGCTAACGCCGCCGATGCCGCCCTGGCTCGCGCCGACACCGCCAACCGCCGCACCGATACCGCTGGGGCTGCCGCCGCCGCTGTCGCCACCTACAGCACCGCCGCCACCACCACCTCCGCCGCCCGAGCTACCGCCGAGGCCGCCGCCTCCGCCGCCATCGCCAACACCGCCGCCACCGAGGCCTCCGCCTCCGTCACCAACGCCGCCACCCAAGCCGCCGCCCATGCCTCCATCTCCGACACTTCCGCCACCGACGCTTCCGCCGCCGAATCCTTCGCCAGAGCTGCCGCCGAGGCCGCCGCCGTAGCCACCTCCGGCCAGCGCAGCGCCGAGGGCTGCCGCCACATGGGCGTCGGTCGTGGCTTGGTCGGCAGGCCCGACGCCTTGGCCAGCGAGACTGGACGGTAGTCCCCTGCCCTGATTGGGTGCCGCATTGGCATTGGCTTGAGCCTGCAATGTCATCTGCAACGCCTGTTGGGTCTGGCCGAGCGCGGTACTGGTGTTCGCCAGCGAGACCGCGAGATCGGCCTTGTCCATATCCATCAGCGACACGGGAACCGGCGTATCAATTTCCGCCTTGTGTTGAGGTTTGCCCTTCTGGGGCGTAGTCCGGCCCTTCTGGGGCGTCGGCTGAAGTGGAAACAGCGACGGGTGTGGTGCGGGCGAGACCGTTGTGACGACACCCTTGGCTGGAGTGCCATCGGGATTCATGAAGCCTTGCTGAATCGCTAGCTGATTAGCTTGCTGTAGCGCCTTTGCGTCCTGTAACTGTTGGGGCGTCGGTGCCAGCGATGTCTCGCCGATCGCGTTCTCGGCCGCAGTCTGCGAGCCGTGCGTGCTGCTCGTTTGCCCTGGAGGTGCCGGCGGCGCGATCGGGCTCGGAGTCGGATTTGTATCCGGCTGCGATACCGCGGGATTCACGGGAGATTCGATGTCTGGATCTTGGTAGCCAAGAAGAGCTTTGGCCTGCTGTATTTGTTGCAGTGTCGGGACTGGCGCCTTTTGGGCGGGAACGCCGAGCATGCCCTTGTGCGCTGGCAGCCCAAAGAATGGGCCTAGCGTTGGTTCGCCGTGTGGGCCGAGCGGCGGCGCAGGCGAAACAGGATTGGGGTCCGAGACCGGTCCTAGGGGCGCGCCGTGAGGGGTAATGCCTTGCGGGTTCGGCGTCTGGTTCGTCGAAGGAACACCGTGTTGAGTGTCGGGAGCTTCGATGTCCGGATCGGGCACCTCGACGTTCGGAACCGGCGGCGGTGGCGGCTCCGGTGGCGGCTCCGGTGGCGGCTCCGGCTTGTTTATAGGATCCTGCGGATGCTCCTTGTCGTGCTGCGCCTCGTCGTCCGGCGACGCCTTCTTGCCCGTGTCCGGCATGTTGACGATCGGCTTGTCTGGCGTTTCCTCCGGTGGCGTTTCAGGCTTGTCGCGGCTGCCAGTGTCTGGCTCGCCTGTATCAGGCGTACCCGTGTCCGCGCCGCTGCCTTGCGCGCCTCCTGGCAGATAAGCTGATCTCACATCCGTGCCTTGGCTTTGTCCCAAGATCGCCGACACGATCGCATCTCGCTTGGCGTCTTGTGCGCTTGTTGGTGGTGACGAAAAATCGGTCGGCCCCGGCGGATACTTCATATGGGCCTTATTCCACGCCGTGGCGGCAGCCATGGCATCCGGATTGCCGTAGATCCAAGCCGGCGGAAACGGATCGCTATAATCGAGGTCGGAAAAATATGGTTTAGCGGCCATGGATCATCCTCACACGTCGATGCCTGCGCGATCGAATACGGCGTTCACTGTGATCAGCTCGACCTCGGGCGGGGCGCGCTGCGCGACCGTGACTTGCACGACTGGAGCGAGCGAGAAGCCAGTGCGCCCGATCGAAACCCACATCGTGTTGCGAACCACTGGCTCTGGCACCCCGACCTGATCCCACTTCGCGGTGTCCCACAGGCCTTGATCCCAAACATCGAATATCCCTGGATCCGGCCCTGCGTTTGGCGCTGGAGGCAGCGTCACGACATAATCGGCGCAGGCCGAGAGCTGCGGCCGGAAATATTGCCCTGGCGTCGCGAAGAACGAGGCGCGCGATTGCCGCCACGTCAGCGTCTGCCCTGGGCTCTGAAACACTTCCCAACCGCCGACCAGTGATGCGGTGTAGGGCAGCCCATTATCCATGCCGCTGCGATCGGCGAGCATGATCTTGCCGTCTTGGGTGCCGAAATACAGATCATCGCCCATCTTGATAAAGCATGTTGCGTCATAGCCGACAAAACGGCACCAGGCGCCAGTCGCCGCATTCATGACGGCACAATATCCTGGGGTCGAGCCTGGCCACGTGACAACGACGCCATCGTATTTTTCCCAATGGCACATCGTCCAAGCCCACGACCGCTTCGCCACCACTTCGTCGCGCCACATCATCTTGATCGATTTAGTGATCGCGGCGAGCTCCATCTGCTCGTAAGTCTTATTGATGCACGCAGACACAGGAATGATGCCGGCCATGGTCGCGATCAGGACATCGCCGCCGAGCGGCATGTAGGCGTTCATGCCCATCGGCGGCGAGATGCGATATCTGCCCTCCTGCCTCCAGTTGGCAGCGGCGGACGGATCAGAGCCGCTGAAGACGAGAACCTCTCCGAGGTTAGTGACGAATATCAGCTTGTCATCCGGCCCGTCGCCGCCGTCGATGCTCCACACCGTACAAAACATCAGCTTGCCGCCGAGGCTCGCCGCACCGGATAGCGGGATTATGCTTAGTGAGCCGCCGACAGCGTTAACGGGGAGGTACCACGCATTCATTGAGTCCTGCTCAATGAAGAAGTAGCGATTGCGATATTTGCAGACGTGGCTGAGGTTTTTGCCAAACTCGACATTTGAGCCTGTCGGACCCGAGATCAAAGCCGCCCCGTCGACCGGAACGTCCGCCACCCAATAGCTCGGGTTCGCGGCGCGATCGGCGGCGAAAGTGCCGGACATGGCGGCGACATGCGAGACTGCGCATTTCCACGCCGAGCTATCAGCCGGATCTGTTGCCCTGTCGTTGATGAGGTAGATGTTGCCGTTGACCCAATTGGGCGGCAGCGTGGAATCGAGCGAGACCCAATTGGTGCCGTCAAAGCGCAGCGGGGCATCGCCGCCCTCGTTGACCGCAATACCCCAATCTCCGCCTTGATTGGACAACTGCGAAAAACAGTAATTGCCGGAACTATGGCCTCGCCGGACCAAGATCGGATCGCCATCGGTCACGGAATAAGTGACATCGACTAGCTTGTCCTTATCGGCCGCGAACATTTTCTGATTGAACGCGCTTTCATAGGAAAACGCCGAAATGATCGGAGACCGCTCGGAAGGCGTTGCGCTGGTGTGATCCCATAGCGCCTTGTCCCAGAAAGCGGTGTCCCATAGCGCCTCATACTTCTCCAACGCGTGCAGATCGCTGTGCAGGACGCAGCCGCTGCGCAATGCCACCCCGCGCAGCGTCGGGCGCCAGTTATCGAGCACGACCGCGCCCCCTGGCTGCATGTAGGCGTAATTCTCATCAAGGACGAGCCCGCGGGTCGGCGCGGGAAACGACATCGTCTCCTGCTTCTGCGCCGCCTGGGGCTGGACAGCTACGCGGCGGAATGCTTGATACTGGCTCATGGCGTCGGCACTGGCCCAAACGGATAAGCAATCTTGGTCGCGCTCGAGACCGTCTGCCGGCCGATATAGATCGGCCCAGGACTGTCTGAGCCCATTGCGACGGCCATCGCATCAGAGTAAGTGCCGAGCTCTTCGTTGTAGGCAGCGCCCTTCTGCGATTTCCACTGCCAGATCATGCCGAGCTTCAGCAGCCTCTCATCGAGGCGAAAGCCATCGCTGTCGCTCTGGAAGCTATCGCCAAAGCCGCCGCTGTTGAGATCGATGCAGTTTTTATCGAGGTAGCCGTAGGTCGCAGTCTGGCCTGTCGCGAGCACCGGCGCGATGACGATATTGCCGCCATAGATCGTCCATTCGCCGTAACCGCTATAGATGTTAAGTTGCCTGCGGTTATTCCAGTCGTCAAAATCGACGATGAACCGCATCGGCGTCAGCGCGGAGGTCGACCGCCACAGATTTGTGGTCAGCAGCATCCGCTTGAAATTGACGGGCAGCGGAAACGCAGTCGTCGTGCCATCACCGACCAGCGTTCCCACGTTTCGAAATAGCGTCCACTCGCGGTTGTCGTAGGCAATGCGCTGCGCCATCTCATTGGCGAGGTCGAGCATCTCCTGCATCGTCCTGTTAGCAATGATGTTGCTGAACACGGATGTCGGCTGCTCGACGCCGACGACCGAGCACACTGCCTTGACGACCGCGAGAAGTGTCACGCGAGGTCTCCCGCTTTCACGTCGGTGGCGAGCCTGAGCAGCGTCTTGCGCGAGAGGTTGCCCTGCGGGGCGTGGCCGGTACAGGCGGTGATGTACTCGGCGAGCTGCTCGGCGGTCATGTCTTCGAAGTTTTCAGACTCGGCCTGCTTCTTGGCTTTCAGGATCAAAATATCTTCCTCGAGGATCGCATTACGCGCGGCCAACGCGTCGACCTGCGCTTGTAGCTGCATGTCCGGTGCCCGCCTCAGGGCTTCCTCCATGTAGGCCTCGGCTTGGTTCTTGAGCTCCCTGCCGTGGATGCCGAGGTTCTTCAGTTCGTTGCCCTCGATGCCGGCCAGCGTCTCGAGTGTATAGACGTTGAGAGCGCGGAGTTCGGCGCGCTTGGCCTCGGTCAAGAACGGCACATGGTCGAGCGGCGTGCCTGATTTGGTTTGCGTCTCGTCGCGCTTGAATTGCTGGAATTGGTGGCGAAAGCGCTCGGCGTAGGAGATCTGGTACTGCTTGCCGTTCTCGTCCTGCAGCCATCCGGTGGACATCGCCGTGGCGGGGAAGTGCTTGACCTCCTTGCTGCCAGGGCTGCGGACTTCGCAGATCGGGACATCGTCGAAGATCGCACGACCCTGTTCCAATGTCTTTTGTTCGTTCTCCATCGCGATCGTCTTGAAAACGACCACGAGCATTTCATCCGGATCCTGTCTCGGCATTTCGTGTCTCCTGTAATGTCCTAAAAGTTTAGCTGGCGGCCCCAGGGGTGGGACGGTGGTGGGGAGGCCGCCAGCGTTCGCCCTGCGGTTGGATTAGGCCGCGGGGTTAGTCTTCGTTTGATTCTCGACTTGAAAACTTCAGCGCTCGTTCCGCAGCTTTGCGCGCCGATATTGCCGCTTCTTTGGTGTCAAACAAACCAAGATTTTGCCGTTTGCGGCCAAGGCTGATTTGCGCCTGCCATTTCTTGCGCGCGGTATTCCAAAACACACCAATCACGCCGCTCTTGTTATTGATCGGGACACCGCGATTGGAACTGCTTAGGCTTGGCGTTACTTCGCGAAGGTTAACCAAGCGATTATCGGTCTTTACTCCGTTGATGTGGTCGAGCGTTTCAGGAATACGGCCCGTCACCATTTCCCAAATGGCCCGATGCGCCAGCAAGTAGCGATCGCCAACGCGCCCGTGAAAGTAGCCCCAATTGTTCAACACCGCTAACGCTTCGGTATTGGCGTAACGCGTATTCCAAGTGTTGCACGCCCGCTCCGCGCTATAGATCCGCTTTCCACTGTGCCGCTCGGGATTAAACGCAAACATTGTAATCGGCCGCTCTTTCCAGAACAATTTTCCGGTCTCTGAGTCGTAGCGCAGCAAATCGTTCAGTTTCGTCATTCGGTCCTCCCTCTGTTTTAGGAGGGAGGACTATACGCTCTATAACCTACCCTGTAGAGTAGGTGTTGACACTGTTATGCCGCTGGATTACTATCATACATGCGCCAATTGAAGAGCGGGTTAGTCATAGTCAATTCGCCCATCCAACCAATGAACTGAGCCACAGCGTCCTTATCTATTGGCATCTGGCCATCTGCATCGAAAATCCGATCGAAGTTTCTCTGCGGGTGATAGCGCAGTCTGAACGTATCGGTGTTGAGGCCAAAGGTCGTGTTCGCGGGACAGTTGCTGCCGATGCCGCCGTCAAGCACGATCTCCGCCCGCTTGCCGCCGCCGATATATTCGAGCGCCGAGAAGCCGAGCTGGCCGAGGCTCGTCTCGTTCTGTTGCCGCTGGATTGCGATCGTGGCTGCATCATAAGCCGCGTAATGCTCTGGGCTCATGATCAAGAGATCCGCGTAATCCTTGCCGCGAGACTGCCGCGTCATGGCGTAGTTGAGCATCGGCCGGATCGTGGTCGAGGTTACCTGAGTGCCAATACCGCTCAGCGAGACGCTGCCGGCCGAGCCGCTCGCGTCGAACGTCGTCGTTCGCCAGATCGTCGCCGAGCCGCGATCGATGCCGCCGTAGGTGCCGGAGTTGGTGACGATCGGGACGGCCGTGGCTAAACCGGTGATCTGCTTGTTGCCGTTGGCAGTCCCATCCGAATATATTCCTGCATCCATCGCATCGCTGAGCGCTTTCTCGGCTGCGGTGATGTAGGTCTCGTAAACATCCTCGAGCTGCGCTTGGCCCTCATTGTTGAGGATCTCCTGCATGCTTAGGATGATCGGAATCACGACCATCTTGGGATCATAGACTGCGTCGTTGATGATATCCAACGCAGGGTTGAGCAGCTGATCGTATCCGGAATACCACTGCGCGGAAGATTTTCCGATCTGCAGGCTCTGCCGGATCCGCGGCCCTGAGTAGGAATGCCAGAGGCCTTTCCGCTTGGTCGTGGCCAGCAAGATATTGTTGTTGGACACGAGATCCTCATAACCTTGCGAGCGATCCTCGAGCGCCATGCTCAGAATCTGCTGGTAGTTCGCATTGCTGGTGATATTAGGCATTTACGTTCTCCATTGGGGTTTCAGGCGCGACCCTGCATTCTGCTGATCGCATTTCTCACGGCATCTCGCGGCGACGCCGACGGCTTGCCACGGCGCGTCGCACCGTTGCTGGAGCCAGGGGAGCCGGAGATGGATCTGTCAGTTGCGGGTCGGGTCTGAGCCGATGGGTTGCGGGTCTGAGCCGCTTGGGTGCTCGGGCGAAGCAGGTTCGCTCGGCGGTATGCGGTGTCAAGATCGTAGCCATGCTTGATTTCCTGTTCGATCAGGTCACCGAGTTCATCTAGCCGCGGATGGCTGTTGGCGTAGTAGTCGACTGCGCTCCGCGTATAGTGAAATTGCTGCTGTGCTTGCGCCTCTAGCCAGCTTTGCTTGAGCTGCGCGATCTCCTGCTTCGCATTCGCAATCTGCTGTGCAGTGGCAATCTGCGCATTGTCCTGCTGGATCTGGTTATACTGCTCCGGCGTCATCGATGCGATGTAGAAGGCGATGTCGCGCAGCCCGATGCGCTGGCCATCCGACGTTTGCAGGCCGAGGTTGTTGACGACCGTGTCGAGGCCGGCGAGCGGATTCTTGCGGATCTTGTCCTCGAGCGCGACGTAGCTCGAGAGCGCCTTGACCATGGTGGTGCCGCAATCCTTCGCGAGCTTCTGGAACGGACGCAGGGTCTGCATCTCGTCGAAATCGGCCTTGTAGATTTTGTACGCTCGGCCGAATTCGTCATACATCCGATGCACTTCGGCGCGGACGCTTTCCGGCGCATGCTGCCAGTCGTGCTTGGAGTGATTGGCAAACCGGTTGGGTGGCTCGCGATAGGGCGCCTGCGGGTGCAGCTTTGAGTGCTCTGGCCGGTAGGTTTGGAGCTGTCCTGGCGTTCCTGGCTGGCGCTGCGATTGCTGCCTGGGATCTGGACTCAGGACTTCCTGTTGTCCCTGTTGCCTTGGCGCGAAGTGGCCATGCTCGGCGCGCTCGCGCGGGGGTGGCCCCTTCGGGACGGGGGCGTCGCCCTTGGGCCGCTTGCGCAAATCGAACTTCTGGTCCTCCGGCGGCTGGTTGTGCCCCATGCGGGCTTCCGCAGCCTTTGGAGCGGGCCTTTGATCGTGCCGGTCATTCCTGTCCTTCTGGCCTTGGCCCTTGTCAAAGGCCTTCTGAATGGCTTCGCGGCGGGTCGGAGTGTCCGGCGCTTGCGAGCCGACCGGATTGGGGGCGCTGGTCTGATCGACCTGAATCGGGACTTCGGCAGGCGCGGGGGCGCCGCCGCTGGGCGCGGCAACGGCAACGTCAGACATGTGGGGTGTGCTCCTTACCGGCGGTGGCCGGACTTAACCTGTTCGAAGGCGCGCTGGATGGTCTCGCGGCGCTTCACCTTGAATTCGGGCGTGTCGTAAGTCTTGACCCGCGGCTTTTGCTTTTCGGTGCCGACCTCGATCAGGCCGAGGCTACGGCCAACCGCCCTGAATTTGGCCTTGCTGGTGTAAAACTTGCCATCAACCTGTTCGGTCGGGTCTATGGTGTCGCTGATGACGTAGGGCAGCGGCAGATCAGAGCGGGCAATCTCGCGGGGTGGTCGCTTGACGCGCCACTTCCCTGGCTCGACCTCGATCAGCTCGATCATGAGCAGGCCACCACAACCATGGTATCGGTCGGCGAGGTCTGTCCGGCCCACGTCATCGTGTGGGTGCGTGAGCCGGTGTTAGTATCGTGACCGGCGGACAGGTACATCGACGCCGCGATCAGGGTTGCGCCGAGATCCTGGGTATAGTTGGTCGGCGTCGGTCCCGTCGCGGTGCCGGTGCCGATCTGCGATCCCGAGACAAAGGCGCAGCCACCGCCCGGCACCGTCACCGTCGTCGATGGCGCCTGATTGATCGCGGTCTGGTTGATCGCGACCGCCGCGCCGGACGGCGTCGTGCCGCTCGATCCGATCACACTTTGCACGCTGACACCGGCCCGCAGCATCGCCGCGCTGAACGTCGCGGTCAGGTTGATCGACGTGGTGCCGAGCGGGAATGTCACGTAGTAGGACTTTTGCAGCGACAGGTTACCGGCATTGGTGTTGCGGGCCTCACCGCCGGTAATGACGTTGGCGGTGCCGACGCTCGGCGTCAGCGTGTTGAGCGTGGCCGAGGTGCCAGCGACGCGGCCGAAGACATTGACCACTGCGGCAGTCGCCGTCGCATCGACCGCAAGGGCGCTGAAGGTATATGTCGAAAGACTGCTGGCACTGACCGCGCTGGAGACAGAACCAGCCGTCACGGTCGAGCCGCTGGTCGTGAACGACGCAGAAGCGACAGCAGAAGAGTAGCCGTAGCGATTGGCATGGGTGAAATAGGCAAAATAGGTGACGCCCGTCGATAAACCGCTGACATTGGCACTCTGTGCACCTGTGACTGAGACCGCCTGATTGCCCGAGGCCTTGGCCGCTGCTCCGGTGCTGTCGTTGCCAGCCTGGATCTGCGCCACGGTCGGCGGCGTCGATGATGTGGAAACAACCCAGTAAAGGGTACCGTTTGCGGTATCGGTCGTCACCGAGATGCTGGCCGAGTTGCCGGTCACACTTGACGAGCCAGCGCCGGAAAGCACCGGCCCCACTGGCGGGACGACATTCACGGTGCGCTTCGGCCCCGTGGTCGGGAAGCCGGAGGCATCGGTGCCCTCGATGTAGAAATTGAGGCTCTGGCCGCTATAGCTCGCGAGCGAGCCGACCGTGACGATGTTGCTGCCGGACATCGCCAGGATGCCACCAAACGTATTGTCGTAGGGCTTGATCACGTAGGTGGCGGCGCCGGTCGCGGTGCCGATCACCGTGCCTGGGCTAGAGGCCGGATCGACGTTGCAATCCAGGCCGAAACCGTGGCCGCCGCTCCACACCGGCAGGATCACCAGCGGATTCGGCGGAATGACATCGGTCGGGTCGGAAAACTGCTTGTAGACCGAAATATCCTGCACCGTGAACGAGAGCTGTCCGACCACCGGTGGATCGACATTGAGCGGCGTAGAGGCGGCCACCGTCATCGAGTTGTTGAGGTTGTAGGTGCCGGTGCCCCCGGCGCCGGTGCCGAACGAGGTGATGGTGGTACCTCCAGTCACGCCCGCGCCCGACAAGGTCTGGCCCACCGCGATGCGGGTCGAACTGTCGATCGACGACACCGTGAGCACGCTGCCGGTCACCGATCCGGTAAAATTGCCGGGGTAGCGCTCGTAGGAGAAGCCGATCGCGTAGTTGATCAGCAGATGGTGCCAGTCCGTCACCGTGCCGTCGAACGCAAAGGCCGACATCGGCACCTTCGCGGTCTCGATCCCGTTGCAGTAGAAATAGGTGAAATCAGCCTGCGCGACCGCCGAGAACTCGACCAAGCCGGTCGAGGGATTGAGGCTGGCGCCCATGTCGAACCGCGCGCTGCCGCCCGCAAGCCCGTCCGCCGAGGTGTTATAGATATGTGTGGTCTGAGCCGCGATGCGGACGTTCTGCTGGATGCCGAACAGCTCCGTGAGATCGCGCTCGGAGTGCTGAAGATCTGCGGTGATTGTGCACGAATTGACGTTGGCTGGCTGCACTTGGTTCAGATTGTAGGTGCCGGTGCCGTCAGAGTTCACAGCGCCAAGAGACGCAATGTAAGTGCTTGGACTGGATGTCTTGATCGAGTTGGTGCCGTCGCTGCCGCTGATCCGCATCCCGACCTGCAGCCGGTTCGGCCAGTACGCCGGTTTCGACTGGATCGCCGTGATCGTGAGAACACTGCCCGCAGCCGATCCAGTCAGCTTGTAATCGCCGTTATATTTGTCGTTCAGCGTCCACAGCAGTGCGGGAAATGCCGTCGGGCCGCCATACTGGTCATACTTGCCGTTGACCTTGACCATGAACGGCAGCTTGAACTTGGCACTCTGCGTCGTGCCCAGCATCGAGGCCACGAACGGCTTCTTGTTTCCTTGACTCGTCACGACGACAGGCAGCGAGGCACGGACCAGCGGGAACTGGTCGCCGCCCTTCATGACCAGACCGGCGTCGGTGATATCGACCATGCCGAAAGTCGGAAATGTCGGCTCGATCGCCTGCCAGTTGTAGGCGGGCTGCATCTTGATGAAATAGCCATAGCCGAAATCGGCATCGGCGTGGTCCGAAGTCATGTAGTCGAGCGGATTGAACGCCCAGATGCCCCTGGCGCTGGGATCGTTGAGCCCTGCCGCGTTGCCCTGGTAGTAGCCGGTCCGGAACGAAATGCCCTTGCGGAAATCGTTATAGAATACGCGCGTGGCGTATTTCGCGGGCACGCTGGAGGTCGCCGTGGCCTCAACGGTCGGCGGCGTGCTCTTGTAGGGGCTGCCAGCCACCAGGATCGAGGACAGGCCGTGCTCGATGGCGAGCTGGCCGAACACCTTGTCCAGCTCGATGGTCGTCAGCGTCCCGCTGATGATGAGGAAGCGCTGGATCACGCCCTTCCAGGGCTGGGTGTCGTCGATGCGACAGCCAAACCTGAATTTTGACAGACTGGTGGTCGGAATGTTGCCGACTGCGGTATACGGGGACTGGAAGGCGGGCGTGTCGGTGGCGCCGTCGATCGACGTATTTGAGACGCCCGAGACTTGAAAATCCGCAGCAAAGATATGATCGACGCCGGACCACGACGTGGTCGTGGAATTGTCGACAGACCACAGGTTGGACGCCACGACGTCGGTGGCCATCTTGCTCTGGAAGCGGCTGTCGCCCGAAACCGATCCGCCGCCATAGCCGCCGATGGAGGCCGCGCTTCCCGCAATCGTGGCATCGCAGAACGCCACGGTGATCATGGTGACGGCCGCAGCCCCGAGCCCTCCTGGCAGGCCCGTGGTCGCGCCACCCATGCGCTCGATTACGTTGCCGGTGAACACGAACCCTGGCTTACCGTTGCGCGCCGTTGCCGAATAGGTTGCAAATCCCGATGATAGCGGTGTCAGCGCGTTGCCTCCGCCCTTCGACGTGATCTGCGTGACATTGCTGCCGGACAGCGTGATGCTGGTCGCATCGTTGGCATTGTAGTCGCGCAGCACGCGCGCACCGAAATAGGTCGTCAGATCGAATGGCGTGCCAGCAGCGGCGCCGATCCCGTAAACCACCGGCATGCCGATCTGCGCCTTGGTGACGGCCGTGCCGAACCCGTTGATCGCCTCGTCAACCGGCGTGCCAACGCCATTCGCCGTATTGTCAACAACGGGGAGGCCGCCGCTGGCAACGGTGACGACGGGGAGGCCCATTCATTTCTTCCGGTGCTTGGGCGCGAGCGGTTTGCGCCCGTGGTGGCTGTGCGTCGGCTTGAAGTCGCCCTCGTCCTCGGCTTCCTCGATTTCCTCCTCCAGCTCGTCAGGGTCGGCTGCCGCCGCCAATGGAGGATGTCGCTGATCGATAGCCGCGAACAAACCGGCCGCGTCTCTAAACACGAAATCAACCGGGTCAGATTCAACCGGCCCATTCCTGACCGAGCACTGCACTGTCACGGGCTCCAGCCAGAGCGACGGCTTGACGCCTGTGCTGACTGTATCGGGTTCGTTAAACACCGTGGGTTCATCATGGCCCGCAAAGTGGATCACGCTTTCTGCCGAGAAGCCGGTGCCGACGACATCGAGCGTGAAATCCGGATCTCCGATCGCGCAGGTAGCAGGCTCAAGCGACGTAATAACCGGCATATCCGGAAGCACGGCCGGTTCGTTGATGCTGTTCGGAAAAGCCATCCAGGTGCGCGAGCTGGTCGGTTCATTGATGGAGACAATGCCCATATTGGCCTCACGAGTAGGTCAGGGTTTGCGCTGCCGTCGTCACCACGCCGCCGGTCACAACCGTGATTGAGGAGGCGCCCGCGCTGGTGCGCTTGGTGACAACCGCCGTCAGCGAAGTTGCCGAGACGTAGGTTGTCGTCATCTTGACGCCGTCCCGATAGATCACGGACTGCTTATTAAAGCCGGTCCCGGTCGCTGTGATGGTATCGGTGCCGGTCGCGCCTGATACTGCCGTCGTCGGTGAGATCGAGGTGAGCGTCGGGTTTGTCGCAGGCGAAAGCGTCGAGGCGTGCGTTTGATTTGGCATCGGCATCGAGCCGAAGCCGGTCGCCGCCGCCGGGAGAGCTGGGCCGGATCCGACCATGACCGTCGCGCCACCAGGGGTAAAGATTGATGACGAATAGGTTTGCGTGAACGAGGTTTCGGTGCCCTTGCCCTCGCCATCATTGCTGATGCCTGCTCCTGGCGCACCGGCTGTGTTGGCTGCCGCGGTCTTGGCGGCGAACGTGGTCCTGTTGGTCGAGGGCTCGTTCAGCGAGAAATTCGTGCTCGCGTTGAAGGCAAAGCCGTCATCGACGGCGGCCTGGGCCGGGTCGAGCGGCGGCGTGTTGCCGACGAACGAGAGATTGGTAGGCGGGGTCGGGTTGGCGTTAGTCACGGTATTGGCATTCTGCGCCATTGTTTCGCTCCATTGGCTTTGGTAGAATTCCGAGTTTTTAGGAGTGTGCGATGCCTGCGATATTCGAAGACTATGAAGACGACGAGCCCACGAAAGAGCTGAAGCGAGCCGTCATCGCGCTGATAGATGAAATCCGATACTGTGACGAAGACAGCGCCCAGCAAAAATTCCTCAAGCGGCAGCTAAGAGGTCTATGCCGCTACCGAGAACATGGAAACGGCATTCTTCACGATCTCGCCCCAGATATTCTTTACGGCGACGAATATTGATCCTGGCGCGCCAACGCGCCCATCACGCCCGGCGCGAGCAAGCCTGTTCCGAG
>Ga0306921_10000167_pt1 | contig 50077 bp, 38 predicted proteins | sample sta12Cox44000080_FD_203760 | JGI IMG/M metagenome (GOLD analysis project Ga0306921, IMG submission 203760) | Lab enrichment of tropical soil microbial communities from Luquillo Experimental Forest, Puerto Rico - statoxic.12C.oxic.44.000.080 (v2)... | ecosystem: Environmental > Terrestrial >... | reverse complement strand
AGGAATCGGAGGGCTTGCAACCCGGGGCGCCACGGGCGTGGGAATCGGCGCAGGCGTGGGAGCGGCTGCCGGGTTAATGGCGGTGCTGCTCACTCGCGGCCCCGATGCAGAATTGCCACGCGGTACCACCGTCGATGTGACGTTGAATCGCCCAATTCTTCTGGACGCGGAGAAGGACCAGTTTACCGGTCCGGGCCAAGCTTCTGCTTTGGCGGGGCCACAGAACCGCGAGTCGCAGCACGGCAAAATTCCTTTTTAATCAGCCCTCTTAATCAGGTAGATGGGCACCCGACGTTAAGAAATCGCAGTCGCAGTTTTCGTCGCGGCAGGCTTCGCATCGCCGAAACGTAGTGGCGAAAAGCAGCTCGTCTCGAATTCGGGTTTTCCGCTCAGGATCCAGCGACTCAAGAGCTTTGCGGTTACTGGTGCAAGAAGAATTCCGTTCCGATAGTGTCCGGTTGCCATGTAAAGTCCGCGGATGTCAGTCGGGCCCAGAATTGGAAGGTGGTCCGGAGTTCCGGGACGCAAACCCGCCCAGGCATCCACAAGTTGTGCACTCGCGAGAGCCGGCGCAAGCTCAAGCACTCCGTCGAGAATCGTACGAACTCCTGCGGGCGTCACGTGCTTATCGAAACCGGCGTCTTCCAAAGTGCTTCCGGCGATAATCCGCCCATTCGGGCGCGGTACGAGGTACGCTTTGCTGGAGCGTAGCGTTCTTCCAAGCGCTACGCTCTTCGATTCGAGTGCGAGTAGTTGTCCTCGTACCGGACGAGTGGGCGCATAGCGGCCAAGCCAATCGATTCCTGCTGAGAAACATCCCGCCGCTATGACGATACATTTTGCAGAGACATTTGTAGCGCGCGTGACTACGCCGCCACAGTGATTTCCGTTGAGGGTCAGGCTTTCCACGGGCGAATCACTCCAGATTTCAACGCCGCGATTACCTGCGGCTGTGAGCAACGCATCCATCAACATTCTGGGATCGATCGTTGCTTCCTGCGGAAGCCACGCAGCTGCGCGGACTGCCGGTCCGACAGCGGGCTCGGCTTTCCGCGCCACTTCGATCGTAACTGGTTCAACGGCGAGATCCAAAGTCTGGTACTGAGCGACCATTTTGTCGCGCTCTGATTCGCCGTGCGGCGCTGTGAAAGCCTCGATTACTCCGTTGCGGGCGAAAGCGGTGGTTTTTCCCGATCGTTCCTCAAGGGAGGCAATAAATTCGGGATAAAGCCGCATGGATTCCTTAGCGAGCGGAACCAGCGGAAGGGCATCCGGCGAGTCTGGCCCGGGCGACAACATTCCCGCCGCGGCCCATGACGCTTCAAGCCCGGGCTGCTGGCGATCGAGCAAGACGACGTGGAGTTTTTTGCCTGCCAGCTCGAGCGCAATCGAAGCGCCGATCACGCCGCCGCCGACGACAATCACGTCTGCTACTTTCACGCGATTATCTTAGCAAAACGCAGAACGCGATGCCTTGAAGGAGACCAGCTAGAAGATGCTAGAGAGAATTGACCAGCTCGACGGAGAGAAGGCGGGCCTTTTGGGCGAGATTCTTGGCGCGAGCGAGATCGCCTTCTTTGGCCGCATTGCTGGATTGGTCGAGGAAGCTGCGAATCTTGTCGGCCAGATCGGCTTGTTGGGCGTTAAGCCGCTTTCCTTTTGTCTGATTAAGATTTCCCTTCGCGACCTCAATATCTTCGCTGGTACCGCGCTGGTAATTTGCCTTCTCGCTTTCCGAGAGTTGCGGCGAAATCTGCGGAGCGGGCGGACGCGCGTGGTCTTCCGCAGCAGAGGATGGCTCCGGCTCGGGCGCGGGCTTTTGTGGTTTTGGCGCGGGCTTTGTTGCGGGCGCAATTATCGGCGGCGGCGCGGTAGACGCAGCTGGGATGTCTGGTGCGGGTGTCTGAACTGCAACCGGCGGCATGGCGGTCGTATCGGGAGCAGTGGTCGAAGGCGGTGGAGTTTCAATCGCGGCTTGTGCCGGCGGGGCGCTGACGGGGGCGGCGGCCTGGACTTTCTTTTCGCCACACCCGATGCTGAGGAGCGAGAGTCCGCTCGCAAGCAACGCCAGGAGGGCTCGAGCGTTGGGATTACGGCTGGGCATTTATCTTTTTATCTTCTGCAAAGGGCGTGCTGAAATCGCGAACCTTTCCGGGGACAAGATCAACAGAATGGGCCAGGGGCAGTTCGACCCGGAAGGTGGTTCCGCGCCCTACGTCCGACTCAAATTCTATCTGACCATTGTGCAGTTGCACAAATCGAAACGTATTGGCCAGTCCGATGCCCGAACCACCGGGCCGGGTAGTAAAAAACAGCTGAAATATCTTCTTCTGATCCTCCGGTGAGATCCCTTTTCCCGAATCTGCCACGGAAATGATTGCACTCTCGCCACTGCGCCGCAAAGCGAGGGTGATGCGTCCACCTCGTGGTGTAAACTGCGAAGCATTCAGCAATAAATTGAGCACCGCCTGGTGAATCAGTTGCTGGTCGATCAACAGTCTGGGAAATTCCGAAGGCAAATCGACGCGCAGATCCACGCCCGCCCTCAAGATCGAAGGACGCGCCGCATCGATCACCTCCTGAAGCAAAGGCCGGACGTCCGTCTCTTCCAGCTTCATTTCCACCGGCTTGGTAAAATTCAAGAAGGTTTTCACCGCGCGATCGAGCCGGTCAATCTCGCTATCAAGCATTTTCACGGCTTGCTGCGGCTCAGGATCGATGGGCATGTTCGCCTTCAGCACTTCCAGCCAGAGGCGCATGGAGTTGAGCGGGTTCTTCACCTCATGCGCCACGCCGGCGGTCACGCGTCCCAATGCAGCCAGCCGCTCGGAGACCTGCAGCTGATTGCCGATGCGCTCGAGTGATTCCACGTCGCGCAGCGTAACCAGCGTACCCATGCGCGCGCCGTGCTCGCGAATCACCTGCGCACTCAATCCAATACGCGTTGGCCCAGGACCGGCTTCATACATAAGCTCCGCGCCCTCGACTGGTTCTATCTCATCTTCTTTGATGTGCAAAACCCTTCGAACGGCGTGTGCCTCTGGAAAAATCTCGCTCACACGATGTCCTCGAAGGTCCGCGGCGCGCCCTCCCAGGAATTTCTCGACTGAGGGACTCACCAGCACAGCTCGCCCCTCGGCGTTAAAAAGCAGCAAGCCATCCTCGAGCCCGCCCATTACCTGATCGAGGTTTTCGCGCAACGTGCTGAAAATTTCACGGACATCGCGGAGCTGCTTTCCGATGCCGACGATTTTCGCGCTGACCCTGCCGAACTCATCGGTTCGTTCCACCGGTTCGACATCGAACTCGCCCGCCGAAATGCGATCCAGTTGAGTCGAAATGCGGTCAATCGGAGCCAACGAAACACGGGTGACAAGCAAAGCAAGGAAAGTGGAGAGCAGAACTGCCGCCAGGGCGTAGTAACCGGCTTTTTTGAGACTCGGAGAAATTTCATCGCGTATAAGAGCGGATGACATGCCGATGCGAATATCGCCGAATTTGGACTGATTCAGATCGAATGGGTAGCGGAACTCGTAAACTTGTGGCGGTCCATAGAGCGTGCGGAGCTCTTGAAAGAAGCCCTGCTTGTGGACTAGCGAAGAAATATCGGGGCGGGTAGCCAGTTTTTGGCCGCGCAGGCCAGAATCACTGGAGATGAGCACGATGCCGTTCTGGTCGGTGATTGTAATTTCGTAAATCGTTGCGGTATATCCGACAGCCGACTCCAGCAGCGAATTCAGAGCAGTGCTATTGTCGAGCGCCCGACGGACGTATTCGCGCAAATCAGTAGCGCTTGGCGAGGCCGGTGTTTCACCACTCTCGGCGGCGACTTGGAGCGCGCTCCGACAGGCGAAAAATACCTGGCGCGCGACGAGAACGGCGCGATCCTCCGACTGTCGCAAAACCTGCTTGGTGAGTTGGCCGAGGTAAAGGCCGGAGACAACTGCGACAACCGCCAGGACCAGCAGCGAGATCGCCAGCGTGAACTTCGTTTTAAGGCTGAGCCGCATCTTTCCGCCCTGCCTCGTACTCTTTCAACTTATTGTGGAGGGTCTTCAAGCTGATGCCGAGCAAGTCCGCCGCGCGAGTCTTGTTTTGATTGGTCGCGGCAAGCGTCTGGAGTATTAATTCGCGTTCCACGGCGTCAACGGTGGTACCAATCGGGAATCGCAGCCCGCCGAGGCCGGAAACCATCGTTGTAGGCGTCCGTCCGAAATCGGAAGGTAGGTGCTGGCGCGTGATGGTGCCCCGGTCGGACGCAATCGCGGAGCGCTCCAGCACGTTGCGCAGTTCGCGAACATTGCCGGGCCAGGGATACGACTTGAACATTTCCATTACATCGGCGCCCACACCTGAAACTGTTTTCCCATGTTTCTCGGAGATTTCAGCGAGCAGCCGTTCGACCAAAGGCTGCAGATCTTCCTTGTGCTCCCGCAGCGGCGGCAGATTAATGTGGAACACGTTCAACCGGAAGTAGAGGTCGCGGCGCAGCTGGCCGTCGGCCACCGCCTGCTCGGGATTTTTGTTCGTGGCAGCAAGAACGCGCACATCCACCGGCGTTTCCACTTTGCTGCCGAGGCGCCGCACCTTGTGGTCTTCGAGAACGCGCAGAAGCTTAGCCTGCGTCGGCGCGGGCATCTCTCCGATTTCGTCGAGCAACAGAGTTCCGCCATCAGCCAGTTCGAAGCAACCGATCCGGCGTTCTGCGGCGCCTGTAAATGCCCCTTTTTCGTGGCCGAAAATTTCGCTCTCCATCAGGGATTCTGGAATTGCCGAACAATTGATTGCGACGAAAGGCTTGTCGGCGCGCGGCGACAGCATGTGAATCGACCGCGCCACCATTTCTTTGCCGGCGCCGGTCTCTCCGGTGATGAGCACTGAGGCCGTGGAGGGTGCGGCAACCTCTACCTGGTGCAACACGTCCCGCATCTCACGCGAAGCGCCCACCAAAACCCCGAGCTTGCCTGCGTCCCGCAATTCTTTGGTCAACGCCGCCACGGCTCTTTGATCGCGGACGCGTCCAAGCGCGCGATCGAGTAGGGCATGGAGTACGGGAGGCTTTAGCGGTTTCTCGATGTACCAGAAGGCGCCCGCTTCGATAGCTTGCACTACGCGCTCGTCGCTGCCGCGGCCGGTGATGATGATCACCGGTATGCGTTCAATCTCGTCGCCGAGATGGCCCAGCAAGTCGAGGCCGTTCATTCCGGGCAGTTCGACATCGGCCAGTATTACGCTGGGGGCGAATTCGGGGAACTTCGCCAGAGCGTCCTCGCCGCTAGCGACCCCCAGAACTTCGCAGTCCCACTTGCGCAAGAGCGCTTCGTAGCCCTTGCGTGCGTTGTCTTCGTCTTCGACTATGAGTATGCGTTGCGATTGATTGTCCGGTGGCATCGTTGAATCGAGCCTACCAGCAGTTTCGCGGAAATCCAAGCGAGCGGCAAGAATGTGGCGTAGTGCGACGAACGGACGCAAATCTCCTGCCCGGCAAGGATTGATATCCCGCGAAGCGGGACAGCTGAAGATGCTGTGTGTCCGCGTTACTAGGTGCTAGGTACGGCCGGCATGAAGAGGCCGCTCGAGAACAATCTCCAGCTTAGTGCCTTTCTCAAGCGTGAATTCCTGCCCGAGTCCGTAAGCGATCATAAAGGCTTGTGCTGCAGCCGTAGCGGCAGCCATCGCGGCCTCTTTCTCTTTGCCGCTCGACATGCCCGTAGCGGCGCCGGCGAATGCGCCCGCCATCGCAGCCTTCATTGCCTGGTCCTTATTTACGGATGAGGCTTGAATTTCACCTTCACGGTCGTAGAGCACGTGGATCGAGTGAACTCCCGGAGCATCGATCAACTGCGCTACAAAAGGCCGCCAGCCGCGCGGCGTCTGGATGTCGTCAAACGTTAGCCACATGCGCGCGCGTCCCGTGTCTCCGGCGGCGTGAACCTTATCTATATGCCCGCGGATGCGAACACCCTGCGGAATCACATCTCCCTCCGCCGTAGTAACCGGCTCGAGGGTGGTCGCGATGAACCGCCGGCCCGCCTTGTCGTGCTTGGTGTCGAGCGTATCCTCCAAACCGATAAGCAAGCGCGGACCTTCCGGAATCGGCGGCCGTTCGATCGCTTGATGTTGCGAATGGTTGTGAGGCTTTCGTGCGGGCCTTACCGGCGGCTGATCGTTCGTCGCTCCCTGGGCCTGAGAATCGACGGACTGATCAGGCTGCAACTCGGTTTGTTGGCTGCCTTGCTGATCATATTGCTGGCTGGCGAATGCGGGATATCCGGCTGCGGCGAGAATGGCCACGGCAGCCAGAAGCATCTTTGCGAACCTCATATGCTTCTCCTAACTTATTTGGCTTGCCGCCTTCGCCGGGAAGGGAAGACGTTCGGAAGACATTATACACGAGATGGCCGCAACCGAATACCGGTCAATCCAGACCTTGCAGCACTCCCCCGTCGGCCTGGACGCTGAGAAATATTTGTTCTTGTATTCGGAAGCCGTGAATTATAATCCGCCCCGTTACGGCAGCTTGTTCTGATGGGTTCCCAGGTCTAAATCATTTGGACTTTCAAGCTATTGCGTCCGGTGCGAACGTGTTTCCGGTGCCATCGTAGCTGTTGCTATTCGGTTTAAGAATTAATGTAGGGCCGAGGCAATTTTGGGAGGAGTAGATGAGAATTCTGAAGGGCATGACAGTGATTTTTTTTCTGGCACTCTTCCTAACGTCGGGCAGCTTTGCCGATGATGCCAAAAGTGCACGCGCCAGCGCCGAAAAGACTAGCGCTGAAAAAAAGGATCAGCCGGTTGCTGCCGCTGATAGCGAGGCGTCCGATCCGAAATCCGACCCTGCAACCACACCAGCTCCGCCTGCGGCGCCCGCCGCGCCTACGCCCGCCGCGAATCCAGCGCCGGCTCCGGTTCCCCAGCGGTCCCCATCGCAGGACAGCTACGAACAGGTACCCAAGTACGTGCCCATGCCGGCCCTCGACGGCAATCCGGGTCTGTTCACGTTAGAAACCGGCGACACATTGCCGCGAGGAGCAGTGGATCTCTCGATTGGCGTGAATAAATTCTCGCGCATGCCGGGCAATATTACGGTGTTACAGACGGTGCCCGCCTTCGGCATGGGGTTTAACCGGTGGTTCTCCGTTTTCTTTCAGATTGCGGCCGACGAGCATATTCACGTGGACCAGCCGTCGCAGTTGAGCTTGAATGCCGCGACCCTCGGCTTCCCCCAATACCGAAATACGATCTACCGTTCGATTCTGCCCGGAACAGGCATCGCGCCCGCCTATGTCGAGGATTATCCGTTTGCGTCGCACAATGGTGGCGGTGTAGGCGAGCTTGATCTGGGTTTCAAGATTGGCTTGCTCTCGGAAAAACGCGGCAAACCCTTCAGCCTGTCTCTTCGTAACGACTTTTTTATTCCTACTTCCTCAGGATTGAGCGACCTGCTCCGGAATGAGGTTCAGTATGGGCGTTTCAATTATGGAATCGGCCTGGAGGCGAGCAAGACGGTCTTCCACAACAGCATGCTTATTACGTTTAACTGGTCTTATCGCTTCCGCCCGGGCCAAAAATTCTCAACAATCGACCTTTTGAATTTGCCCGGACCGCCAACGGCTCCCCCACCAATCGCCCCTGCCGTACTAAATCTTTCCGACGAGATGGGCATAGGCGCTGGTATGCTCGTTTTCCCCGGCAAGCGTTTTCAGATCATAACGGAATATACCGGCCTCATTTACGTGCGCAGCGGCATTCAAAATACAACTTTTGGCGGGCGCGATCCCGTCGACACAACGACCGGCATCCGCATCTATCCCATCAGGAGAGTCGCCCTGGACATCGGCTACCGATATTCGCTGAGCTTGCTGAACCACCAGGACCGCAACGGCTTCATCGTCAAGCTCGCGGGAGCGTACTGGCCCGAAAAACCACGCGAGCCGGATCAATTGACATCGTCGTGCTCGGCGGATAAATCGTCGGTCGTCGAAGGCTCGAACTCGTCCGTACAAACGACAGCTACCGCCACCGATTCGTGGGGACATCCGCTGACGTACGTATGGACTGCCAACGGGGGTAAAATCACGAATGGCACGAGTCCCTACGCACGATGGGATTCCGAGGGAGTGGGGCCGGGAACCTACACGCTTTCGCTGCGTGTTGATGACGGGGCGGGCAAGACGTCAAACTGTTCGACGAATGTTCGAGTCGAACCCAAGCCGAAACCGCCGGCGCCTACGATGTCTTGTTCTGCGGATCGATCTTCGCTGGCAGCAGGTGAACGCGCGCAAATCACGGCAATGGTGAACGATCAGTCGAACACGGCGTTGCGTTACAGCTGGCAAGCAAATGGTGGTCAAATTGTAGGCGCCACGGAATCGAGCTCGAGCGTGCAATTCGATACGTCAGGGCTTGCTCCTGGAACTTATACGGTAACGGGCCGCGTGGAGAATGGCGCCGGCGGAGCGGCTGATTGCTCCACGTCGGTGACGGTGCAAGAGCCGCCGGCTCCGCCGCAGGCGAGCAAGATCAGTGACTGCTCGTTCGGGCCTGGAAGCGCGCGGGTGGATAACGTTTGCAAACGCGTGCTTGACGACGCCGCTGTGCGATTGCAGAGCGATCCGAAGGCGAAAGTCGTGCTCGTCGGATTTGCCGATCCGAGAGAGCCGGGTTCCGCGAAGCTAGCTTCGCGTCGCGCGGATGAAGCGAAGAAATACCTTGCCGGCAAGCAGGGGATCGACGGGTCGCGCGTCGATGTGCGGTCGTCAACCGGCACGGCAGGCGCCGGCAAGGAAAATCGGCGCGTCGATGTGGTGCTGGTGCCGGACGGCGCGACTTACTGATCGAAGTGCTGAGGGAGAAGGAAGGCGCTGGACGTTGGGGGACTTGGGAAGAGCGCGGCTACCGGCCGTACTCCCGGATTTTTTCCGGTTGATTCGCTGCCCGCATTCGTCTCAGCAATAGCTGCCATGACGGCATGTGTTAACCCTCTCCGTTGTCCGCGGCGTAGCCTGTCCATTCTCCGCGTATGTTTGCTCTTTCTGGCTGCTGCGCTGGCAGCTCCCAGCGCGGAAACTCAAACGTGGAAACCTCTCGGGCCTGACGGCGGCGACGTACGCACGCTGGCAAGCGATCCTTCCCGGCCCAACTTCGTCTACCTCGGTACCACCGACGGCCACATCTTCGGCTCCGAGGATGGAGGCCAGCACTGGCAGCTTCGCGGGCTGGCAGGTGACGCGCACAACGCTATCGTCACAGCAATCCTCGTTGACCCGCGAGACTCCGATCTTCTGTTTGCTTCTATTTGGACGCGCGAAAAGCAGGGCGAAGGAGGCGGAATCTATCGCAGCACGGATCGGGGACGATCGTGGCAACCTGCCGGTCTGGTTGGCCACGCGGTGCGCGCTTTTGTGGCAGCGCCGTCTGATCCGGATACTCTCGTGGCCGGCGCTCTCGATGGCGTGTTTTGTTCGCGCGACGCCGGCAAAAATTGGGAGATGATCACACCCGCGAACGATCCCGAACTCCGGAACTTTGATTCACTCGCCGTCGACCCGCAGAATCCCGAGATCATCTACGCTGGAACGTTTCATCTTCCGTGGAAAACCGTTGACGGTGGCCGCGACTGGGCTGCGATTCACGAAGGCATGATTGACGATTCCGACGTGCTCAGCCTTGCGGTGAACCCATCGAATCCGGCGCAGGTTTTCGCCAGCGCTTGCTCGGGTATCTACCGCAGCGATGATGCCGGTGCGCATTGGAAACGAATTCAAGGCATCCCCGACTCGTCGAAACGAACTCTGGTGATTCGATTCGATCCGGGCGAGACGAACACGCTGTATGCTGGCACCACCGACGGGCTCTGGAAGTCAACGGAGGGCGGTGCGAGATGGCGCCGTGTATCGCCGAGAAATTGGATCATCAACGCTCTCGCGGTTCTTCTCTCGACTAATGTACCGACGTCCGATGAACGCAAGTCTCCGGAACAAACCTACGCTTACGTCTTGATTGGCACCGAGCAGCAGGGCGTGATGGTGAGCGATAGCACGACGGATACCTTCGGGTCGGCGAATGCAGGCTTTGCACATCGGCGCGTTGTTTCGCTTGTTGTGGATCGCGAAAATCCGGGCCATCTGGGGGCTGTGCTGGCGAATGCCGCCGATTCAGTTGTCATGTCAGACGACGCGGGTGAGACGTGGGCGTCACTTGGTTCCGGTTTGGCACCCGCATCCGTGCGGCGGCTCTTCTCTACGCCTGTCGGCTGGTACGCGGCCGTCGCATCGGGCGGGTTGATGCGCCTGGATATAAGAAGTGGTCGTTGGGTCCGCGAGGGTCTGGTCATTGATGTGAACACCGCGAGTGCGGGACATTCCATGGCTGCACGCGCAAAGCCGGCCGCAGCAGCCGCGTTCAGCGCGGTGGTTAACGATTTGGGGTTCAGCGATACAGCATGGTTTGCTGCCACCGAAGAGGGACTATTCACATCGAGGGATGCAGGAAAATCGTGGACGCGAGTGTCCTTTTCGTCGCTCCCATTACCGGTGGACTCAGTTCGCGTTTCTGCGGACGGCGCCGAAATTCGCATCGTATCGTCGCATGGCATGGTGTTTTCGAGCGACGCAGGCCGCTCCTGGCAATGGCACGATCTTCCGCTCGAATCGTACGGTGCCCTCCGCTTGGAAGTCGCAGACCAACTCACGCTTCTAGTCGCTTCTCCCTCTGGCCTCTACATTTCACGCGACGATGGGATAACGTGGACGAAAGTCCAGTCAGGACTCCCGGCTTCGCCAGTCAACGACATCCTGGTGCGCCCGGAATTCTGGGTCGTATCGCCTGAAAAGGGCGGCCTCTATATCTCTCGCGACCAAGGAACGAGTTGGTCCCGAATCGAAAATCCCGCCGGTGACACGCACAGCGACAATTTTCAAGTGCTTGAATCTGACGCCAACGCAAATAGCATCTATGCAGGTCCGGCGAATGAGAGTTTGTATATGATTGAATTGGCGAGCGCTTCGGCTTCGGCTGCGGCTGCGCGCGTGAGCGCCGGCCACTAGCGTCAGGCCAAGGATCAAATTACCGACCTGAGTTTCAAATCGGGATAACTAGGTAGCCCGATTCTACATCCTCAATGCGCTTATAGACTTAGTCCCCCATCCGTTCTTTACGGACTTGTACGTTTGACCTTTTTTGGAACTACATTTCGGGTTTCGAACCAGGGCAGGAGCGAATAAGGCAATGGGCTCGGAAACGCCGCTCGGCGCGCCCAGGACCGGTTTTCCAGCAGAAACGGCCGAAATATTTCGACATGAAATCAATAATCCACTAACAGGGATTCTGGGGAATGTGGAGCTGTTCTTTCGCATCGTTCTCGTTTGCCGCCACCCGCCGTGCAGCGCCTGCAGGTCGTCGTCGATCTAGCCTCCTGCGTGAAACCACTCGACGGCTGAGCAATGTATTGGAGGCCGGGCGGACTCGCTGAGAGCTGCTTCGTCCCCTTTGGCGAGTGCTTACGCTCGGCTTTCGCTCGAAAGAACCCTGTAAAGCAATTGAGCATCTGGAGATGCTACTTCGCGTCGCGCGTCCCAAGAGGAATCGCAGCTGCAGCCGCCCGCGCCTTCGCCAGCATCGCGTCCAGGTCCTCACGCGCAAAAAATCTTCCATGTAGAACAACCGCCGTGATTTTTCCCGTATAAGCGATGTCTACTGTTGGATCGCCGTCCAGCAGCACCAAATCCGCAAGATAACCAGCAGAAATGCGCCCGGATTTTGCGATAGCCAGGAATTCTGCCGGATTCAGTGTCGCGGTTTGTAGAGACTGGAGGGGCGTGAGACCGGCATTGACAAGCATCTGCAACTCCCGGTGAAGGCTTGTGCCAACGAAATCGTAGCGGTCCAAGGAGTCGCTGCCTGCAAGCAGGCGCACGCCGGCGCGATGCATTTCGCCTGTCAATTTTCGATCGTTCTCGAACTGGCGCTGCCACCAGGCTTCCGTGTCGCGCTCGTCTTTCGTGGGGTTCTTGGCAGGGGGCCATTCCTTTCGCAGCGATGCCGGCAGATAGACGAATTGCGGATCGTCGGGCGGCATTTCGAGCTGGTGAGCGTTCACCCAGATCGAAAATAGGGTTGGCGTTACCCACGTGCCATTTTTCCGGAATGTTCGCCACAGCACCACGGCCTTTTCAGCCGAAAACGTTTGATTCGCTTGATCTGTGATATCGGCGGCGGTTTGACTGTCGCGTTTCGCGGAAGCTTCCTGCTCCTTCTGCCGAAGCTCATCACCCTGCGCGGAGCAATCAAATGCGAGCGAGCTGTAAATGATGTGCTCAACGCTCTTCTGCCCCGCGTTGGAGGCTTCGGTAGCAGTGACCTCAGATGGGATATGGCCGGCAAACGGAATCGAATCTTTCTTTGACTGGTCAGCAATTGCAAAATAATTTTCGCGCGAAACTTCGATGATCTTGACGAAATCGGCGCCGCGTTTTTGAAGATCGTCAACTGCGGCTCGAGACTCCTCCGGTGTGCCGACGCGCAGGATCGCAGGATCTGCTGGCGCCGGATCGGCACCGGCTCGCCGGGCGGGAAGAAGCATGGGCCCGGCGGCAACGATGCGCGGCGCCAGCTTTCAAGGGCGTGAAGATCTCCACCCATGTCACGGATGCCGGTGATGCCGTTCGTCACAAGGAGCGGCAATAGCGTCTGCCTCGCCCATACTGGATTCGCGTTGATGCCTGCGATGTGGGTGTGCATGTCCCATAGCCCGGGAATAAGGAATTTTCCCCGGGCGTCGATTCGCCGTGCGTCCCTGGGAATCTCAATCGACCCGCTCTTGGCCATCCCTACAATCGAATCGCCGGCAATGACGACAACTCGATCCTCAAGCACGGGGCCGCCTGTGACATCAATCACAGTAACGTGGTCGATTGCGAGCGATTCTGGCTTTTGGGGATTCGAGCCAAACGAGAAAAGTGCGGCGAGACAGGGGAGCGCAAATATCGCGAGAACACGGATCGAATGGCGCAAGATTTCTCCTCGCGAAGCCCGCGCACGAGGGCTCCCGAACTTCGCAAAGCAAATTCGTTGCGCTGTTAGACGTTAGTTCTTGTTCTTCAGGTAGCGGTCAAACCACTCGACTGTGCGCCGAATAGCGTCAATCTGGTTTTCGCGCTTAGCGAATCCGTGGCCCTCGTTGGGATAAAAGTGCGAGTCCACGATTTTTCCGGATTCTTTGAGTATCTGGACAACCTGTTCTGCTTCCTCCTTGGGGACGCGAATGTCGTTTTCACCCTGCAAAACGAGGAGGGGCGCTTTGGCGTTGCGGATGTACTTTATTGGTGAATCGGCTTCATAGATGGCGCGGTCTTTTTCCGGGTCGCCCAGCAGCGACTTTTCGTATTCCTGCAGGCTCGGGTCTTCATGCTGCAGCATCGTGTACCAGTTGATGATCCCGTAAGCTTCGACGCCGGCGCCCCATATGTCGGGTGTTTTGCCGATGGCCATCAACGTCATAAAGCCACCGTAGGAACCGCCGGTGATCCCGATTTTCTTCGGGTCCACGTAGCCGCTTTCTTCGAGAAACTTCACACCATAGACTTCGTCCTGCAAGTCGCCGCCGCCCAAGTCCCTGGTGTTGGCAAGCTGGAACTCCATTCCATAGCCCGTCGATCCGCGCGGATTCGGCGCAATGCAGATGTATCCGCGTGTCACGAGGGCCACGACTGTTCGGTTGAAGGCGTCCTGCGTCTGGCCTGTAGGTCCTCCGTGGGGCAGAACGATCGCGGGATTCGAACCGTCACGCTTCAAATTGAAGGGTACCCAGACAAATGCGCTGATGATTTTTCCGTCAAAGGATTTGTAATGTACCAGAGTCGACGCCGGAATTTTTGTGGCCGTGAGGCTAGCCACCGCGGAGAAAGTCAACTGGCGCGCCTGCTTGGCGAGCTCGTATATCCAAAGATCATTGGGCTGGATGGAACTTTGATGCGAAACGACAAGCCCTGAGCCGTCTGGCGAAAAAGATGACGGAGTTCCGGGGTAGGTGTTGAGACCTGGCAATACATTGATTCTTGCGCCATTTCGAGTGGCGGTATCGGCGAGGAAGGTGTCGCTTCGGCCGTCTGCGTTGATGACGTAGGTGAACTCCTTACCGTCGGGTGAAAAATCGCCGGCGTTGGCTTCCCATTTCGTGTCGGTCGCCCAGGTCAGCTGTTTCGTTGCGAGGTCGAGAAGAGCCACGTTCGGGAACCCGCCGGGCCTGTCGGAACCGACGAGCAGGGTGTGGCCATCAGGCGAGACGGATGAGACGAACGTCCGGCGCTGGCCCTCGTGAGGCGTGAGATTCTCGCTGGTACCGGTTGCGACCTCCATACGATACACATCTGAATCAGTGAAGTTCGCATTCGCCCGCGAAGCGTAGATTGTTTTGCCATCGTGACTCCAGAAAGGATTCGCCCAGTTATGATCCTTCGTTTTTTCTTGAGTCAGGTTGTGAATGGCACGCGTTTTCCAATCCAGAATCGCAATATCAATAGCCGAGGCTGTTTTCGGCTTGTAATTCAGCGCGAGCCGGGATCCGTCGGGCGACCACACAGGGGTCGTTTCGGAAATATCCGGAGTGAGAGTGAGATTAGTGATTTCGCCACCTTCGCTGGGGATCGCAAAGAGATCGTAAATCTCTCCGCCGCCCTTGTCCGATTCGAAGACGATCCACTTTCCGTCAGGCGACCATACCGGGTTGGTCTGCCGATCATCGGACTGGCTGAGTTGAATTGGCCAACTGCCCGCGGCGTTGACTTTCCAGAGGTTGTAGCGGCCGGTGATGTTCGTCGAGAAGGCGATTTCCTCGCCGTTGGGCGACCAGGACGGACCTATGACGCCGCGAGTATAGAAGAGGTCATCGATGGGCACGGGAGCAACGCCCATCTCAGTCTGCGATGTAACAGATTTCGGGTCGGTGATCTCGCGCGTATCAGGGGAATCTAGCCCTGAGGCGGCGAAAGCGATCCATAGCGCGAATATCGGTGGGCTCAACCTCATCGATAACCCCCAAAACTGTGACGCCTGGAGTTTTGCGGCGCGACGCCGGGCGGGTGCTTTCAGGATGTGCTTTCAGGCCCAGGTGCCGCTTAACCTTCGCATGTTGCGCAACGGAATTCAAACACGAGTTCGCGAATCGTGGTTCTGGAGCTAGCCGCGACGCTGCAAGTTCGCAAGGGGGTGAAAGGAGCTAAAGGATCGCGGGCTTGGGCTGCTTTTTGTGAGACGTCGATTGGTTGTTGGAACGATGGCGATTATTGGACGGTCGCCAGCCGGGCAGGGGAGGCCGTGATGGCCTGAAAGCAGATGTTTTAAGAGGTCGTCAATCTTGCGGTGCTCGTCGCGGCTCAGTTCAACGTCCTCCTGGAAGGACAGATCTCTCGAGCGGCGCGTTGCTCTAGCGGCTTCAAAGGCCGCAACAGCTTCAAGCCTAATGCGGTTAAGCTCTTCACACGGCTGGTCTGTTGGCATGGGCGACGGAATAATACGATAATTGGAATGTAGCGCAACAGTACCTTGGTACTAAGGAGTCCGACAACTCCCTGTAAGAGTCTGAGTAGACTCTCAAGAATTGGGTTGGAGCTCTGCGCCAATTGGAGTGACCTGGTTGTGGTCTGTCTCGCGGGAAATTCCGAAGCAACTGAGGGTCAAACTTGGCTGATGGAGAGGGTGATGCTTTTTTTTCGCACCGTGGAAGTCGTTTCGGACACTTTACTTCGGGCCCGAGTTTCCCTACCATGGCGTGCTGAATTGCTCCTGGAGGCGATTCAGCGTGCCGGCCCTGGCGGCGCGCGTTGAGCCCATGCCACGCTCTCCACGCATTGTTGTCATTGAACCGAGCGGCGTTCGCCGCGATATACCTTTGAACGCTTCTCCCTTTCGCATTGGCCGGCAAGCCGGCAACGAACTCACTCTTCGCGACAGCCGTATCAGCCGCCAGCAAGCCCAAATCCTCTCCGAAAATGGCAGTTGGACACTCGAAGACATGGGCAGTCGCCATGGCACGTTTGTGAACGGCGAAAAGGTGCTGAAGCACGAATTGCATCCGCGCGACAAAATCGATTTCGGCATGGCGGATTCCTACAAACTCATCTATCTGGGTGAGGGTGCGACGATCGAGGAGTTGGTGGAGAAGGTCGAAGGGCCCGCGCCCTCCGCCCCCGGATCTCGCGAGCTGCACCATTTAGGCGTGCTGTTGGACGTGGCACGCACGCTCGGCACTGGCTTATCGCTTGAGGATGTGCTGACGTCGGTGGTGGACGCGGCGATTCAAGTGACCCGAACCGAGCGCGGCGTCCTATTGCTGGCCAATCCTAGCGGCGAGCTGCACATGGTTGTGGCACGCGACGCGCAAAAGGGGACTTTGCGGCCGGATCTGTTGAAAGTTTCGCAGAGCGTGGTGAAGCGAGTGGTGAACACTCGCCGCGAAATGATCGTGAGCGATACGGGCGATGAAGCGGGCGGCTTCTCACAGCAGGAAAGCGTGGCGCGGCTGGAATTGCACACGATTGTGGCAATTCCGGTCGATAAACTGCCAGTAATCGAAACTCTCGATGCCACGATATCCACCCGGCAGGGAGAACTGCTCGGCGTCCTTTACATGGACAGCCACATTCCGTCCAGCGCATTCACGGATATGGACCGTGACGTCTTGAGGACGCTGGCGCGCGAAGCTGCGACCGTCATCGAGAATGCGAGACTGTTCGCATCCGCGCGGGCGAAGGATAAACTCGACCATGAAATCGAGATCGCCAGCGGCATCCAGAAGACTCTTCTGCCGAAGTCGCTGCCCAGCCTGCCGGATTTGCAGGTGGTTGCCTCGACGCTCTCATGTCACTCAGTCGGCGGCGACTGTTTCGACGTGATTCAGCTAAGCGGCGGGCGGCACGGATTCTTCGTGGGTGACGTATCCGGGAAGGGAATTTCGGCGGCCCTGCTCGCGACGCTACTGCAAGGCGTCTTCTTCACCACAGCGGCGATGGACATTTCACTCCCCGGCGTTTTCTCCCGCGTAAATCAATATCTCTGCGAACGAAGCGGCGAAGATCGTTATGCCACCGTGTTCTATGGGATTCTCGACAAGATGGGCCGCTTCGAATATGTGAATGCCGGCCACGTGCCGCCAATTGTTCGCAGAAAGTCAGGCGAGCTGGAAGGATTAGGATCCGCGAATTTTCCCGTGGGTATGTTCCCGGAGGCGGAATATCAGAGCGCGCGTGTCACTCTCGAGCCAGGCGAATACCTGGTGATTTACACAGACGGCGTTTCCGAAGCGGCTAACCCGCAGAACGAGTTGTTCGAAGAAGCGCGCCTACGAAAAATCATGGAAAGCTACACGGGTGACACCGTGGAGGGGCTCGCAGATGTCATAAAAGAAGGAATGCGAGCGTTCACGGAAGGGGCGCCGCAATCGGACGACATCACAATTCTCGTCGTTCGATATAAAGGCAATAGTTGAAAACTAAGACGCCATCGCGCAGTGGCACATCGGCCGCGCGGCTCGAGCCGCTGGACAAGATTTTTGTCAAGCTGAGCCCCGAGGCTGAACCCGGCGATTTGGCTGCGGAAATGGTGCGTCTTCTGGCCGCTCCAGGGTGCGTCGAGGGCGCGCGGATCTGGAAGCTGGTCGATGGCGTCCCGACGGTTTGGCAGGAAAGCGGAAAGCTCCCTGTGGCTACTCCGAACTATGTGCAACAGGTTCTGAATGGAAAGTCTTCGCAAAGCGGCAACGGTAGGGCGAGCACCTGGGCACTTGGACGCGGGACGACTCCTGTTGGCGTGCTGGAAATCGCTTCCAAATCCAAGCTGGATGAAAAAACGCGTTCGTGGCTCGAACTTTTTTTGCGCTATGCGGAAGTCGCGCTCGAGAGCAGCGAGCGCCGTAGCGCGGTTATCGAGCTTTCCACGATCGTCGAGGCCACAAAGCGGCTAAATTCGACACTCGACCTCGCAGAACTTCTAAATATCATTCTGGGTTTGACCATCCGCTATTCGGGAGCCGAGCGCGGGACCGTTTTTCTTGTGGACCGTGACAGGCAGGAAATATGGTCGCTGGTCGGTCTCGGTCTCGAACAGCATGAAATCCGGTTACCGATCACCAAGGGAATTGCCGGCTGGGTAGCGCAGCACGGAGAAATGGTGAATCTGGCGGACGCGTACGCCGATTCGCGTTTCGAATCCGAGGTAGACTTGCGCCTAGGATATCGCACACGGTCGCTACTTTGTTTGCCGATTCGAAATAAAGCTGGTGAAACAATCGGAGTGCTGCAGCTACTGAACAAAAAAACCGGCCCGTTCTCGCGGGCAGACGAGAACATGCTGGAGGCGATTTCGGACCATGTCGCCTTGGCTCTCGAAAATGCTCAGCTACACCGCGAAATGGTCCACAAGCAACGCATGGAACGCGATCTGGCCCTGGCGCGCAGCATTCAAATGGGCCTGCTGCCGGAGGCGCCGCCGAACCTTCCCGGATTCGACATCGCGGTCTCCAACCGGATGTCGCTCGAAGCGGGCGGCGATTATTACGATTTCATCCGGCTCGCGCCGGACACCATGCTGACGGTAGTGGCGGACGTGGAAGGCAAGGGCGTCGGTTCGGCAATGGTGATGGCGAACCTGCAAGCAACCTTGCACGCGCTTATCGCGCACCTACACTCGCTCGAACGCCTTGTGGAATCGTTGAACGACATGATGCTGGCGGACACCCGCGGCCAGAAATACATGACGATGTTTGTCACCCTACTCGACCAACCGCACCGTACTCTCCACTACGTGAATGCGGGACATGTGCCGCCGGCTGTAGTGCGTTCGAACGGCACGGTAGACTACCTGCGTGAAGGCGGTATGGTAGTTGGAATGTTTCCAAGCGTGAAATTCGATCGCGGGCACGTGCGCTTGGAACCGGGCGATATTTTTGTGGCCTGCACGGATGGTATTACCGAAGCGATGGACGCGCAGGACGACGAATTCGGCTCGCAGCGATTGATTGAAATGGTAGCTCGCGAGCGCGCCTTGCCCGCAGCTGAGATCGTCCAGTCGGTGCTCACCGAAGTCGACTATTTCTCGCGCGGTGGCACCCACGAAGACGACCGCGTGATCCTGATCATGAAGGTCCTGTAGCCTGCGGTGCTTTTTCCTTACGGCTGCTTCGGTTAGCTCTCAAATAACTTCACGACGTGGGTCTCATACTCTGCTGACGAATGCCCCAGGGCAGCGGCATGTCTTGCGCCTTTAACAATCCAAATCTCCTTCGGCCGCTGCGGATTTATGATTCTCCGCGAATGGCGGCAGGGAATGCGGTGATCCGATGTGCCACAGATAAGTAGGACGGCGAAACTGGCGCATGGTATGAAGCATGTCATTGCCGACCGAACTGCCCACAAAACTGCCAGCAGCGGTCGATGATCCGTGAGTTGAACCAGCGTCGAAAATCTTCAGCGCGTCAGGACCCACGGCGCGTGATAAGCCCAAGGTCACCTCACCATTCAACCCAGAATTGGCTACAGGCTAACCCGTAATGCGAGCGCTGTAGCTTGATTCTGCGCGACTTACGGAGAAATTACCCGTACCGTGCGCGCTTGCCTAGCCTGCAAATCATTGATTCCACGCCGCAATCAGTTGGTGGCGTATGTGCACCTCCCCTCAGCAAGTGGAGGTGGCAATGAAACTCAAATACATCATCGGTGCCGCGGCGCTGTCGCTCATACTCGCGGGCACCGCGTATCCGCAGCAGGAACAAGAAAAGGAAAAACCTCAACAGCAAGAACAGAAGCAAGCGGAAAAGCCAAAAACTCAGCAAAAGCAAGAACAGCAGTCAGCCAAGCAGCAACAGGAAGAACAGAAACAAGAACAGAAGAATGAACAGAGAAATGATCAGAAACAGGACAAGCAGTCTGCCCGACAGCAGAGCGAGCAGCCGAAGCAATCCGAGCAGTCGAATCGGGAGCGCCAGGATCAGCAGAAACAGGTAACCAGGCAGCAACAGGAAGAGCAGAAACAGCAACAGCGGCAACAGCAACAAGTGGCAAAACAACAGCATAGCGATGATCGAGACCAGCACTCCGATCGCGGCCACGGCCGTATTCCTGACGATCGCTTCCGCGCATCGTTCGGACGAGAACATCACTTTCGCGTCGAACATGTCGATTACCGGCGTTTCCACTATGGCGGTTATTGGTTCACGTTCAACGAGGAGTGGCCAGCTGCATGGCTCTACACAGATGACTTTTACATTGACTTCATCGATGGGCAGTACTACCTCATCGACCTCACGCACCCTGGTGTACAGCTTCTTCTCGTAGTTGAGTAATTTCCTCTTCCACTCACGGGGGCCGGGACTAAGTTCCGGCCCTTTTTCTTTTGAATGGCAAGTCTATTAGTTCGAGATGTCGCGGACTACAGCGGGGGATGCTTCAGGTGCCAATCGGTCGCGTTCTGATAAGCGCGGGCCAAAGCAAGCATTTCGGCGTCGCCATATAGCTGGCCAATGAAGGAAAGGCTCGTCGGATGGCCTTTCTCGTCAAACCCATGCGGAAGCGCGACACACGGGTGACCGGTCAGATTCGTCACCGCACTGTTCAGCGTGGCCACGGGATTCGGTGTGTAGTCGGCGTAATCAAACGGAACAAGATACACATCCACATTCGACATCACCTCGGCCATTTCGTGCATCAGAATCGTGCGCACACGATTCGCATTGATGTATTCCACGGCAGGCAATAGGCGCAAATTATTTTGATCGACCACGCGATCCTGCCGCACGAGCCCTGCCGGTTGCGTTTCGATTGGATCGCTAAGAGCTGCGTTCGCCTCCCCATACATCACCATCGTGAAATCCATCTTGGAGTGTTCGGGCAGCTCGATTTCGATCAGATGGAAGCCCATGCTCCGGAATTTTTCGAGCGCGGCAGCATCATTTGCGTTCACTTTGGGAGTTTGCCGCGTATTCGAAAATGCCGCTTTCAAGTAGCCAACGCGCAACTTGCGGACATCGAAATCAGCATCCCAATTGAACGGGATATCCTGCACAGCGAGATCATGATCGTCGGGCCCCTGAATCGCCGCCAGGACGAGCGCGCAATCTTCCACGCCGCGGCACATCGGGCCCGTTTTATCAAGACTCCAGCTGAGAGTCATCACACCATATCGGCTCACGCGACCATAGCTTGGGCGCAGGCCCGTCACACCGCATATCGCGGAAGGGGCGACGATTGATCCGCCAGTTTCCGTGCCCACCGAAAAACCTACCATGCCGGCCGACGTTGCCGAGCCAGGTCCGGCCGATGATCCCTGCGAACCCATCGACAGGTCCCACGGGTTTTTCGTCTGGCCGGCGAACCAGATATCATCGAGCGCAAGTTCACCCGTCGCGAGCTTCGCGATTAACACGGCTCCCGCGTCGTTCAGGCGATTCACCACTGTCGCGTTGTGATCCATTACCCGTTCTTTGAACGGTCCAGCACTCCATGTGGTCGGGTAATCTTTCGCGGCCGCCAGATCTTTAATTCCCCAGGGAATTCCATGAAGCGGACCACGATAACGGCCGGCGGCAATCTCCCCGTCGGCATCGCGAGCCTGCCGCATGGCGAGATCTTCGGTTATCGTCACGGCGCAAAGGAGCTTTGGATTGTGCTTCTTCAGCCGAGCCAAGTACATCTCTGTCAGCTCCACTGACTTTGTCTGTTTCGTGCGAACCAGTTCAGCGAGCTGCGTTACCTGCCAGAACGCGACATCCTCGAGATTTTTGGGCCGCTCCACTTTCGGGGGCGCGCTTGTGCGGATCGGCCGTTTCGTCCGGTCTATTTTGGCGCCCGGAAGAATGGGATTGAAATAGAGAGGCGGCGCAATCGCATTTTCGAGCGGTATCTTTCGCAGCTCGCGATATCGAACGAGATTCTTGTTCATGCCCGCCAGCATCTTATCGAGCTGTTGATCGGTGAATTCCAGTCCGGCAACGGCTGCGGCGTCTCGCAGCATTTCTTTGGTGATCGTGACGTTGGGCGCGTCTTTAATCTGTGCTGAACTGCGGGCAGGGAGGTGCGTTGCTCTCTTCTCTTCGACCTTGGCCCAAAGCAAGCCGGGAAAAAGTGTCGAGGAAAGCCCGAAGCTTGAAAAGTAAGCCAGAAACGACCGGCGATCGTGAATGCTCACAGTCTTCCTTGCGCGACCGCCGCTGTATCGGTCACCCGCTTGCGGAGAGCTTAAAAGTTCGCTACTGCTACGGCATCGCCGGCGCGCCGAGCTTTTCCCCGATCACTTCGCCGGAGATGATAATCTCGACACGCCGGTTTTGCTGCCGTCCCTCGGCCGTGTCGTTCGACGCCACCGGATTCGATTTCCCGTAGCCCGTCGAAGTGATCGTGTTCGGGTCGAGCCCCTGATTCACGAGATACGCTCGAACAGTATCCGCGCGATTCTGCGAAAGCGTCAGGTTAAACGTGTCGCTGCCGATGCTGTCCGTATAGCCTTCGACGGCGAGTTTCAATCCCGGGTGTGCAATGACGATACCGCTCATCTTAGCCAATGCCTCACGCGCCAATGGCTTCAAATCATACCTGCCAAAATCGAAAAGAACGTCCGCCATATTCACTTTCAGCCCGCGCGGTGTGTCCGTAGTTGGAAGAATGCGGTTGAACTGCTCGAGCAACTGGGCTCGAAGCTGCTCTTTCTCTTTCTCTGCCTGTTCTGCAGCCGCTTCCGCTTGCAACGCTTTTTGCCTCTCTTGCTCCGCACGTTGCTGGTCCTGCTGCGATTGCAGCTGCGCCGCATGCTGAGCAGCTTCCGCTTCGGCTCGCGCCTGCGCTTGTTGAGCCGCGTCGCGCTCCGCTTGCAGCCGCTGAATCTCAGCCTGCTGCTTGGCTCTCTCTGAAGCTGCCGCCTCGGCTTTGGCTGCTGCTTCGGCAGCGGCCGCCGCTGCCTGTTCTTGCGCTACTTTTTCGTCGTATTCCCGCTTGATGGCTCTCGTCCGAGCGTCGGCCGCGTTCTGGACGGCATCACGCGCCGCCTGAATCACCCGTCTCCTATCTCCCTTGCTCGCAAAAAGGTTTTCAGCTTGACTCAGTGAAGTCTGCGCACGCCCCAATGCATCAGGCGCGTATTGCTCGGCCTTGGCCGCTTTGGCGATTTCAATCGCGTTGCGCGCTTCATCGAGTTCCAGCGGCGTCTTCGATTTCGACTTCGAATACGTCGAGTTCGCCGCAGAAAAATCGTAGTTGTAAATCCCCTTGTCGAGCGACTGATACTTCGCGCTAGCCTGTTCGATCGTTCCCACCGTGCCGGGAACCACCACATTCTCAAGCACCACCGCATTGCTCGGCGTCGAAACCGCGAAATAGGGTTCCGCTGTGACGATCAGCCCGAAAGTTTGCAGCGAAGTAGTCACGCTGATTTTCGATTTGTCTCCATCCAGAAGTATTTCCCCGAGGTTGTTTGACTTTCCCTCCGGTGTAATCGCCCAAAGCACAAACGTAAGATATTCAGGCCCGAATAATTGCGGTGGCGAAAGCTTCTGAAAATCCGCGCTAATCTGGATGCGGCCCTGTTTGCTTTCCACTTTTCCCGAGCCTTTGCCGTTGGCCATGATCGGCGAGCCCTGGAATCCAATCTGAGTCGAGCCGCCGCGATGCTCGTAATTGATCACCGTAATCGTGCGCGCCACCATCGTCACTTCGAATGACGACCGATTCTGCTGCGCGGACCTCGATCGCTCAGTGGCTCTCGCGCTCGCTGCCACACAGAGCGCAAGCGCTAAACACGTCTGCACCTTCGTCATTTTCCCCTCAGTTTTTACGCGCGACTCGTCCGCCCGCAGCGCACGTTCTCTACGGATTTGCTTCCCAAAATGGCGCGGAAAAGCCGCACGTTAGATAATATGAATTCACAGCACAAATCAAGCCGTTCTTGGATAGTGGCCTTTGCGCCTTCTGGAAGCGCATTTCGCCACTTTCCAGTGGTTGAGAACCACCACCGCTGCTCGAAATCCACCAGCGATCCGGCTCAATCCCGTGACGGTCTCGCGGTTTCTTGGCTAAGGCACAGTCAATCGAAGGTCTTACGTGGATAGCAACCCGCGTTCAATTTGGCCTTCCCCCTGCATTGCGATGAGAGGAATCGAAAGCCTAAGGGTCTACCTGGAGGTCCCCCGCATCTCCCAGCCGGGGATGACAAATGGGAAGTCTGCAAGAACATTTCGGGACTCTGCCTCCCGCACCCGACCGGCGCACCGGGCCACGAACGACTCCGGCGTCGCTTACCCAGGTCGACCTCGGCAATGGTCGCAGCGGAGTTGTGCTCAATATAAGTGAGGCAGGGATGGCAGTCGCAGTGGCCAACGCTTTCACGGTCGGCCAACACATCCCGCGCGTCCTTTTTCGGTTTCCCGCGGCCGCCTCCAGCGTACAAAGCGTCGAAGTTTCCGCGGAGATGGTCTGGCTTTCAGAATCGAAGAAAGGCGCCGGGTTGCAGTTTGTCGGTCTATCTGCTGATGCGCGCGATCGCATTGCAAGCTGGATCGCTCGCGAAAGAACGGCTCCCGAATCTGCACATCTGCCGAAACCGATTCGTCGCGATCGACAGCCCTTGCAAATCAACTCTGCAAGGTCGAGAACGATCTTCAGCAGGGTTGCGATTGGCGATGAGGAAGCAGGAGCCCGGTACGCAACGATGTTTCCGTCTGAAAACGCAAATCCAAGAATCACTGCCACACTCGACGAAATCAAGACCGATGACGAGCCACAACCTTCAAAACCTGCCGCTGGAAACTTAGAGGAGATCCCCGGCTCGCTCGCCCAAGTTTCGAAGGTTTCAATGGCCGGCGATGCCCCGATCTTCACGGCCACATCCGCAAAGGAAGGTAACCGCAGATCCGCGGCGGCACCGATTCAAGATACGAATCGCGACGGGAGGGAACCTCTGAGACCAGACAAACCAGAAATGCAACCTTCGACCACTCAGATCGAGGGTCCGCCGTCCGGTGCCGACGGCTCCTCTGAAAATATTAATCCCCCCGAGAAATCGGCTGAAAAGGGTTTCAAACTTCAATTCGCCATTTTTGGGTTTTTGTTAGTCGCGATAAGTTTCATCCTGGGGCTTACGGCCGGATACGCCCCGATTGAAAAACGCCTGCGAAGCTTTGGAAGGCCCAAGCGGCCACCTGCCATCGCGCCCTCGGCATCATCGGCTATGAGCCAAGCAACTTCCCCCTGCACCGTCCAGCACAACATTCGACGCGACTCTAACGCAGGCACCGTCGGACAAGGAAGAAGAGCCAGAGATTCCACCTGTTCCTCCGCATTCGCGGTCTTCGAATTCAGTTGCTGATGCAACACCACCCGCAGTGTTCCAGCCGCCTGCAAGAAATACTCGTCTCAAAAATGATTCCGATAATTCTCTGAAAACTCATGAACTCGAAAATGCGCCGCCTCCCGAATCGAGCTCCAAAAAGAGCACCGCGCCAGCTGCGACGACAGCGCCTGCACGCTCTAAGAAGCTGAACCCGTCTCCTACTATAGGGTCCAAGGAACCTAAACCAACCGCGAAGCCTGAAACTGAACCGGAAGAACATAGTGATTCAACGAGCCCGGCCGGCGAAAGCGCAGCCCGAACAGCGCCTCCTAAAGCTGAGCCCGAGGCTGCACCCGTGGCAACTGGCTCCGCGCCCGAAGCTCCATCAGGGCACACTGCGCCTAGTGCAACGCCACCCGCACTTACAACACCAGCTCCGAGACCGGCTCGACGTCCCGCACCGGCTCCCGCAAACGTCGTTATACCCCCGGCCGAAAACGGCAAACTCGTCCGCGCGATTCTTCCGCGCAAATCAATTGCCGACTCGCCGGAACTTGGAATCACCTCGCAACTCTCCGTGCTTATCCCTTCCGCGGAACGCGTCGCGATAGGTGACCACGAAACGGCGCGCTTGCAGGCGGGTGGCGTGATTACCTACGTCGTGCCTCACCAACCGAAGCCTGGACGTGGTTATAACTCGACGGAAACCGTAAGAGTGCGCGCCACGATCGGATCAGACGGCCGGGTGACGGACGTCAAACCATTAAACGGGCCGATCTTCCTGCTTGCCTCTGTTGTGAGCGCGGTCCGTCAATGGCGTTTTCATCCCACACTCCTGAATGGCAGGCCGGCCCAGGCCCAAGACGACGTCACAATCGAATTTCGCCTTCAACGTTGATGCGCGTTAGTGGCACAGACACTCCTGTCTGTGCTCTTTTGTTTTCTTGCAGCGCGATCTCAGGCTTCAAAGCGGCCTATGAGCCTGTCGATGAATAGTGGCGGGTCCCAAAATTCCAGAGCGAGACGGCAAGCGTGAAAAAAATAGCGGCGACGACCGGGACAAGCGGAGCATATTCAGGTGTAACGGCACGGCCGAGCAGCTTGACGCTCGGATAGAATGACGCCAATCCGAAGGGCACTACCCAGCATAAGAAGAATTGGACCACGGGGCTGTAGATCGATAGAGGATACCGGCCGAAGGCGATCACGTTCCAAACCGGCGGATGAACGCCGATGCGGTCCTCGAACCAGAATGAAGCGGTGCTGAGCATCAGGAAAATCGAAATATAGATGATGCCTGCACAAATACCAAAAAACAGCAGCATAACAAGTTTCGCGGGCGTCCAGATGATCCCGAGCCTGCGCGCCGTCCACACCATGCAGAAAATCCCGGTGGCTATTTCCTGAAACGACTCGATCCGGAATGTCTCGAACAGGACCTGGAATAAAGACGAGACCGGACGCAGGAGAATCCGGTCGAACTTTCCTTCGATGATGTAATTGTTGCCGAAATCATAGAGATTCATGCTGATCACGTTGAAGAGCCCGTAGGGAATCAGCGCGAAACCGTAAAGAAACAGAACTTCCTCGAAACGCCAGCCGCCCAGTTGCGGCGCTTTTTCAAAGAGCACCACTACGAAGGCAATCTGAAAAATCGTCGCGGCAAAGCTGGTTAACAGACTGACGATGAAATCGCCGCGATATCCGATCCGCACCTTCACATATTGTGCGAAATAATCCGAGAAAAGCAGCCCATGCCGTCTGATCGCGGCCGCAAGCGCAGCGATACCCCTTTCTTCTTTCGCCAGAGTGCCGACCGGCATTGAACTCATCGGTTAGCCGCCATGAATGGTGATCTTCCGCGACGCCCGCTCCCACCAGAAATGCGCCAGCGCGAGCATCGCGATAACCCAGAGCCATTGTGTGCCGAGGGCGCCTAGAGCCGCGGCACGGTCGAGCTTGCCAAGATATATCTGCAGGGGTACGAAAGCGATGTACTCAAATGGCAATCGAGCCATGATTTTCTGCGCGGCGTCGGGAAAAAATGAAATCGGGATCAAAAGTCCGGAAAGCATCTCGATCAGCCAGTATTTCGCTCGAATTAGAGCTAGAATCGATTTCAACGGAATCGCACACGTTCCAATCATGAAATTGATCGCCGCCATCAGAAAAAAACTGCCCAGCACACTTACAAGAAATAGCGCAAAATTCTGGCTCGACGCCGGCCCTTGCACCGGAAACACGAGTGCCACGACAATCGCCGTTGGCAGCGTCAGCAGTGCCAGGCGAAACGCCGATTCTCCCATCGCCCGGCAGATCCACATCCACTGAATCGAAACCGGCTTGATCAAGTCCATCGCGATCTTGCCTTCGATCACCTCGTAGGCCATCTCCTGATCGATCGTGTTCCAGTAGAACGATCGGATCATCCACCCCACGCTTACGTAGGTAATGATCTGCGGCAGGCTGAACCCGGCGATCGATCGCGCCGAACGAAAGACAGCGGTCCAAATGAAGTAGTACACCGTCACGTTGAGAAAATACGTGATGATGCCCGTGAAATAGCGAAGGCGGAAAGCCAGAATATTGACGAACCCGACGCGCGCGAATTCCGCGTACGGCACCAGCGCATCGGCCAGACCGTTCACACCGTAACCTCGCGCAATGCTTCACCGGCATAGATGCGCTTCACGATTTCCTCGATGGGCTCGTCTTCGATCAAAAGGTCGCGCACTTCCACGGCGGCGAGAATCCGTCGAATCAAATCGGCAGTCACGATTTTCAGCCGGTCGAATCGGATGCGATAGGTAAGCTCATCCACCGTCTCGATTTCAAATCCATCGCGCGCAAAAACCTCGAGGCACGCCACTTGGTCTCGATCTTTCAGCGCGAATTTAATTTGTTTGGTGCGCAGCAGCTTCTGTTTCAAATCATAGAGATGACCGTCGAAGAGAACACTCCCGTGATCAATAATCATGATCCGGCGGCAAAGCTCCTCGATATCGTCCAGGTCGTGAGTCGTAAGCAGAATCGTGGTGTGAAACTCGCGATTGATCGCGCGAAGAAAATGCCGGATATGGTCCTTCGCCACCACGTCGAGCCCGATCGTCGGCTCGTCGAGAAACAGCAGTGGCGGGTTATGCAGCAGCGCGGCAGCCAGGTCGCAGCGCATGCGCTCCCCAAGCGAGAGCTTCCGCACCGGCGTGTGCAGATAGTCGCTGATGCCCAGGATTTCGTTGAAGCGTTCCATGCGCGCGTCGAAATCGCGCTGCGGTACATCGTAGATGCGCCTCAGCAACTTGAACGACTCGATCACTGCAATGTCCCACCAGAGCTGCGTTCGCTGGCCGAATACCACTCCGATGGTTTTCACATACTGTCGTCGCTGCCGGAAGGGGACGTAGCCATTGACGCGGATTTCTCCGCTCGTCGGCACCAAGATCCCGGTGAGCATTTTGATCGTCGTCGATTTGCCGGCTCCGTTCGGGCCGATGTACCCAACCATTTCGCCGCGCTCGATCGAAAAGCCAACTCGGTCCACCGCCGCCACCGTGCGGTAGTCGCGAACGAAGAGATTCTGAATCGACCCCCAGACCCCTTCCCGTCTCCGGAACGTGCGGAAGTTCTTGCAAAGGTCGTGCACGTAGATAAGGGGATCGGCGCTCATGTAGATACAATTCTAACATTGGAGCCACGCGCAGGTAGGCACGTATCACGCTATAGACAACACATCCCGCGCCGGCTCCTGCGGGAAATCGCTGAATCCCGCAGGCTTCTTACTCGTCCATTACTTTGACGAGGGTTCGCTTCGGTCGTAAGCCGTCAAGTTCAATGAAAAAGCACAGTTTGAATGGAGCCCAGGGCGAGCCGCCGTTCCGTAGACACGAAAACCTGGTGATGCAGCAGCAGGCTCTGAAAAGGCATTACTCTCGAACCACCGTCTGTGCTTGAAGTCATCTCGCGCTGGCGCCACTTCGCCGAGCCATGCATCGAGATCTTCCAGCAGCCCGAGTTCCTTGTCATTTACGACCACCGCGGCATTGGCATGAAGCGCCGAAAAACGAGAATGATGCCGTCGCGAAACGCGCTCTTCTCCCTCGCCGCCTTAATTTGCGAGGTAAGGTTGAACACCTCGCGCGACTTTCGATTGCACCGTTGTTTTGGCGGGCGAGTGCCTATCAGGAGGGTCAGCATTTTGTAGCGACGGTCTTCTAGCCAGCAGGCTGTCGAGCTACCCCTTATGGCAAGTGGAGCAGTGTTTCGCTTCGTAATTATCCATCGTCACTTCAAACATGTTGTTGCAGCCGATGCAAACGCGATGGATTCTCGCGCCAGTGCCGGTCGGGGCATGATGACCACCAGCGGACTGTCCAGCCGCGCCCGTGGAAGGTGCAGAAGTTGCCGCTGCTGGCGCTTTCGTTTGTGGTGGAGTTGTCTCGCTCATGCTGTAAATTTTATCACGACGCGCAATCTCAGCCCTTCGCGTCCATACCCCCGCGGCAACCAATGCTCTATTAGTTGCGACATACTACCATCGCGCCCGTAGCTCAAGTTCCGTGGTGGCCACTTGTGGCCGCCACTGACCTGAGGCTGTAACGCCCGCTGCCAGTCGGCGCACTTAAGCAGCCTCTCCCCGCCCCAAGAGTTCACTTACCTTCAAAACAATCTCCCCAATCCTCACGGGCCGGTAAAACACCGCCGCCACCCGCGGCACGGGCACTGTCTCCGTCCTCGAAGCCACCAAAACCGTCGGTATCCTTGCTACGAGTTTCTGAATCGCCGGACTGCCAGCCAATTCTGCATTCGCCTCGAGCACCATCACGGCCGGCATCGCATCAGCAGCCAATACCCGCCCCACATCATCCGCCGAATCCATCCCAAGCGCGTCAATTCCGCGCTCGCGCAACTCCGCTCGAACCGCCGCACGCAGTTTCCAGTCCGTCGCTATCACGAATACCACCGGCATCCCATTCTTAGCGTAGCGCATCTCTCTTATGTACGGTTGAAGTGTAGGCATGTTTGTCGGTGCTGCTCCCGGCAGTACTCCTTCGGCCTTTCCGTAGGCAAGCTTCGAAAGGGTCTGTTACAATTTTGAGATTCTGGGGGTAGGCTGCGCGCGCAAGCGCCGCCCAAGATGGCGGACAACGGTAAGAGAAAATGGCTCGTTCCGACCCTGGCCACGGGGCTGGGTGTGCTGATCCTCGTTATTCTGCTAGCTAACCGCGGCCAGGCCCCGGTCGTTCACTACGTTCCTGTCCAGCGAGAGGATCTGAGCGCTTCCATTTCGAGTAACGGCAAGGTCGAACCGATTTCGCCGTCGATCGCGCACGCCGAATTTCCCACCTTCGTCGAAAAAATCGCCGCCACCGAAGGGCAATCGGTTCATCGCGGTCAGTTGATACTCACCCTCGACGCATCCGACATTCGCGCCCAACTCTCGCAAGCCCGCGCCAATCTGCTCGCAGCACAGACGGATTTACGAAATGCTCGCGCCGGCGGCTCGCCCGACGAACTCGCCCAACTGAATGGCGACCTGGCCAAAGCACAAGCCAACGTCGCCAACCTCGAACAAACCCAAAAAGCCCTCGAGCAACTCTCCGCCAAGCAAGCCGCCACATTGTACGAAGTCGCGCAAAACCAGGCGGCTCTCGCACAAGCCCGCGCCACGCTCGAAACCCTCCGCCAAAAGAAAGCCGCCCTCACGCAACGAGCCTCGGGAGATGCCGAAGGCGCCGATCTGCGCGCAAAGCAAGCCCAGGATCAGATCCAATCACTCCAGGAAAAATTGCGCTCGGCCACTGTCGTCGCAGCTTCCGACGGCACTCTCTACTCGCTCCCCGTTCACGCAGGCGACTACGTCAAAGTCGGCGACACTCTCGCCGAAATGGCCGACTTGCGCCACGTCCGCGTCCGCGCCTTCGTTGACGAACCCGACCTCGGTGCCCTCGAACCCAATCAAGTTGTCCAGGTCGCCTGGGACGCCAAGCCCGGCCAGACGTGGGCCGGCCGCACCGAGCAAGTTCCCAAGCAGGTTGTCTCCCGAGGAGCACGCAGCGTCGGCGAAGTGCTCTGCTCGATCGACAACGACAAGCTCGAGCTTCTTCCCAACGTAAACGTTGACGTTCACGTCCTCGTCCACGCCCGCCAGGGTGCGCTCGTAGTTCCGCGCGCTGCTGTGCGCTACGACAACGGCCAGCATTTCGTCTTCGTTTACGGCGGCGACAAAATTCACCGCCGCGACATCACCGTCGGTATCGCCAGCGCGCAAAAGTACGAAGTGATCAGCGGTCTGCAACTCGGAGACAGAGTTGTGCTGCCGGGCGACATGCAGGTCTTGCGGGATGGCATGGACGTTCGAGCCACGGAGGCTAAATCATAGTGCACCGCGGAAAAAAGCTGTCGTGGGCAGTCTCTATCGCAGTGCTTTTTCTGTTCCAATTGGCAGCAAGCGGCCGCATCGTTGTATGCGGCTCCTCGCCGGACGCTTCTGCCACGCTCCAGAACGCAATCCGCCAATTCAATGCCGGAAACTATTCGGGCGCAGTTTCCACCTTGCAGGTTGCGGTCATCGCGAATCCCAACAACGCTGAACTTACTTACTGGCTAGGTCGCAGCTACTACGAACTGCGCGACTACGACAACTCCATGTCGAATTTGGAAAAGTCCGTCCAGGACGATCCCAAAAACTCCGATTACCATATGTGGCTCGGCCGCGCCTACGGCGGTAAGGCCGATCGCGAGCGCAGTTTCTTCCTCGCGAAAAAAGTGAAGAAGGAATTTGAAGATGCTGTCGCGGCGAATCCCTCAAATATCGCGGCCCGCCGCGATCTTGAGGAATTCGATATTGACGCTCCCTGGATGGTCGGCGGCAACAAGGACGAAGCCGAAGCTCAAGTGGAAGCCATCGCTGCGCTCGATCCGGTCCAGGGGCATCTCGCCAGGGCCCTCTACTATGCACAGGTTACAAAAAAACAGGACGCCGCCGAAAACGAATACCAGCAGGCGCTCGCCGCCAAGCCGAACAAAGTCGATCCCTATTTCGATGCTGCCAATTATTTTGTGAAGCAGAATAGGGCCGCCCAACTCAAGGCCGCCATTGACGGAGCGTCGGCTGTGAATCCCAACGATCCCCGACTGGCCTATTACCGCGGCGTGTATGGAGTGCTGTCGGCAGTTGATCCCGCGCATTGCGAACAGGACTTGAAGTCCTATCTCGCCAGCACGCCGGATCGCAGTGACTGGCCGTCTCACGCCGCCGCGCGCGAGTGGCTCGGCCGCCTCTATGAAGCGCAGGGCAAACGCGCTGAAGCGGCCGAACAATACCGCGCTGCCTTGCAACTCGATCCGAGCCGCAAGGAAACGAAGACGCGGCTGGAACACCTGGAGAAATCGAAGTAGCTTCGCGCTTTCGTCCGAGTCAATCTCCAATTGCTGCTATGTCCAACGTACGAGACAAATCCGCATACTGGAACGAGACCTGGCATCTTGCTCTCCAGGCGCTGCGCGCCAATAAACTCCGCGCTGCGTTGACGATGCTCGGCGTCATCATCGGCAGCGGCTGCATCGTTCTCGTGGTCACGGTGGCACTGGCCGGCAAACGCTATATCATCGCCCAGATCGAAGGCGTCGGTTCCAATCTCGTGTACGCCGGCGTCACGCGTTCCAACAATTCCTCGCGTCTCACCTTGGGCGACGAGATTTCGCTCGGCGATATGGAAGCGATGAAAATTCAGGTCCCTCAAGTTGCCATCGTTGCCGGAGCCAGCGACATCCCCATGAGTGTGGTTGCGGCAGGCGTCGAGCGGCCGGTAAAACTGGTCGGCGTCACCGACGGTTTCCAGCAGATTCGCAAGCTGGTGGTCTTTCGAGGACGCTACTTCGATCCAGACGACATGGCGACCCATGCCAAAGTATGCCTTCTCACTCAGGAACTCGCCGAACGCGTCTTTCCTCATCAGGATCCGGTCGGTCAGGAAATTCGCGTGGGCGACCTGCGCTTCTCGGTGATTGGCGTATTTCGCGAGCGGATTTCCACCTTCGGCGAGACGGAAATCGCCCGCGAATCGGTGCTCGTTCCCTTCGGTCTGCTCGCCTACTATACGGGCGCTCAGTACATTCGCACTCTGTACGTTCAGGCAGACTCGCCCGAGGCCGTCCCTGCGGTGACCAAACAAGTGAAGGAAATTCTAAAAAGCCGGCATCGCCCCGGCGCTGAGTATGAGGTGGAGAATCTCACCTCACTTTTGGAATCGGCTCGCATGATTTCGCAGGCATTGACGATTCTCCTCGTTGTCATCGCGCTTATAGCCCTTACCATCAGCGGCATCGGCATCATGAACATCATGCTCGTCACAGTCACCGAGCGCACGCGCGAGATCGGCATTCGCAAAGCCGTGGGCGCTCCACGCGACGCGATCCTCTACCAGTTCCTGATGGAAGCATTCCTGATCAGCGGCACCGGAGCAGTGATAGGGATTGTGATTGCCGTTTCGATTCCAGTCGCAATCAATCTCGTCTTGCGTGTGATTCCCGAAGCTGTCGGGATTCGCATGCCGGTGTCATGGATTTCCGTGGTTTTGGCCTTCGTCGTTTCATGTTCCACGGGCATTTTGTTTGGCTATCTGCCCGCCAGTCGCGCGGCCAGCCTTCATCCCACTGAATCACTTCGATATGAATAAAATCATGAACAATAAGAGATCGTCGTCATTCCCAATACTCGCCGCTTTTACGCTCCTCGCTGCTGGATTTTCTCCACGGCTCGCTCGTGCGCAGGATTCGGATAAGCTCACTCTCCGCCAGGCGGTCACCCTCGCTCTTCAAAACAGCCGCGAGATCGCTCTCGCGCGAATGCAATACACGGTGGCGCTGAACGCGGTCGGCGTAGACCGCGCCGATTTTCGCCCAAATCTTTACACGGGCTCGGGCGCCGCGTATACCTCTGGTTTCCCGGCGACCGTGGGCGGATCCGCTCCAGCCATCATCAGCTTGTCCTACACGCAGTCCATCTTTAATTTGCCCCTTCGTGGCCAGTTGCACGCAGCCGAAGATCGCGCCGAAAGCCAGAAGATCGAGCTCAACCGCACGCGCGATGCTGTCATCGTCCGCACCGCCACCACCTACCTCGAACTCGCCAAAGTCCGAACCTCCTTGGAATTGCTCCGTGGCGAGGGTGCCAGCGCTGAAAAGATTGCCGGCGTCACACGCGCGCGCGCTGAAGCCGGCCAGGAACTCCCTATCGAAAATACCCGAAGCCAATTGACGCTCGCCCGCATTCGCGAGCGCATCATTCACCTCGAAGGGCGCGACGTGATTCTCACCCAGCAGCTCCAGAACCTTACCGGCACATCCAACTCGTCAGTCCAAGTGGAGACTGAGCAAGCCTCGTTCGCCGTGGACCAGCAAGAGGCCGACATGATCGCCGCTGCGCTCAAGGCCAGCCCGTTCGTTACCGAAGCGGAAAAAGAGCGCGACGCCAGGCAACACTTGCTCAAAGGCGCGAAAGGCGAGTTCTGGCCCACCGTCAGCGCCGTCGGCTTGTACCAGTTGCTGGGTCGGTACAATAACTATGACCAATTCTTCAAAAACTTTCAGCGCAACAACGTCACCGTGGGGGTTGACGCGCACATTCCAATTTTTAGCTCGAAGACCTTTGCGGACATAAAACTCGCCAAAAGCCAGCTCAGCGAAGCCGAACTCGTCCTCGGCAACAAGCGCCAGGAAGTCCGCGCCGATGTGCTGCAAAAAGCCCGCAATGTCCGCGAACTCGACGCCGCTCACGAAGTGGCCCGTCTCGATCTGCAACTTGCCCAGGAATCACTTCAAATCCTGCAGACGAAACTGGACGAAGGGCGCGCCACGCTCCGGGACATCGAACAGGCTCGCCTGGAAGAGAACGACAAATGGGTGGCGTTTCTCGACGCTGAATTTGCCCGCCAGCAGGGGCAGCTCTCGCTGCTGCAGGCCACCGGGCAGCTCGCCAAGGTGTTTCAGTAGGCACGCCTCGCTCTAAACCCCGACTTGGGATAGTGGGCGAAATCGGGTAAAATCAAGCTGAATACACATACGGTTATTGTTACGTCTACACGACGGTCTGCTTTCTGGGGGATTGCGAATGTCTTCTGTAATGAAAACGTTGTTGTTGAACCCGCCGAGCTTTGAGCACTTTGACGGCGGCGCCGGGTCGCGCTGGCCCGCTACACGCGAAATCGAATCCTACTGGTACCCGGTCTGGCTTTCTTATCCCGCCGGCATGCTGCCCGGCAGCCGTCTCCTAGATGGCCCTCCTCACAGCATCACGCCGGCGCAGGTCGTCGAAACCTCCAAAGATTATGAGTTTGTCGTTCTCTTCACCTCCACCGTGGGCTTTCACAGCGATCTTCGCATGGCGAAGGCGATGAAGGAAAAGAAGCCCGGAATCAAAATCTGCTTTGTAGGACCGCAGGTACAGATCAAGCCCGCGGAAAGCCTTCTTGCCAGCCCCGATATTGATTTCGTTGTGCGTGGAGAATTCGACCACGCCGTTGTGGACTACGCCAGCGGGAAGCCCATCTACGGAATTCCCAACGTCAGCTACATCAAAGATGGGAAGGTCGTCCACAATCCTCCGCGTCCGCTGCTCCAGACCGAAGAACTCGACGCGCTTCCTTTTGCGACGGACGTGTACCAGCGCGATCTCACTATCGAAAAATACAATGTACCGTTCCTTCTGCACCCGTTCGTTTCCTTCTATACTGCGCGCGGTTGTCCGGCGCTCTGCACCTTCTGCCTCTGGCCGCAGACTCTTTCCGGGCACGCCTGGCGCGTGCGTGGCGTTGAATCGGTGGCGCGCGAATACAAGCAGGCGCACAAGATGTTTCCGCAAGCCAAGGAATTTTTCTTTGACGACGATACCTTCAACATTCGCAAGGATCGCGTCCTCGCGCTCTGCAAGGAATTCAAGCCCGTGGGCTTCCAGTGGTCCTGCACGGCGCGGGTGCACAGCGACTACGAAACGTTGAAAGCGATGGCCGATAGCGGCGCGCGCCTCCTGATTGTCGGATTCGAATCCGGCGATCCCCAAATCCTGAAGAACATCAAGAAGGGCGCCACGGTCGAGATGGGCAAGACCTTTGTGCAGAATTGCAAGAAGGTCGGCATCCGCGTTCACGGCGATTTTATTATCGGCCTGCCCGGCGAAACGAGGGAAACGATCGAAAAAACAATTAATTACGCCAAAGAGCTCGACTGCGAAACGATTCAAGTCTCTATGGCCCATGCCTATCCTGGCACGGAGCTCTACGAGCAGGGAAATCGCGACGGTTTCCTGAAAGGCGAAGCTGTTACAGACGCCGGCGGCCACCAGCTTCCGCACCTCGAGTATCCCGGCCTTTCGCGCGAGTACATGGTGGATTCTGTCAACCGCTTCTACGACGACTACTATTTCCGCCCCCGCGTCGCATGGCGAATCGTTCGCGACGCTCTCTGGGATTCCCACGAGCGCAAGCGCCTCTTCCACGAAGCCGTAGATTTCATGAAGCTTCGCGCCGACCGCAAGCGTGTGGCAAAGAAGGGCGTGCAGAAGAAAGTGCTCGTGAATGTGCCGGAGCAGCCCAGCTCGTCGGTGGGAGTAGCGAGCGAATCCCCGAGCGCATGACGCCCGGCTCGGGGCTGCATCTCAAAACTTTTTCCCTCCTTTTTATCATGGTCGTTTTTGGCCCTTTGGGCGACGTGCTGCTCAGCAAGGGCATGAAAGACCTCGGAGAAATTTCCAACTGGTCTCCAGCCGAATTGGCGCATCTTTTCGTCGGCATTTTCACCTCCGGCATGATCTGGCTAGGAATCCTCTCCCTCATCGGATTTTTCATCGCCTATACGCTCGTCCTCTCCTGGGCTGATTACAGCTTTGTTCAGCCGGCTTCTTCCTTTTCCTATGGGGTAGTTGCGCTGCTCGGCCATTTTGCGCTTGGCGAGAAAATTACGCCCTTGCGCTGGGCGGGCATTCTGGTCATCTGTTGCGGCGTGCTGATCGTAGGGCACACTCCGCCGCGCACCACACAGGAGGCCGTGGAATCCCCCCTGCCGCCTGCAGCCGGGCAAATCACGCCGGAGCGCAGCTCATGATTGCTGAAATCATCTTGCTATTCGGAATTGTGGTGATAGGCACGGGAGGCGAAATCTGCCTCACACGAGCTATGAAAACCATCGGAGAGGTGCACAACTTCCGCCCCAAGGCGTTGTTGAATGTGTTTGGGCGTGCGATGCGCATCGGCTGGATGTGGCTTGCGCTGCTTTTGATGACGGCGGGATTTTTCTCCTTGCTAGGAATGCTCTCACTCGAGAATGTCAGTTTTGTCGTGCCGGTTACTGCGCTCAGCTATGTGGTCGGCGCCTACGGCGGAGAGCTTCTCCTTGGGGAAAAAGTAACGCGCCAGCGCTGGCTCGGTGTTTTGCTCGTGTGTGTCGGCGTCACGATGGTGTGGAAGGGTCGAGGCTAAACGCTTGTCCGGAAGGATAGTTGCGTGACGGCTGGGGGAGCGATTCGCGCGGCGCTTCTGCTGGTTGCACTCGCTCCTTTTGGTTACTACATCGTTGCCATCGTCGCCGCCCGTCGATTTTTTTCGAAGCGCGCTGTTCCGCTTCCCGGTGACTTCACTCCGCCGGTCAGTATCCTCAAACCGATCTACGGCCTCGACCGCGAGACGTATGAGAACTACGCGAGCTTCTGCCGCCAGGATTATCCGGAGTTTGAAATTCTCTTTTGCGTTTCCGATGACCGTGATCCTGCTGTACCAGTAATTCAGAAAATCATTGCGGATTTTCCCGGGCGTCCGATTCGCCTGCTCGTCGGCTCTGAGCAGCTTGGCGCGAGCGACAAAGTAAATAAACTCTGCCGCATGGTGCGCGAAGCGCGCCACGAAACTGTGATCGTCAGCGATAGCGATGTCCGCGTCGAACCCGGTTTCTTGAGCACGATTGCCGGCGCGTTTCGCGATCCGGAAGTTGGGGGCATCACGTGCCTCTATCGCGGCCTCACCGACGGCTCCTTCGCGGCAAGTCTTGAGGCCATGGGCAACAGCACCGATTTCGCCGCGGGTGTGCTGGTCAATTGGCTTGGCAGAAAAATCGATTTCATGCTCGGCGCCATTATGGCGACCACAAAGAAAAACCTCGCCGAAATCGGCGGCTTCGAAGTATTGGCCGATTATTTCTGCGACGATTTCGAGCTGGGGAACCGTATCGCGAGAGAGGGACGCCGGATTGAGCTCAGTACATTGCCCGTATGCATCGTCTATCCGCGCGAATCGCTTTGGGAAGCTCTCCGCCACCAGCTGCGGTGGAATTTGAGCATTCGCTACTCGCGTCCAGCCGGTCATCTGGGATTGATTTTCACGCAGGGCTTGCCATGGACGATTCTCAGCGCGCTTCTCGCCCCGTCAGTGCCGATCGCTCTTGCGTACATCGCCACCTACGTCGTGCTGCGCAGCGAGATGGCGAGAAACGTGGGGGTATGGGGCATACAGGACCGTGCGCTCCGCGCGAAATTGGCACTCCTGCCGGTGCGCGACGCGTTTGCATTTCTGGTCTGGCTCGCGAGTTTTTTTCCGCAAAGAATTCGATGGCGCGGCAGGGAATTTTACGTGCGAAACAGGCGGCTCGTCCCCGTCGATGCGAGCCATGCATAATAGGAAATTCTTGCGCGTTCAGGAGAAGATAGAGCCAATAAAATTACTGCTGTAAGAATCGGTTTGGAGGCTGCCGAGGTCTCCTATTTTCGCTTTAGCTTCGCCTTCGGGCTATCACGCGTCACCGCGTGCGATTTAGCGCGCGGTAAATTTCGTTGGCGGTCGTGAATTCCTGCTCCAAGTCTTTGCTGGCGAGGCGCGTTCGGAGATATTCGACGGCTTGGGCCAGCCGGTCGAGCGCGTGCGCAATGTTTTCGCGGTTCGTGAGGCAGGTATCGCGCCAGATGTCATAGGGACTGCCCGCCAAGCGCAGCGCGGTTGAAAGTCCCGGACCGGCGAGGGTGAGAGGAAGACCCGTTTCGTCGGTTTCGTCGGCAACGACGCGGGCGAGGGCGACGGAGGCGAGTTGGGGCAAGTGTGAGACGATGCTGACCGCCCAGTCGTGTGTGCCTGCGTCGCACCAGACGGGCTCTGCGCCGACGCGTCGCAGCAACGCCGCAAATTTCTGCACGCGCGGGTCGGGATCGCTTTCGGGCGCAATCAGAGCGTAGCGTGAGCCGCGAAAAAGGTCGGCGTCCGCATGCTCGATTCCCGAATTTTCCTTGCCCGCCATTGGATGTCCGCCGAGGAACCGCGCCCCGCCGCGGAAATGTTTCCGCGCGTGCTCGCAGATGAGCGCCTTGGCGCCTCCGGAGTCGGTGACGAGGGCGTGGGCCTCCGCCGCGGCTGCGATTTTCGGCAGCGCGTCAATCGTTGCTCCGATCGGCAGCGCGATATAGACGAGATCAGCCCCGCGCACAGCCGAGGCGACATCGCTCGCCGCCTCCGCGATAGCTCCGCGCGCTTTCGCGCGATCGAGCATCTCCGGCCAGTCGTAGCCAACAACGGCCGCAGCAGAGAACTCGTGCAGCAGCGCTAATCCAAACGAACCACCGATCAGCCCGGTTCCGAGAATAGCTATGCGAGAGTATTCGCCTTGTATTGTCATGTGGAATGCTTTCGATGGATCGCGAGAACGGAGATTATACTCGCTAATTCCAAGCATTCCCTCATTGACCGCGACAAGAATCGAGGTGATACGTGCTTGACGGAGTTAGCGCCCTCCCGTATATTCAGGTTGAGATGCGCCTTTATTACCGAGCGTACGGTTTTACCTACCGCTACTCCTATACGGAGGAGCGGGCCGGTGAAGCGTGTGCGGCGGGAGCGAGCAAGACGACCTAAAAGCCGCACAAAGTTTCGACATTCCGGGCCGCAACCTTCAAAGGGACGCGGCCTTTTTTTTTGGCCTGCAGGCGATGGGGGGAAGATAAACGGGAGGGCCTATGACGATCAGCGACTGGCGGAAAAAGATCGATGAAATCGATACCGTGCTTCTGCAGCTTCTGAATCTTCGTACGGAGTTTGCGGTGGAAGTGGCGCGGCTGAAGGAGGAGGAGGGCCTCTCGCTGTGTGCTCCCGAGCGTGAGCAGAAGGTGATCGCAGGGATGAAAAACTTGAATGACGGCCCGCTTGACAGCGAAGCGGTGGCCAGGATTTTTCGAGCGGTCATGGACGAATCGCGGCGGATTCAAGAGACGCATACGGGCGAGCTGAGAGGAAAGGCGAAAGAGCCGGCGAGACGCCGGCGTTTACGGAACGGCGGGTGAGGCATGAAGGGACAAACGGTCTGGGGCGATGCTGCCGAAATATTGCAGCGAACAGGAGCCGGATGAGAGTTGAATCGGGTGCGCGGGTTGCATTTCAGGGCGAGCGGGGGGCTTTTAGCGAGGACGCTGCAGGGAAGCTTCTTGGCGAGGGGATTGTGCTGGTTCCGCGGCCCACTTTCGAGACAATGTTTGATTCGATTGACACGAATGCGGCTGACTACGTTCTAGCTCCCATTGAGAATACGCTTGCGGGCTCAGTCCATCGAACATTCGACCTGCTGATTGAGAGCCGGCTCAGCATCATCGGCGAAGAGATTATTCCCATCGTGCACAACCTAATCGGAGTACCGGGCGGAACGATCGAACAGGTATCTACCGTCGAATCGCATCCCGTAGCGCTGGCGCAGTGCGAAAGATTTTTCCACGAGCGGCCGGGTTTGAAACGAATCGCTACGGCAGATACGGCGGGAAGCGTCGGGGCCATCATTGCCGCCGGGGACCCAACAAGGGCTGCGATTGCCAGCCGGCGCGCTGCGGAAATTCATGGCGGTAAAGTGCTACGCGAGCATCTAGAAGACAATCGTGAGAATTACACGCGATTTTTGCTTCTCGGTTCTTCGTCCAAGACCTCCGAGTCAGCTAACAAACTTTCGCTAGTGTTTCAAGCAGCTCACCGGCCCGGGGCGCTTTTCCACGCGCTTGGGCCGTTCGCACGCCGCGGAATCAACCTTATGAAAATCGAGAGCCGGCCGATTCCCGGCCGTCCCTGGGAGTACCGTTTCTATCTCGATTTGCAGGCATCCGCGCTCGATCCGGAAGTGAAAGAGGCGATCGCCGAGATGGAGAAGGTGATCGTGAATTTGCGGATTCTGGGCGCGTACGTTTCGGCCGAAGGCAGCAAACGAATTTCAGTGCCAAGGCAAACTGAGAAAGAACAGGAGATCGAAGAATGATTGTGATCATGGGAGCGAAAGCAACGGACGAGCAGGTGAACCACATTGTGACGCGGATCAAAGAATGTGGCTGCCAAGCGCATCTGAGCCGCGGAACGGAACGAACGGTGATCGGCATCGTGGGGAACAGCAACGAGCATCGCAGCGAACTGGAAGCGCTGCTGGCGGCCCCGGGCGTAGAGGAAATCGTTCGCGTTGCCCATCCGTTCAAACTGGCCTCGCGCCACTTCCACCCCGAAGGCTCGATCGTGGATCTCGGCAACGGAGTAACCGTGGGAGGAACCTCGATTGCGATCGCGGCGGGGCCATGCGCGGTCGAATCGGCGGTTCAGATCAACTCTGTTGCCGCGCGCGTGGCGCAAGCGGGGGCAAAACTGCTTCGCGGCGGCGCGTTCAAGCCGCGTTCTTCGCCCTATTCGTTCCAGGGGCTCGGCGAAAACGGGCTCGAATTGCTGCGGCGCGCTGCCGATGATAACGACCTGCTAGTGGTGAGCGAAGTGATGGACCCGTCGCAGGTGGAAATCATGCTTCCGTATGTGGACGTGATGCAGGTGGGCGCGCGCAACATGCAGAACTACCACCTGCTGCGCGCTCTTGGCGAAATTTCGAAGCCGGTGCTGCTGAAGCGCGGAATGTCCGCGACGATCGAAGAGTTGTTGCTGAGCGCGGAGTACATCATGGCGGGAGGGAACTACAATGTGGTTCTCTGCGAGCGCGGCATCCGGACCTTTGACACTTATATGCGTAACACGATGGATATTGCGGCGATTCCAGTGATCAAACAGCTTTCGCACCTGCCGGTTCTCGCCGATCCTTCGCACGGAACTGGGCGGCGGGACAAAGTGGCACCGATGGCGCGAGCGGCGATCGCCGCGGGTGCGGATGGATTGCTCATCGAGGTTCATCCCGATCCTGAACGCGCGCTTTCCGACGGCGCGCAATCGCTCTACCCAGACCAGTTCGCGCAGCTTATGGGCGAGGTTGCTGTGATCGCGCAAGCGGTGGGACGGCGAGTGGAATCGGAGGCAGTGAAAGCCGGGGTGGCGCGCGGTTGACCAATTTACACTGACAACCTAGGATGGCCAGCCAGCGGCGCTGTCGTTTTTTGTGCGATAGAACGTCCTGCACGGAGGGCCAGTTGATGCTAAGTGTGTTCCAGTCTGTGCTCATTGTCCTGTGCACGATCGCGGTGTCAGTGGTTTTTTTTAGCAGTGCTGCGGCGCGCATGGCCGGTGACGCGACGGACGGAACACAACTACATTATTGGCTGGCAGATCAGCGTACTAGGCACAACGTGCGCCGTGATTCTCGCGTTTATGCTCTGGAATGTGTGGAACAATTTTCAGATTGCGCGTGTGACGACGGAGATGGAAGCGAACTACCTTGTGGATCTGTACCGCGTTGCAAGCGGACTTCAGCCGTCGCAGTCGACCGATCCGAGCTTTATGCCGTGAATCGGGTCGGCATGCCTTTTCGGCTGCCAAAACTTCGCGCTGCATTTCATCCACGTATTTGTCCTCTCGCTATCGCTGTCGCTCGTGCTGGTTTCTATCGCAGAAATTGACCGACCCTTTCAGGGACCGGTGCTAGTGCGACCGGAAGCGTTCGCGTTCGCGCAGGAGACTTCCGCGGGACTTCCGCAATAATCGGGGCGGCTGGAACGTCAGCACGGAAGTAAAACATACGAAAAATGCGATTCCAAACGTCATAGCACTTTCTGAATTCGGTTTTTCCGCATACGCTGCCCGCCATCGCCGCAATATGAAAACTCGGACAAGAAATTGTTTGTGGCCGTACCCGCTTTCTAAACCTCTGAAAACAAACATTGTATTTTTCGTTTAAGGCTGGGCATCAACGTGCCCTAGAGGCTACGGCGATATTTTTCCCATGCGCGCGGTGGTGAACTCAGCGATTGGAAGTTGAATCTTCAGGGGAGGACGTATGAATTGGGAGCGATTTACAGCGTTCACGTTTGCGCTGCTGGCCGTGCTGTTCCTCAGCTATCAGCCGGCGCACGCGCAGTCGAACGTGCAGGCAGGAAGTATTCAAGGAGTGGTGACAGATCCGCAGGGCGGTGTGGTGCCCGAAGCGAAGGTGACGATCGCGAACAAAGACACCGGCGCTACGCTGGACACGACAACGACGTCGGCCGGAACTTTCACATCGGGTTCACTCGTTCCGGGAACCTACACGGTACGAGTAGAAGCACCGAGTTTTAAAACTCTAACTGGAACCTACGTAGTGCAGATCAACCAGGTTTCCAGCGCGACGATCAAGCTGGAGCTTGGAGCTTCCAGCACAGTGGTCGAAGTGAGCGGACAAGCGGTGAGCGTCAATACGGACCAGGCGCAGGTGTCCGGGAGCTTGACCACTCAGCAAATTGAAAATCTGCCGGTGAATGGACGGAACTTCCTCGATCTGGCCCAACTCGAGCCCGGCGTCCAGATTCAGGACGGCGGTAACTTCGACCCGACCAAGACCGGGTTTTCTTCGATTTCGTTCGGAGGCCGATTCGGGCGCAGCGCGCGAATTGCTGTGGATGGAGTCGACGTGAGCGATGAAAACGTCGGCACCACCACGACGGGCATTCCTTCGAGCGCGATCGCCGAATTTCAGCTCGCACAGTCCAGCCTGGATCTTTCGAACGACCTCACCTCGTCGGGCGCGGTGAACGTTGCCACGAAATCCGGGACGAACAATCTTCACGGTGAAGGTTTCGGTCTTTTCCGCGACAGCGGGCAGGCCGCAACGTTTCCGTCGGGTGCCACCTTCCAGCGCAGCCAGTATGGTGGAAACGTGGGCGGTGCCATCCTGAAAGACAAGCTGTTCTTCTTTATTGATGGCGAGCACACTCTGCAGCATGCTTCGGCCGGAGTGATTACCGCGGCTCCGTTCGATCATTTTTCTGGGAATTTTCCGGCGCCGTTCCACGAGACCGATCTCATCGGAAAACTGGACTGGCAAGTGACGAAAGCCGTGCACATGTTTTATCGCTTCAGCTATTTCCAAAACCTCGCGCAGGATTCCTTCGGCGGCGCGTCTTCGTTCTCATTCTTCAACAACAGGTCCAGGACGAAAAACGATGTGGTCGGAGCCGATTTCAATACCGGGAGTTACACCCACAGCATCCGCTTCGAATATCTGAAGTTTGTAAACGTTCTGGGTGACGCTGTTACGGGGAGCGGCGAGCCGTTTGCCGATTTTCCGATCAGCTTGTTTTTCCAGCAACAGAATTTCTTCACCGGTCCGAGCTTTCTAGCTCCGCAGTCAACGATTCAGAGCGATCACCAGATCAAGTATGACGGCAGCAAGGTCTGGGGTTCGCACATTATTCGTTACGGCATCGGTTACAACTACATTCACGGATGGACGTTCTCCGACTTCTTTGGTCTGAATCCGCAGGCACGGAATTTTGGCGGGATCGATCCGGCAGTTGCAGCTGGAGCTCCGGGACTTTCGTGCCCCGACGGCAGCAGCGGCATCAATTGCCCGTTAAACTATCTGGCCGATCTGGCCATTCTTGGCAACGGGCAGGGTTCATTCACCGAAAAATCAGCATTCGGAAAGCCATCTGGCGGGCTTGGCCCGGATCACCGTCTGAGCGCGTATCTAGGCGACAGCTGGAAGATCAAGCCGAATCTGACGGCAACGTTTGGTTTACGCTATGTTCGCGACACGTTCCGTTCGGACAGCGACCTTGCGGGTATTCCCCAGTTGAACGCTCTCTTGCCTGGCACGGGTAACAGGATCAACCAGCCAAATGCGAACCTCGCACCGCAGCTGGGTATTGCCTGGGACCCGAAGAAGGATGGAAAGACCGTAATCCGTGCTGGAATTGGTCTCTACTACGACAACACGGTGTTTAACAACATCCTTTTCGACCGGTTACTAAGGCTGCCCAATGGAGCATTCAACGCAACTCCGTTTGCTTGCGTCGGCGGTGCAGCAACTCCCGTTTCGTTCGCCGGCGCAGCGGGAACTCAATTCATTCCGGGAGGCGATGCCACATGCTCTACGCCAATCGGAGGAACTCTCCCCGCGACTGCTGTCAGCCCGCTGTTGTCATGCGCCGGACTGACGTTTGCAACCTGCCTGGCTGATTTCCAGACTTCATTCCAGGCAGCTGCAGCGGCAGTGGGAACGAGCGCCCCCAATCCCAATTACATTCCGTCCATACTGTCGGGCAATGGCGCAATTCCAACAGCCGCCCTATTGTTCCCAGACTACAAGACTCCCCGTGCCGTACAAATGAACGTGGGTATACAGCGCGAGCTCCGCCCGGGGCTGGTTCTCAGCGCGGACTATTTGCGGAACGTGGGGTTGCATTATCTGATCGCTGTTGATCAGAACCATACGGGAGACGCATCGCTGTTGAACGTTGCAGCGGCGCAGGGTGCAGTGGCTTCAACACTAACGGCTTGCGGTGTAAGCACGATTAGTGCTGCGGTCGTCAACTGCCCGCTGCTCGGCCGTCCTGCAACTATCGGCGACTTTGCGGCTCACGGGCTTGATTCGCCTGGCGACCTCGGAGTGAGCAACTGCAGCCCGGCAGATACGGGGATCGGCGCTCCTTGTGCGTTTGCAGGAATCAATCCAAACGTCGGTCCAGTATCAATGGCGGAGTCGGGTGGCCGTTCTGTGTACAACGCTTTCGATATCAAGGTGACGCAGAACGTGAGCCATCCATTTGCAGGCGTAAAGTACGCGAATTTCCAGTTTGCGTACACACTCTCGCGGTTCCAGAATTCGGGATCCGCGACGGGTGCCGGCACAGTGGCATCAGCGGACCAGGATTTCATCAACGCTTCTCTGGATAGCCGCAATCCTCTTCGCTTTACGGGAGATGCTTCGCTGGATCGCACGCATCAATTCAACATCGGTGGCTACGTGGATCTGCCGGCCGGCTTCCGATTCGGTATGATCAACCACTTCTGGTCTCCTCTGGCTGCACTTCCGTCGATCAGCGTGACGGCTGGTCCGAGCGAGATTTTCCAGACGGATTTTACGGGTGATGGCACGGTGGGCGATCCTTTGCCACTGGCCGTCAATGCGGACGGTTCGTTTAAACTCGCGAACGTGGGCGCCTTCAGCCGTTCAATCGGTGCGAAGGGCCTGACCAACTCCATCGACAACTACAACGCTACTATCGCCGGTCACACAATCACGCCTGCCGGGCAGGCTCTTGTGGCATGCGGTCTAGCTTGCGGCGGCGGTGGCTTCACGGAGGCCAACTTGATAGCTTTGGGCGCGACGCCGCCGGCGTTGTCTCCCACGGCTCCCAATAACGTCTCCTATGGTTGGCTCAAAGCAACGGACATGGAAGTGAGCTGGGTTGGGCACTTCATGCATGAGCGGCTGACAGTTCAGCCGAGCATCGGATTCTACAACGTGTTCAACTTCGCCAACTTCGATTCGCCGGGGAACGCGTTGAGCGGGCTGCTTCAAATCGCTGCGAATGGAGCGGCGCCAGCCAACTCAATCAGCGGAGCTTCGGCGGGAACGGTTCGTTCGGATCGGATCGGCGTCGGAAGCGGATTGTTCCAATTCGGCCAGCCACGAGTGATTGAGTGGGGGTTGAAGCTTCAATTCTAACCGGTGGCCGGTTCGCTGCTCCCTCGGCGATCCGGTGACGGTGATCGTGAAAACGGCCAATGGCTCCGGGCGACCGGGGCCATTGGCTTTTTTGCTTGCGATTTACGCTGTCCGTGCGGTTGACGAAATGCGGCGCGCTCAGTAAAGTATAGCGAGGTCGCGCAAGCGGCCTTTTTTATTGCCTCCTGCTGGGAGGTCGTACAATTGGCAGTACATCAGATTCTGGATCTGATTATCCTGGTTCGAGTCCAGGCCTCCCAGCCAACCTTCTGGCATGAAAGATCGGTCGCGACGAGGTGGTGCCCGGCGGTGGCAGCCTACTGGCTGTGCATGCTGCGCGCGATGCTGCGCCAAAGGCTGTTCGACGCCGGGAGTTGTGCATACCTACCCAAAGGTAAGCTCAGACCAAAGCCGTATAAATCCGCAGAGCGGGCCTGCAGCGGTTTATGTAGCGTCTCGCTTGACGGCATCGGGCCAAGCATCACGTTTCCGTTTCGGATGCTTGTTACCGAAAAATCGAACCGAACTCGCCCGCCCACAATTGCTGCCAAGGGCACTCGAGACTCGCTGGCGAAGGGAGTGTTCGTCACTTCGAGCAAGGGAGTAAACCGATCTGGATCGCCGGGCGAGCGGCCTTGACTTTGCTCATCAGATTTCAGCTGTTTCTCGGATGTTAAGGCACCCGCTTGCTGTCGAGCGGCGGGCGAAAAAGAAAGCCTAACGTTCGGAGCAAATGAAGCGACAGAGGTGGGATGCTGTTGAGACAGATGAAACATCTGGACAGCCTGCGGTCCTTGCTGGCCATGGGCAAGCATTGGACTTCCCAGGACCACAATCAAAGCCAGCATCGAGTGTTTGACCGAAGAAATCATTTCGGCCTGCCTGAAGTTAATTGAGACTAGCCCATCTGGTGCGATCTGTAAATACAGTGTAAATCAAGGACCGCTAGGGAAGGGACCTGTCAAAATGAAAGCCCCCAGTGGACTCGAGGGTCACTGTTTTAACCACCATCGCACCAAAGAAATCCTCTTGCGACTGAAAATCCAAGTTCGCGTTGGGAGCGTATATCAACGCGCTGACAGGATTCGCCTCGGATTGAATGTTAAGACCCTCGTTTCCTCCATATAGGATTTGAAAGTTGCTCGGCTTTCCACCAGCGTTGATGGAGATGCCACTCTCGAAATTCAAGGCGTTGCCAGAGCTACCAACGCCACCCACATTGAGGATAACTGGCCCCGAATCCACGACGAAGGTCGCGACAGAAGTGCAGTCGATAGAGTTAAAGTTGTACGTGCCTGCGCTGAAGTGGTGGGTTCCAGCACACCCGGTGGCGTTGCCGTAGGTACCCGGAGGTATGTCCGCAGGCATCGAGAAGTTGTCAGTGGGTGTAGTCGGAATCGGGGGAGCAGTGTAAATCACCTTGGCAAGAGTCTGAAATCCGCCCGTCGGTGTTATCGGGTTACCGGATGCGGCAGTCAGGGGCGGGCAAGGGCCGACAGTGCTACCTGCGGGCGTGGAAAGGCTTCCGTTGAGAATCAGGGAGCCTTCGTTCAAGAGATTCCCATTCGTCCCCAGGTTTCCATTGCTGCTTTGTTTGGTGACCGCATAGGAACCTTGACTGGAATCAAAACTATCGGTAAAGCCGCCGTCCATGAAGGCGATACTGGAGCATGTATTGCCGGTCGCAAACACGACATACTTAAGATTCTGAATCTGGAAAGTATTTTTGACATTAGCATTGCTTCCTTGGTTGCAGCCCTCGAACACACCCGCACCCAGTAGCACTACAATAGCTAGTCCTACCCTGTGAAACATGCCGGTCTCCTGTCGCCAAGTAGAAGCCGGGAAAGGTGCATGGCGCGTAACCCTAGAATAACTGCCAGTACCCTCAAATTGGTACTGAACGGAGGTACGGATTCGGTACACTGAACTAGCTCATCGACCTGGCTCCGGGGGACACCTCCGGATGGGCGACATCACTCATGGTTGGCGGTAGCCAACATGCGGCAGATGCCCGCGTCACCAGACAAGTAGGATCGTATGAATTGAACTCGTCCGGTAAGGTAACTTACCGGGAGTTGACCCGGTTCTCGATGTACGCGCAGTTGACCCAAGCCTAGCTTCTTTTACTCGCCATCCTTGTTCGGCGGCGGCGCGTAATTCGTGTTCTGAAACGCGGCGATTAGCCACTTGCCATTGCGCTTCTGCACTGTCAGAGTTTGCAAGCCTTCACGCGGCGCGGGCAGTCCTGGTGGCATATGCGCACCTGTCATCGTCCACCAGGCATGGGCTATGGCGATCTCCGACGTCAGAAAACGCACGTCCACTTGCCCGAACGTGAGTGTACTCTCACGGAAGATGTTAGCGAACATGCGCGTGAGGTTTCTTTCGATTTCGGCGCGTCCCTTCCACCACCACGCCACCACGTTGACGACGTCGCCATCTTCGGCGAACAGTGCGGCATAAGCATGCGCATTGTGCTGGTTCCACGCTTGCTGTTGGCGTGCCCCCACCAGGTCGCGGATGGCCGATTCATCGGTACTGCGGTCTGCAGCGCAGAGTGGAAGCGGCATGTATGCGGAGAAAAGGACCGCAAGCGTCAGGAATTTCCGGACCATTTGTTACCCCCTAGTGCCACCACCTTAGTGGATGGAGTAGTTCGAGATGGTTTGGTCGGGGAGTGACTGAGACTCCGCCATAGTATCGCCCATGCTAATTTGCAGTTTGAGTTGAGTCAACAATCTGCACGATTTCAAAAGCGAGTAACCATTAAACTCGGGAGTAGTGCCTGATTAACGGCGTAACCGGACATCTCTAACAGGGTCGGCTCTGTCAAAGCTTTTTTGAACGAGCTTCTCCAGTCACTCTGAGGTGGAGAGTGCCTGTTTGTTTCTTTGCCCTCTGCCTCGACGAC
>Ga0306921_10000165_pt1 | contig 50133 bp, 42 predicted proteins | sample sta12Cox44000080_FD_203760 | JGI IMG/M metagenome (GOLD analysis project Ga0306921, IMG submission 203760) | Lab enrichment of tropical soil microbial communities from Luquillo Experimental Forest, Puerto Rico - statoxic.12C.oxic.44.000.080 (v2)... | ecosystem: Environmental > Terrestrial >... | reverse complement strand
TCTGTTGTCGTGCATGCAGATCGCAACCTATAATTCGCATCTCGGCCTCCTTCGATCCGAGCGCTGTCTGTTGGACACCACAGCTTACTCGGCACGTCGTGAGGCCGACTCGTTATGCCATCAGTTACCCCGGAACGTTACACATGCACAAGACCGAAGGCACATGTTCGTGGTGGCGAACTGAACGACAAAAAATCAAGGAGGCGAGCGGGAACTAATGTCGGCATAGGAACCGGCCTGCCTCCCGATTTCGCTTCAAGAAGTGCTCCTAGCTCGTTACCTGCCGGTCATTTCACCACGACCGTCGTGCGCATCCAAGGGTGGATGCAGCACTGAAAGAGATGTTGGCCCTTTGAAAGGCCCGTCACTTGGAGTTGGCTGCCCTGAAGGATGCGCGTTCTGGCTACCTCTACTCTTGAGAAGCCCATAGCGCACTCAGGTACGGTCGTCTCATTCGCTGCATTGAGCCCTCCGATAAAACCGCCGCCGAACTGTGCCACCTCGGTGAAGGTATGCGGCTCGCCGCCCTCGTTCACCGCGATGATCGGGGTTCCTTCGTTCACCGTAAGCTTGTCGGGTTCGAAATCCCAGTTCGGGTTGGGATTTCCCATTTGAGCTGTTGACAATAACGTGGAAAGTGTCGTGGATGCTCCCAGAGCCACGTTCTTGCAGAAATCGGGCCCGACGGCGTTTGCGGCATTGAACGTTGCAGGATCGCATTCGTCCAAGGCCACCACCTGCGCTGGTGTTCCGTGGTGTCCATCCTGTTCCATCATTCCGGCAAACAAAAGAACCGCAAATGCCGTTCCAACTAATCCAAGTTTCCGTCGCATCGTTTTTCCCCTTTGCCGCTGGCCCTCTTGCCGAGGCAGCCGGACGCGACAAGAATCGGGCAAACTCATGGCTACCTCAATGCAAGCAGGTTCACATGTTCCTCAGTCCGTAAGTTATTGAAACTGACAAGGATTGCGGCGTTGCTCACGCGCAGGTAGCGCGCGCCCCGGCCGGTGGTGGTACACTCTGCGCCGCGGTATCCAGCTCGTGAACATGGTCACTCCTACTAGCCCCCGTCCCATTCGATTTGGAGGTTTCGAAATAGACCTGAAAGCAGGTGAGTTACGGAAGGGTGGGGTCAGAATCAAGCTGCAAGGTCAGCCCTTTGAAGTTCTGGTCATGCTGTTGGAGCGGCCCGGTGAGCTGGTTGAACGCGAAAGACTCCGCGAGCGCCTGTGGCCTACGGACACATTTGTCGATTTCGACCATGGGGTAAACTCCGCCATCAATCGCCTCAGAGAGGCGCTGGGCGATTCAGCGGATAGCCCTCGCTATGTCGAGACTGTACCGCGCCGTGGGTATCGCTTCATCGCCCAGGTCGAAGCGCCTGCCGCAGCAGTGGCGACGACGATCGCACCCGTGGCCGAATCATCGTTGTCCCCAGCAACGGTCGAAACGCCAACGTCATCACCGGCGAGTAGCACCCGCAAGAAAGCTGTTATCGCGGCAGTCGTCATCGCCATCGTTCTGATTGTCACCCTGATTCTCCCGTCCGTACGTGAACGCATCTTCGGCCGGCCCAATCCGCCTCACATTCAGTCGATCGCCGTTTTGCCGTTGAACAATCTTTCCAGTGGTGCGGATCAAGACTTTTTTGCCGATGGTATGACTGAAGCTCTGATTACAGATCTCGGCAAAATCAGCGCCCTGCGCGTAATCTCGCACACGTCGGTAATGCAGTACAAAGGCACTAAGAAGCCGCTCCCCGAAATCGCGAAAGAACTAAACGTAGATGCGTTAGTGGAAGGCACGGTCGCGCGCTCTGGCACCCACTTGCGCATCACCGCGAATCTGGTACAAGCTTCTCCGGAAAAGCACCTCTGGGCCGAAGCCTACGAAAGCGAAGTGGGCGACATCCTCACCGTCCAGCGCGAAGTTGCGCAGTCCGTAGCCCGCGAAATTCGGATCAATCTCACCCCGCAAGAGCAAGAACTCCTCGGCGCCGCCCGCACCGTCAATCCCAAAGCGCACGACGACTATGTCCGCGGCCATCGTCTGTGCTTCAACGACACTCGCGAAGGGCTGGATCAGGGAATCCACTACCTCCAACAGGCCATCGAAGAGGATCCCAACGATCCCCTCGCTTATGCGGGGCTAGCCGACTGCTACGTGCTCTGGGCCTGGGCGGGAGACATTTTCTCCGGCGACCTGACTCCCAAGGACACCATGCCGCAAGCGCGCGACGCCGCGACGCGGGCGCTGCAACTCGACGATAGCTTAGCCGAAGCGCATATGGCGCTGGCCAACGTCAAACAGATTTATGATTGGAATTGGCCGGCCGCGGAAACCGAGTTCAAGCGCGCCATCCAGCTGAATCCCAATTCTTCGGAAGCACACATGTGGTACGCGCACTTTCTATTGGCCATGCGCCGCTTCGATGAATCGGGTACCGAAGCCCGCCGCGCTATGGAACTCGACCCCTACTCGGAGTTTGTTCAAGATTTTACTATTTGGGCTATCTATATGGCGCGACACTACGATGATGCGTTCGCACGATCCGCAAAGTCGCTGCAGCTTTTCCCTGGGTCTCCGTGGCCTCACTACCATTCCGGCTTGATCTATGAGCGCACCGGTCGGCCCCGCGATGCCATCCAGGAGTTCTGGAAGTCCGAAGAGAATTTCGGAATCGGCCCGGCTACCCTGGCGGAATTTCGCAAGACGTATCAACGGTCGGGAGAGAAGGCGTACTGGCGACAGTATCTTTCTACCTGCGAAGAAGCCGCCTTGCATCCGCGAAAGTTCGCAAATCCTCGGGGCTACGGATGGTGTGATTACATGCAAGACGCGGACGTAGCAGCAGTGCAGGTTCGTTTGGGAGATTTCAACGCCGCGTTCAATTCCCTCGAAAAGGGCTACACGAACCATGGCAGCGGGCTCATTTATCTCAACGTCGATCCCTACTGGGACCCCATTCGCACCGACGCCCGATTCCGCGACTTGGTGCGGCGCGTGGGGCTGCCGCAATGATCTCTCCAGTCCCAGAAAGAAACGGACCGCTGCATTCCCATTCCCGCCAAGGCGGAGTACGCCAAGTTACAGTAGCGGAATAACTTTTGAGACCGCCCTCAATCAAGGGATGCGTAACTGTTGGTAACAGGGATTATCACCACCTAGCTCAAATTGCGACGAACTGAAGGCGTCTGAGCAAGCTTCTGGATGATAGGTTTTAGGAATTCTTGATTCTTGCGATGCGGCCTGCTGCGCCCGGCTCTCATATCGATTAGCGCTCTCCGAGAGATATGCCCCTTGCATGCTCGCACCAGAAGCTTCAGAGGAATCTTTCTCATTAATGGCGAGAGTTTTGTCGTCCATTCATCGCGTCGCGGATCGGTATATTCGGTGTAGATATTGCGTTCCGATTGAATCAAACCGGACTCGACTTCTTCCAGACTGTTAGATTCTTTCCCAATGTATTTCAATCCGTCGATCTTGATATGCCGACGCTGCAGCAGGCCTACAGTTTCTTTAGTGCAAGGATTGCCTTGCGAGTCGGCACATTTGGATTCTGGGTGGAATTCGTAATCCTCTAGAACGTCTCCATAGGTCTTAACTCTTGCGGTGAATCTATCGCCGGTAGTACCCGCTGTCGTGATCCCAAACTCATTTCCGCTGTATTCATCGATCCAAGTCTTCTTTAGCCATCTCCTCGGATCGGAATCGTACGGAGCAATCAGATGAAATTTCTCGGGATCGCTCCTGAAAGGAAACCCAAACTCTCTGACGTGGCACGATATCAGGAAGTTGAACGGTTTGATTTGTTTTGCGTATTTCTTGCCTGCGTTGAGTCGAGCCAAAGACTTCATAACTATGGGACTACTCACAGAAATTCTGCCGACTGCGGGTAGGTGTTCAAAACCGAGAGACTTCGTTGGAAGACCGCATGCTTTCCTGACGATATTGGACCAAACCTGTGCGATCCATTCTCGGTCTTCACTCTCGGGATCAGTTGGATTTAGCAAATGCCCGAGACCGTGTTCAGACCACCGGTCGGTTCCCACATCTCGTTTCTCGCGGAGTAGCGTGGGAACGCCATTCCTATTTCTTGTGAACAGCGCATAGCGTTTCGCTGAGATTGCCAAACAGAAGAGCTGACGCTGCTTCTTCGTCTCCGGGTTCCAATTGTCATCTTCGATCTTCAGGACCCCCCAGGAACAGCAGAACGGTCGTATGGATTTAGCTGCTTGAAGCGTCGAGCAATATCTTCAACTTGTTTCCAGGACAATGCCTGTATCGCTTCTTGTCCGTCCTTAGTTCGCATCTATTTGAAACTGACGGGGTGCCTAACCTCTATTCATCTCAAGTAGGGAGCTCTGGAAATAGCTTTGGCGCCATTTGTGCCGCGAAATCCTTGAACACCCGCACGGAGCGCGGTATGTAGCGATTGCCGAGATGGACGACCCAAAGATGGAAGGTTCGGAAGCGCCATTTCGGCATCACCTCCACGAGCTTCCCATCACGCAGAAGATCGGGCTGCACAATCGGTGGGAGTTCACCGATCCCGACGCCTGCGAGCAGCGCAGTCGCTAATCCGGCGTACTCATTTATCGAGAGGTACGGGTGGAAGGTGAGAGTATGCTTTCTCCTTCCGTTCGCATGGACAAAGATCCAAGTATTCACAGGCTGCCAAAACGAGAATGCGAGCAGCCGATGGTCCAGCAGGTCCTGTGGGATTTTCGGTGCTTTGCATTTTGCGAGATAGTCCGGACTGGCGACGAGCTGATGCCGGTAGGTGAGGATCTTGCGGGCCACCAGCGATGAATTCTCGAGGTACGGGTCCACCCGAAAAGCTAGATCAACCCCCTCGGCAATCTGATCGACAATCCTCTCGGTGATGAAAATCTGCACACGGACGTCCGGATAGGATGCTTGGAATGAGCCGACCAGCGGCGCAAGCAGCGAGTCCGAGATGCTGGGCGGCGCAGACAGCCGCAGCGTGCCAAATACATGTGACAGATGGTTTGAAGCGATCCTGTCAACCGCTTCGCCGAGTTCGGCAGTATGCTGGGCGTGCTCAAGAACCTCTGAGCCCACATCTGTGAGACGGATCTTGCGCGTCGAGCGTTCAAGCAGGCGCACGCCAAGCCGTTTCTCCAGATCGGCGATGCGGCGGCTCACCGTGGAAGTTGGCATTTTGAGGCGCCGAGCCGCTTCGGAAAAGCTATTGGCTTCAACAACCTTCGCGAAAATTGTCAGCGAGTTCAGGTCCGTCATCGAAGATTCCGCCTGCGCCCTCAGGCCTCGATCAAGCAAGTCCTCCATAGCATAGCTTCGACTTTCCCCAAAAGATTATCCCAAATTTGGAAAAATCATTTGCAGTTTCACCCGCTAGTCACACCGATCGCGGTGAGTCTATGTTCGTTTCCGAAGCCTAGTATCGAATCGCTGATTTTGTCGAACCAAATCCGGTCAAGAGGAGATCCAATGAAAAGGCTCATTTACCTTCTGCCGCTTATGGCATTCCTATCCATTCACGCGTCGGCACAGGCTGTGCATCCCGCATCGGCCGAGCCCTTACAAGCGGATCTGAAAAAGTATGTCCCCGTACTGCCTTCCGTGCGCGCGCAGTACTTCAAAGTCGACCCACAGCTAGGATATGCGGTCAAGGAGATGGGAGGAGGCGTATACGTTGTCTCGGATAACGGCTGGCAATCAGCATTTCTTGTTACAAATGAGGGCGTAATCGTCTTCGATGCGCCGGCGAGCTTCGGGAAAAGCATTCCATCTGCAATTGCCACTGTCACCGATAAGCCGATCAAGATGCTGATTTATTCCCATATTCACAAGGATCACATCGGCGGCTCGGCGGCGTTCAAGAACATCAAGGACTTGAAAATCGTTGCGACGGAGGGCGTCAGCGAGTTCTTGAAGGAACAAAACGATCCCAATCGGCTGATACCGAACGTTGTGTTTGGCGAGAAAAAGACGATCACCATGGGAGGCAAGACTGTTGAATTGACCCGTCATTTCTATCACTCAACCGAAGGGGATCTTTTCATCTACGTCCCCGAGGCGAAATTCATGATGGCAGTGGATTGCGTGACGCCGGGTTATGCTCCTTTTCAGGGATTTGATATCACGGCCAACTTTGGGGAATACATGAAGGTGTTCGACGAGCTGCTGGCCTACGACTTCGATCAATTCACGGGTGGTCATTTGACGGCTACGGGATCCAAAAAAGATGTGGTGATCACGAAGGAATTTACGATGGACGTCTACCACACGGTGAAACGCATCCATAACAACCTTGACCAGCGTGCAGTCGTGGCCGAGGCCGCGAAAACAATCGGATACGACAATGAGTTCCTGCTTTTCAAGGTTGTGCTGGACCGGGTCGCGCGCGATTCGGCCGCCGAACTGGAACCTCGGTGGATCAATCGTCTGGCGGGGGTGGACGTCTGGATGGATAGCCAGATACGCGCAGCAATACTTTACGTCCGCTGGGATGACAAGGATTGACTAAGTAGGATTAAAATCAGACGCGAGGGAAAACATATGAAAGCGGCATGGTACGAAAAGCAGGGGCCGCCGCGCGAAGTGCTTGTGGTTGGCGAGATGCCGGACCCGATTCCCGGGGCCGGGGAAGTTCGCATTCGCGTTGCTGCGTCCGGCATCAACCCGGGTGACACCAAGAAGCGCGACGACGCCTTTGGCATCGGCATGGCGTATCCTCGCGTGATTCCGCATAGCGACGGTGCTGGCCGCGTGGATCAGGTTGGCGCCGGCGTTCCCTCTGAATGGATGGGCCGTTCCGTATGGTGTTACGGAGCCCAATCATATCGTTCGTTTGGTACCGCCGCGGAGTTTACGGTGGTGCCCGTGGATCAAATTGCTCCTCTCCCAGAAAAAGCGCCGATGGAGCAAGGCGCCTGTCTTGGGATACCCGGTATCACGGCACATCGCGCTGTTTATGTCGCAGGTCCCGTGAATCGACGCACTGTGCTGGTGCAAGGAGCGGCAGGTTCCGTGGGTATTTGCGCTGTTCAGTTGGCTCGTCGCGCGGGAGCACGAGTGATCGGAACGGTGAGGACCTCCTCTGACGAATCCACTGCAAAAAACGCTGGCGCTCACGAAGTGCTCTTTAGTGACAAGGAACTCCCTTTGCGTATCCGAGCGCTGGCTCCCGGTGGGATCGATCACATTGTCGAGGTAGCGTTCGGAGCCAACATCGAAGCCGACGTCGAATTGCTGAAGCAGGGCGGTTCGATTGCGAGCTATGCCACCGACAACGCCACTCCGAAGATTCCCTTCTGGCGAATGGTATTCAAGAATCTTCGATTGTTCTTTCTAGGAAGCGACGACTTTCCGAAAGAAGCGAAATCGCAGGCAGCGCGGGATTTAAATGCTGTGCTTGAGGCGGGGTGGTCAGGCTTCGAGATTGGCGAGCGAATCCCGCTCACGGATATCGCTCGCGCGCACGAGCTTGCAGAACACCCTGTGCGCCGCGGCCGGGCCGTCATTGTAATCTGAGTATCTGAAGAATTTTCCACGGCATCAGATCAGGTTACAAGTGTCTGCTTCTGGAGTGACTCACTGCCTCCTGAAGCGAATGGGCCCTGAGAACTTTAGGACACGCGCGTCACAAGCGTTTTTTCTGGCAGAGATTATCGGTTCAATAGCTACGTACTTTTACCCGGAAGGCGCGCCCTGTCTTGCTTTTCTAGGCCGTTCTTGCGCCTGATTCGTCCGCTAAGCTGAAGCTCCGCCCGGCGCCGACTGAGGCCAGTCCGGGTAGTTGTTGATAAATCCGCTTATCACCACCTATTGTTCGTAAGCCGGATAAAAATCAAAAGCTTCGTAAATAGGAGTTTCATAAAGTTCTTACTGTTTTCAAACGGAACCATGTATTCGCAAAACGCGCGCACAACCTGCAAAGTCGCGAAAAAAGGGCAGTTTCGCTCGCTGCTATCCCCTCTCCCCGGCCTCTATTGCCTGATTTTGGCGCCGCTGCTAGACTAACGTGGCAAAGAGTTGATTTGCAGCTCCTGCCATACTTCCTATAGAAGGTTTCGACATGTCTGGACATTCAAAATGGGCCACAATCAAGCATAAGAAGGCCGCTACCGACGCGAAGCGCGGCAAAATTTTCACCAAGATTATTCGCGAGCTCACCATTGCCGCGCGCACCGGCGGCGGCGATCCTATCACCAACCCGCGCCTCCGCACCGCCATCAGCGCCGCTAAGAACGAAAACATGCCCAATGACAATATCGAACGCGCCATTCAGCGCGGCACCGGGCAGCTCGAAGGCGAAACGCTCGACGAAGTAATGTTCGAAGGCTACGGCCCGGGCGGCGTAGGCGTGCTGATTCAAGTGGTCACCAGCAACCGCAACCGCATCGTCAGTGAGATTCGCCACATGATGTCGAAGAATGGCGGCAACATGGCCGAGAACGGCGCCGTGGGCTGGATGTTCCACCGCAAAGGCGACATCGTGGTGCCCAAAGAGCTGGCCGACGAAGACAAGATGATGGGCATCGTCCTCGATGCGGGTGCGGAAGACTTGCGCGACGATGGCTCGGCGTGGGAAGTCACCACCCCTCCCGAAGCGATGGAAAAAGTGCGCGAAGCGCTCGTCGCTAGCGGAATCACGCCGGCAACGGCGGAAGTGGCATGGATTCCCCAGAACTACGTGAAATTGAGCGGCGCGCAGGCGCAACAGATGCTGCGCATGGTGGAAACGCTCGAGGATCATGACGACGTGCAGCACGTCTACGCGAATTTCGATATCGACGAGAAGGAGATCCAGGCCGCTGTTGCCAGCTAGCGCTCCGGCTCTCCTTATAACCGTTCGTGTGGCGAAGGCAGCCTCGGAATCGACGCAACACCCGCCCCAAAAAACACTATCGCTCGCTTGAGCGCGGCACTAGACTAGTGCGCGCCCGATGAAACCCGCCAAATGACCTCTCGCGCCGCAATTCCCGCTCGGCAGCAAGTCAGTGCGCCCTCAAAGGCGCACCGCTTCCGCGTGCTCGGAGTCGATCCTGCCTTGGCCGGTGCTACTGGCTATGGCGTCGTCGAGTTCGAAGGTTCCACGGCGCACATGCTTGGCTTCGGCGCGCTCAAGCTGCCGGCGCGAGCATCATTCCCCTCCAGACTCCGCGATATTCATCAGCTGGTTGCGCGCCTTGTGGAAGAATTTTCGCCGGATGCCGTTGCAGTGGAATCCGTATTCACCGCCCTGAACGTTCGAACCGCATTGAAGCTGGCCGAGGTTCGCGGGGTAGTACTGCTTGCCGCGGCCCAAGCGCAGATTCCGTCGCACAGTTATTCGCCGCGCGAAGTGAAGGTAACCGTGGCTGGTCACGGCGGCGCTTCCAAACAGCAAATGCAGCAGATGGTAAGCTCCGCCCTTGGGCTCACCAGCTATCCTGAACCGGCCGACGCCGCCGACGCGCTCGCGGTGGCACTCTGCCACGCTCATCTCTCACACGCCCGCGAACGAATGACTCGCGCGATGGGAATTCAACCCGCAACGATTGTCACAGGGAACCGGAAGCGACCGATTCGCGTCCAAATTCTGCAATGATCCAGCCGCAAATCCTCAGCCCCAGATACAGCTGCGCTGCCTTTCGAGAGATTGTCCTAATCATAGCCAGCTCATTGTTATTTTTTCTGTTTTTCGCAACGTCTGCATTCGCCGCTCCCCCCGATGGCCCCACCATCATTTATCGCAAAGTCTTCAAAACCAGCTACCCGGAATACGTACAGATCAAGGTAAGCCAGAATGGCGCGGCCACTTACGACATTCGCCAGCTCGACGAGGAATCCGAGCCTGTGGCATTCGAAATAAACCCGCCCTTGGTGCAGCATGTCTTCGATCTCGCCTCGAAACTCCACAACTTTCAAGGCGTCGATCTGGACATACATCGTCGCATCGCGAATCTCGGCGAAAAGACGTTCGTCTACACAAAGGGAACAGAAAGCCACGAGGTAAAGTTCAACTACACTCTGGATGAAAACGCCACCCAGCTGCTGAATATTTTCGAAGGCTTGGCCCGGCAGGAATCCGATCTTTCCAATCTGCAAAGAGTGATGCGATACGATCGCCTGGGTGTAAATGACGCCCTGATTCAAATCGAAGCTGACTACAACAGCAAGGCATTCCCCGAGCCCGAACGCCTGCTGGCGGCCCTCGATCAGGTCTCCGCGGATGATAAATTTATCGACATCGCCCGCCAACGCGCCCGAACCCTGGCCAGCCGCATTCGGAATTCACATTGAAAGTGTATAATTGTGGAACCAAATGGCCATTTCGACGTAATGTCGATTCGGCCGTAACACCGACGCCGCTTCACTTCAGTCAAGTAGCGCGTAGTCATCAAATATTTACTTTTCGGCCCAATTAGCAACCATCTTATTTGCCCTTTCGCGGCATCAGAGATACTCATAAAAACGATGCGACCCACACACACGGTTACCACTGGATTCCTGCCTCTCCTTGCTTTTCTCTCGCTCGGCGCGCTCGCCACGCCGGCGCAATCCAACCAAGCCCGTTCATTGGTCACGCAACCCGTCAACGAAAGCCAGATGGTCTTGCGTTCCGGCAGCACGCATCCTCTCGCCCGCGCGGAATTCGATCGCGGACTCGCGCCCGACAGCCTGCCCATGGACAACATGATGCTCGGCCTGACGCGCACTCCCGAACAGGACGCCGCCCTCGCCACCCTGCTGCGCGAACAGCAAGACCCCGCATCGGAGAACTATCACAAGTGGATCACCCCGCAGGAATTCGGCGCCCGCTTCGGGCCTTCCGACCATGATATCCAAGCCGTCACATCCTGGCTGCAATCCCACGGTTTCCAGAGCATCGAAGTTTCCCCCTCGCGCACCGTAATCCATTTCTCAGGCACCGTGGGGGAAGTTCGTGACGCTTTTCGCACCTCCATCCACCGCTACGTGGTAAATGGTGAAGAGCATTGGGCCAACTCCACCAGCCAGCAGATTCCCGCCGCTCTCGCAGGCGTCGTCGCCGGCGTCGGCACGCTCCACAATTTCGCTCCGAAACGAGCCAGCCATTCCCGCGGCACCTTCACGCGAACCGCCGACGGAGGAGTGAAGGCGCTGCGCCCGCTGTTCACCTTTCCCGTCCAGGGCGATTGCGGATTCGTCCCCAATAACTGCTTCGCGCTGGGGCCCGAGGATCTCGCCATAATTTACAACGTGCTCCCGCTATGGAACGCGGGCATTGACGGCGCCGGACAAACCATCGCCGTCGTCGGCGACAGCAATATCAACATGCAGGACGTAATGAACTTCCGAAAAATGTTCGGGCTCCCAGCCAAAAACCCCACGATTACCATTCCTACCGGCTCCACCGATCCCGGCATCAATAGCGACGAGATTGAGGCTGACTTGGACGTCCAATGGGCCGGCGCCATCGCCAAGAACGCCACGATTAATTTCGTAATCGCCGCCAATACGAACTCCACGGCGGGCGTGGATGCCGCCGCCCAATTCATCGTCGACAACAAACTGGCGCCTGTGCTCAGCGAAAGCTTTGGGGATTGCGAGCAAGACCTCGGCACAGTGGTAAATGGAATGGTCAATACTCGCTGGATGCAGGGCGCAACAGAAGGCATCACCATCGTCGTTTCAACCGGAGACAACGCCTCAGCGGGATGCGATTTCGATAACCCGAATATTTCCACCGAGCAGCCGGCCACAGGCGGTCTCGCCGTCAGCGGTCTCGCCAGCACTCCCTTCAACGTCGCCGTCGGTGGCACCGATTTCAATCAACTCACCAATGCCACTTCTTTCTGGAGCACCAACAATCTGACCAGCAGCCAGGGATCAGCTCTGGGTTACATTCCGGAAACCACCTGGAACGACTCGTGCACGAATGCTCTTTTCGGCCAGGTTGGTTTCAGCGCCATTCCGGAAGCCAATTGCAATAACACCGCAAGTCTGGCGAGCTCGATTGGTCCCATTGGCGGCAGCGGTGGCATCAGTACTTGCGCGGTCCTTACCGGGTCGCCCCCGAAATGCTCATCCGGCTATCCGCGGCCGCCCTGGCAGATGGGTCCCGGAGTTCCAGGCGGCAGCACCCGCGTGATCCCGGACGTCTCGCTTTTCGCGGGCGACGGGCTCGTGGGAAGCTTCTACATCATCTGCCAGCAGGACACCAATACCAACAATGCAGCCTGCAGCTTGGGCTCGGATAAAAATGGCGCCTCGCTCTTCGAAGGTGTTGGCGGAACCTCCGTGTCCACACAAGTAATGGGCGCGATTTTTTCGCTTCTCGTTCAGAAGACAGGCGGAAGCCTCGGCCTTCCGAATCCGACGCTTTATTCACTTGCCGCCCAGCAGAATGCAGCCGCTTGTAATTCAGCTGCCCCTGCGAGTGCGTGCATCTTCAACGATGTCACGGTCGGCACGATTTCTGCTCCGTGCGTCAAGGGATCGCCAAACTGCAACGTTGCGACGCAGGGCGATGCCAACGGAATTCTCACGGGCTTTAACGCTGGCACCGGCTACGATCTGGCCACCGGCCTCGGCTCCGTAAATGTCTGCAACTTGGCGAATAATTTCGCAATTACAAATCCGGGCGCCGCTGCTGACTTTGCCCTCTCGAATTGCGTATCAATCGTTAGTGTGCCGTCCGCCGGCGGTTCGGGCATCCTCAATTTGACCGTTACCGCCATCAACGGCTTCACCGGAACATTCAATTTCACCTCGTCGTCTTGTACTGGTCTCCCGACGGGCGCGAGCTGCAGTTTCAACCCGCCTTCGGTCACTCTGGATTCTACCCACCAATCTGCGTCCACTGTTGTGACGATCATGACCACCGCAAGTGTGCCACCGAGAATCGGCGCCCGGCCCAGTGGAAGCGCACGCTGGTACGTGGCCGCAGCCATCGCCCTTGCCGCGATGGCCGGCATAGCCTTCCTTTTGTTCGATGAGAAACTCAAGCAATTGCGATGGAGCATCAGCGTCGCTGCGGGCCTTATGGCTCTCGCTTTCGCCATCGGAATTGCCGGATGTAGCGGCGGCGGTGGTGGTGGTGGTGGTGGTGGCGGTGGAGGAGGCGGGGGCGGCGGAACCGGCACCGGCACGAGCACCAATGCCATGATTACAGCCACGTCCAACGGTACTACGCACTCGATGACCTTTACCGTGAACGTATTCTAGCAAGCGTTGTAATCAGAACTTGCCACTCTTAGCGAAAAGCGCCGGCATCGGGCGATTAGCGAATCACGATGCCGGCGTAACCCACCACACGCTCGCGGTCGCCGTTAATATCTCCTGACGTCGCATACCGCACCAGCTCCGCTTCGCTCGCACCCAGATCGCCCACTGCTACCAGCATCGCCACCGCCGCCGCGATGCCGCACATCGTAATGCTCTCCGCGCGCACCGTGTCGTAAAGGCCTCCGGGATCAAGAGCCAATACTCGCGCGATTGCATGCTCATCCTTCACGCGCGTAATTTCATCGCTTTCGTAGTGGTTCATGTCTGAGCTCGCCACCACCAACACCGGCTCGCCCTGTGCGGCGACAACCTTCGCCAGCGCATGGCCCAATTCTTCGAGCACGCCGTAGCGGTCCGTTCCCAGCACGATGGGAACAAATTGAAAATCACTGCGAAGCCGTTGCAGGAAGGGAATCTGCACCTCCAGCGAGTGCTCTCGTTCGTGCGCCACCGCATCTTCCCGCAACCTCGGGAATTCGTATTTCAATTCCGCCGCAAGGAGCGAGTCAATCTTCGCGTCGCCCAGCGGCGATGCCCAACTTCCTTCCGATAGAATCGCAAACGGTTCGCCGCGCGGGTAGTGTCGAGGGCCAATCAGTATCAGCCGCGCGGGTATCCCGAGTGAAGAATAGAGCGCCCCGGCTACGTGTCCGGAATAAACGTAACCCGCATGCGGCACCACGCAACCAAGGGCGCGGTTCTTCTTTCCCCGCGGCGAGAGAAACGCATCTACGCTTTGCGCGAGTTCCTTTGAATGTAGGGGGTAAAAATGACCGGCAACGGCAGGGGGACGAATCATCGAACTTCCAAAAACACATTCCTGATTCAGCGAATCAGTTGTGACACATCGCCGTACCGCACCACGAGATCAAAGCGGCTTCGACGGGTCTCCGCGGATATCCAGCGCCTCTGTCTTCCCGGGCATGTAGCGAACCTTTATTTTATCGCCATACTGATAGCCGCCCGCCTCCAGCACCGCCTGCATCTTCTCTCGCGCTTTGTCCGAATAGGTGAAAGTGTGAATGTTCAGCCCGTTGGCCTCTTCGCGTACCAAAAGTGAGAGCTGGTCGGCGTGAATCACTTCGGCGTTCAGCCAGATAGGCTTTGCAGCTTTCTGCTTCACCACGATCGGAGAAGTCGTGGTTAGCGGAGTGGCTTGGTCGCTCTGTGCTTTTGCAGGCACAGACGTAAATGCGATGCCCGCAGCGAGAGCCGTTAGCGCCGAGAAGAGTCTAAGCGTCTTCATCGAAGGATATCTTCAGCGACTTCAGAAATTTGATGTCCTGCGCCGTCATTTCCAGCTTCGATTGCACCGGCTCTTCTTCAAGCGACTGCTCGTCTACCTGGATGTGCAGCGATTCCAGGAAACGCCGGTCCTGCGACGTCATTTTCGCGTCCGACGCCTGGCGCCGCGCCAGCCCGATCGTAGCATCCAGCTTCAGCACGATGTCGAATCCAGCCGCGCGAACGCTGGAGATGGCTTCGGCGATGCGCTCCGAATCCGAAACACTATCGTTGATCGCGTGGCCCAGTTCCCGAAGCAACTGCTTCATGCGGTCGTCGAGTTGCAAAGCAGTACCTCCTACCCCAGCTGTTCCTACACTAATTTTAGGTCGCACACAATACCGAAACAAGCCCACCCTGCACCCAGCGATTCAAGTCGGTAACCTGTCCCCCAGGCCAATCCGCGATCCTGGCGTCGCCCATGTGGAGTGCGGCTTGTCCTGAGCGGAGCCGAAGGGCGGCTTGCCGCCGCTTTCTTAAGGCCCGCTTGCCGGGCTGCTCCGGTTCGGCTCAAGCCTTTCGAAATTTCGAATTCGAAATCCCGCTGTTTTTCAGTGGTACAGACATTACTCTGTTCGCCTTTGCCCTTTCCCCCATTTGAAATCTGAAATTTTAAATTTGAAATCGCCTTTTTCTTTTACAATCTCCTCATGCCCGCGAACATGCTCCCCGCTCTCTGGCGCTCCTCCGCCGTAACATCCCGCGCCCTCTGGCGCGTCGCCCGCCAGGTTTTCCACGAATTCGCCGGCGCCATGTTCATCATTTTCGCCGCCTACGGCATCCTCGCAGCCTGGCGCCAGTGGAAAACGCGCCCCGCACTTTGGCTGATCGGCTTCGCAATCGTTTACGCTCTGATGATGACGATCTTCGGCTTTGTATCCTTCCGACGCGCCCGCCGCGTCAGATAAATCCATATGACCGACGGAACCAAAAAGCCCCCCGACAGCAAAGCCCAAAAGCTCGCCTCCCCAACCGGCCTTCCCATGGAAGCTGTCATCACGCCAGATGCCCTAAGCGCCTGGGACCCCGAAACCGAGCTCGGCTACCCGGGCCAGTTTCCTTTCACCCGCGGCGTCTACCCCACGATGTACCGCGGCCGCCTCTGGACCACGCGCCAGTACGCCGGCTTTGGCACCGCCGTCGAATCGAATCAGCGCTACTGCTACCTCCTGGCGCAAGGCGTCCACGGACTCTCCGTCGCGTTCGATCTCCCCACCCAAATGGGCATGGATTCCGACCACCCGCTCGCCCAAGGCGAGGTAGGAAAAGTCGGCGTCGCTATCGATTCCCTCGAAGACATGCAAACCCTCTTCGACGGAATCCCGCTCGAGCGCGTCTCCACTTCGATGACCATCAATTCGACCGCCGCGATTCTTCTCGCCCTCTACGTCGCCGTAGCCAAGCAACAAGGCGCAAATCTCCAGCGCCTCGCCGGCACCGTGCAGAACGATATCCTCAAGGAATACATCGCGCGCGGCACCTACATCTACCCGCTGCGCCCGGCTATGCGCATCGTTACCGACATCTTCGCCTGGTGCCGCCGTGAACTTCCCAACTGGAACGCGATTTCAATCTCCGGTTACCACATCCGCGAAGCGGGCTCCACGGACGTTCAGGAAGTAGCCTTCACCCTGGCAAACGGAATTGCCTACGTCCAAGCGGCCATTGATGCCGGCCTCGCGGTCGACGACTTCGCCCCGCAGCTCTCCTTCTTCTTCAATTCTCACAACGAATTTCTCATGCAGATTGCCAAGTTTCGCGCCGCGCGTCGCCTCTGGGCCCGCACCATGCTGGATCGCTTTCACGCCCGCGATCCGCGCTCCATGATGCTCCGTTTCCACGCCCAGACCGCCGGCTCCTCCCTCACCGCGCAGCAACCCGAAAACAATCTCGTCCGCGTCTCACTCCAGGCTCTCGCTGCCGTGCTGGGAGGCTGCCAGTCCTTACACGCAAATGCCCTCGACGAAGCCCTCGCCCTGCCCACCGAGCAATCCGCGCTTCTCGCTTTGCGCACCCAGCAGATCATCGCCAACGAAAGCGGCGTCGTGAACACCACCGACCCCGTCGCCGGCTCCTACGCAATCGAAAAACTCACCAACGAAATCGAGTCAGGCGCCGCGGAGTACATCGCGAAAATTGATGCCATGGGCGGCGTGCTCCGCGCCGTCGAGGCCGGTTTCGTCCAGCAGGAAATCCAAAAAGCCGCCTACAAATATCAGCAGGCCATCGACAGGGGCGAACAAGTCGTCGTGGGCGTCAACCGCTTCCAGTCTGACGAAGAACGTCCCATCCCCACTCTTCAAATCGACCCGGCCGTCGAAGCCGCCCAAGTCGCGCGTCTCCACGCCCTGCGCGCCCGCCGCGACGCCGCAAAAACCAAATCCGCCCTCACCGAAGTCGAGCGCCGCGCCCGCACCACCGAAAATCTAATGCCCGCCATCCTCCTGGCCGTCGAATCCTATGCCACCGTAGGCGAAATCTCCGACGCCCTCCGCCGCGCCTTCGGCGAATACCACGAATCCGTAATCATCTAGCCGTGACTGAAGAATTCCGTCGGGGCACGGCTTCAACCGTGCCGCAACGTGCGTACAATAGGAGCGGCTTCAGCCCCTGAGGGCTCTTTCAAGAGACGCGTAAACAAAACTTCCCCGCCAATGCTGCCAACGAACCTCATCCTCGCCTCCTCCTCACCCCGCCGCGCCGAAGTCCTACGCATCGCCGGAATCAACTTCGAAATTCGCCACGCCGACATCGATGAAACCCGCCACGCAGCCGAACCCGCCGGCGATTACGTAAAGCGCCTCGCCCTCGAAAAAGCACGCACGGTAGCGCAAAAAGAAGCAGATCGCGGAAACGTCATCGTCATCGGCGCCGACACCGTAGTCGTCAATCGCGGTGATATCCTGCTGAAGCCCGACTCGCCCGGCGATGCGCGCCGCATGCTCCGTGCGCTCAGCGGCGGCGTCCACGAAGTTCACACCGGCCTCGCCCTGATCCACACGCCCGAAAAAATCGAGCGCGTCATCGAAGAAATAACCAGCGTCCGCTTCGCCAGCCTCTCCGACGCCGAAATCGACGCCTACATCGCCACCGGCGAGCCCTTCGACAAAGCCGGCGCCTACGGAATCCAAAGCCTCGGCGGCCGCTACGTCACCCGCGTCGAAGGCTGCTATTTCAACGTGATGGGTATGCCCCTCGCTCGCCTTTGGACCACCCTGAAGGAACTCGGCTGGTCAGCCAATAGCCGCTAGCCAACGAGAAGCTAACGTCGGTTTTTCACGCGAGTCCCTCCGGGAAGATGTAGTGCAGATTCTAGGCAGAGCAAGACGCACGGTCAAATGTTCAATCAGAACTGCGTGCGCTTCGGTAGGCGTCCGGCGAGCAGAATGCAGAATACAGCAATCGAATCAGAGGCGAGGTTCAAAAACTGCAAAGAAAACGCCGCGGACAGGTTCGCCCTACTTCTTTTCTTCGGTTGGGGCTTGAGTTGTGGTGGAGGGCGGCGTATTCGCCGGAGGATTCGGATTCGGTTGGTCGCCCCGCATGCCATCTTTGAATTCACGCACACCCTGGCCAAGGCCGCGCATCACTTCGGGAATTTTGCGGCCGCCAAAGAGCACGAGCACCACGATGGCGATAATCAGCAAATGCATTGGGCTGTCCCACATCACTCACCTACCTTTCTGGCCACACGACATCCAAGCCGCAGCCAGACCGACCCTTGATACTGGCTAGAGTATAACACGCTCGTCACCCACGCGGCGCGTCACGCGTTCGCGATCGAGATATTCGAGCAGCGGAATCGCGTATTTTCGCGTGATGCCCGTAAGCTCTTTAAACACAGGGATTGGCAGCTTGTTTCCGCGCTCCTTCCGGTATTTGGCGAGCAGTTCGCGCAGTTGCGCTACGGCGTCACGGTGAAAGATCAATTCATCGGTCACCTTGATAAGCACCTTTTCGCGCAGCAGGATCTGCAGAATTTTCTGCGCGCGCTTCGATTCGACTGGCAGCTTTTCGAGCACGGCTGCGAAGCTTGGAACGGTGAGGCCGGCGCGCTGAAATTCTTTTTCGATCAGTTCTTTCGCTTTCGCTTCTTCGGCGGAGAGTGCGATCTCGCGGCCGGCGCGCTGCACGAGATCACCCGAGACGGTGACGATTCCGGTTTTCGCGAGATCGTCGAGCGCGGCAGCAAAAATCTCCGGGCTCGTCTTTGCCACCCGCCCACGCAGATCCTGTTTCGGAATTCCGGGCGCGAGTGGATTGACCTGGTGAAATTTTTCGAGAGCGATGCGCAGGGCGGCGGCACAAGCTGCCACCAGCCTGGTGGAGACGATGGTGAGCGGCTGGTCGATAGTTGTGCGTACGCGCTTGGCGGCCACCAAGTTCTTCACCACCTGCCGAATTTCAGAATCGCTCCAACCGGTTCGAGCGGTTAATTGCGAGAGGCTTAGGCCTTGCGGTACGGTTTCTACGAAAGCCGCAAGAATTTCTTCGCGATTGCCTCGTTCAATCATTTCAAGAAACGCCACGACTGACGGATCGGCGCTCTTGTGACGCGGTGCCTGTACATCGAGAACCGTGCCACCGCCGATCGTGACGACCGGAGAGAATTGGCGCAGGATGAACCGTTCGCCCGGAAGCAGAAGAACAGATTGATCGAGTCGCAATTGCGCGAGCGCCGATTGCCTCGGAGCCAGTTCGTTACCGGCGATCAACACGACATCAGCAATTCCTTCCGCCGTGCCCTGATGAAAATGAACGCGGGCGCGATTTTTCAGCGGCCTCGCCGAACCGAGCAGCGTGATGCGAGCGTCGAGGGACTTGGTCGGCTCGAATACGCCGGGCGGCCCAAGGACCATCCCGCGCTGAATCTCTTCGCGTTCGATTCCGGCCAGGTTCACAGCGGTGCGCTGGCCTGCCATAGCGCGAGCGACTGCTCTGCCGCCGGAATGCAACCCGCGCACGCGAACGCGTCGACGCAACGGATACAGTTCCGCTTCGTCCTCGGCTTGCAAGGAGCCGGAGACGAGCGTCCCAGTGACGACCGTGCCGAATCCTTTCATCGAAAATGCGCGGTCAATGGGCAGGCGAAAATGCTGCGCGCCATCTTTCGCGGGCACGGTTTCCGCGACGCGCAGCAATTCTTTCTTAAAGGCATCGAGGCCGGTGCCGGTGGCCGCGCTGACGGGAACGACCGGCGCGCCTTCGAGGAACGACCCGCGAACGAACTCATCAATTTCAAGGCGTACCAGGCCGAGAACATCCGGGTCCACCAGATCGGACTTCGTGAGCGCCACAATTCCGCGCGGGATTCCAAGAAGACGGCAGATATCGAAGTGCTCGCGCGTCTGCGGCTTGATGGATTCGTCAGCGGCAATCACGAGAACGACAAGATCGATCCCGCCAACGCCGGCAAGCATGTTGCGCACGAATTTTTCGTGGCCGGGGACATCCACGAAACCGAAGCGGACGCCACTGAGATCGAGGAAGGCGAAGCCGAGATCGATGGTGATACCGCGGCGCTTCTCTTCTTCGAGGCGGTCGGGATTGGTGCCGGTAAGCGCTTCGACGAGCGTGGATTTGCCGTGGTCGATGTGGCCGGCGGTGCCGGCGATGACGTGCCTGGTGGTTTCCATCAGCAGGATTCGATGCGACGGACGATGCTAGCGGACACGCGACGACGGGTCAAATTTGGAGTGCGAGAGCTTGCTCTCGCTTTCATAGGACGGGGCAGCCCAGTTTTCGCGCCGCCAGGATTAACGAACGCGCGAAACCAAGAACGCAGCTACGCCGCCCCTGGCAAGCCGGCGAGGGTAACAAAGCGGTGGCAAGCCACCGCACTCGATAAAGCTTTACTGGCCGGAGCCTTTTTGCTGCAGCGGTGGCGCTGTGGTGGAGCCTTTGTACTTAGGCTTTCCTAGTTTTGTGATCCAGATGCCGGAATTGATGTCGTTGAAGAAGATCAGGCCGTTGGCCGGCTGCGCGCCCCAGGCCCATTGCACGTTGGGACGATAACCGCCGGGATCGCCGGTCCAAAGGCGCGCGATTTCGCGTCCTTCGGCGTAGAGGTTGCCGCGAAGCTCGCCGCTGATATCCACCACTCGCCCGCCTCCGGCGTAATCGCCGAGAACCAGCATGTCATCGAGCGCCCAGACGTTGTGAACGCCGCCTTCGGGCACTTCGTAATAGGCAACTTCGCGCGGGTGCTCGATATTGCTCACGTCCATCACGTGGCAAATGCCGCGCACCGGAACGCGCTCTTTGCTGTCGATATCGAAGAGCGCCGGAAACACCTCGTCGCCGATGAAGACATAATTCTTATAGCGAAACGCGGTATGCGCGCCGGCGAGCCAGTCGTTTCCGTAAAGCTCGTAGTGGTTGTACTTGAATTGCGAAACGAGCTGCGGGTGCTCCGGGCTGCCGCCTTTGATGCCGTTGCCAACGTCGAGAATGATCATGCCGTCGCGCCAGTAGGCGAGATAGGCGAGACCATCGAGCACGTAGAGATCATGGAGATAGCGGCCCGTTTCCGTGGGACCGAAGGGCCCTGCCACCGTTTGCGCCGTGGCGTTTTCCGTTTGCCAGCGCGCGACTTCTTTCGGATGCCCCACATCCTGAAAATCGATGATGCGGAGCGAGCCGGTGGCGTCGTCGGTGATGTAGGCGTAATGCGTATTGATGAACGCGCTGTGCACGCCGCCGGTGACGGTTTCCGTGTATTCCGAGAGCACTTTCAGTTGCGCAGGATCCGAAGCGTCAAAAAAAACGATGCCATTTTTGCGATTCGACGCCCCTTCGCGGGTGAACACGCCGACCTTTTCATCCGGCGTAGTGCTGATGTCGTTCACCAGGCGAGCGTCCACCTTCATTGTGTCAAGCGCTTTGGGATTCGCGGGATCGGAGATGTCGTAGGAATAGACGCGATCGGCAATCGTGGAAACGTAGAGATGGTTGCCGATGATCCACTGCTCGGAGGTCTGCAGCACCGTGCCGTCCGTAGGATTCTTCGATGGAATGTGGGCCACCACTTCGATAGTGCGCTCGGCATTGCGCGGCGCGACGGTGATTGACGCGACCGCATCGTGCCGGCCTATCGAAGCTCTTACCAGGAAGGTTCCAGGCCTGACCGCGACGAAACCGCCATCGGGATAGATCGTAGCGCCGGGGCCTGACGCGCTCCAACTGGTGAGCACATCCTCGACAGGGCCTTTTGCACCTTTGGCTGCGGCGGCGAAATGCACCACGTCGCCAGTTTTTGCATGCGCATCCGCGGGCGATACGGTTATGGATTGCACGGAGTCCGCCACGACGCGAAGAGTTGTTTCAGCGCTGGCAGTTCCGGCGGTGGCTTCCAATTTCACAGTGCCCGGAGCGACGGCAGTCACCAGGCCGGACGCGTCAATTTTGGCGATGGCCGGCGTGGCGGATTTCCATTGAATGCGTATGTCCGTGCGCGGGTCGCCGTTCGAGGAGCGCGCGGTGGCGGATAGGACTGTAGAGCCACCTACGGCGAGCGCCTTCGAAATGGGCGCGATATCGAGCTTGGCCACCGGTGGCGCGACAACGGTGACGTGCGCGATCCCGGGCTTCTCGTTAATCACAACGCCCACGGTGACGATGCCCGGCTGATGAAACACTACCACGCCCTTGTCGTCGGCCCCGGCTACGTCGAAAGGAGCGGCGAACCAGACTTCCGGCTTCACGTCCATCACTTTGCCAGAAGCGTCTTTCGCGACGGCTTTGAATTGGACCTTGTTGCCGACGTGAACTTCGGTGCCGTTGGGCGTGACTTCGATGGTGGCGGGCTTTTGTGTTTCGGCGGGCTTTGTGTCCTGTTTTGTATCTTGCGCGCGCGAAAGCGGGGCAAAAGCGATCGCGCCGATAGCAAGCGCGCACAGCGCGTATTTCTTTGCGAAGATCATGTACAGCTCCTTCTGGATGGAAATCGTAGCCGCACAAAGTGACTGCTAAGCAGCAAATTGTCAAGGGAAACGCGAGCTCTAGCGGTTCTGCGTTAAAGCGCCGGCAATTTCACTCGCGACGGCGAGAGCGGCGGAGCGCGGATCGCGAGCGGCGGTGATGGGGCGGCCGACTACGAGGTAATCGGCTCCAGCGCGAATGGCTTCGGCGGGTGTGGCGATCCTCGACTGGTCGTTTGCCGCGGTGGCCGCGGGGCGAATACCAGGGACGACTATCAGAAACTTCGGGCCGCAGGCTCGGCGGATGGAGTGCACTTCCTGAGCCGATGCGACCACGCCGTCCATGCCGGCACTCTTGGCGAGCCGCGCGAGGGCGACGGTCCGGTTCGCTGGAGACCCAGACATGCCAACGCCGCGCAATGCCTTCGCGTCGAGGCTGGTGAGAATCGTGACGGCTAGAACGGCGGGGCGAGATTTTCCGTTGCCGGCGGCTTCCCGGGCTGCGCGCATCATCTCGACGCCGCCGGAAGCGTGGACATTGACCAGGCGCATGGCCGGCAATTTGGCAGCGGCGGCAACGGCGCTAGCCACGGTGTTGGGGATGTCGTGGAATTTCAGGTCGAGGAAGATATCAAAACCAAGGCCCGCGAGCTTTTGAACAGCGCGCGGGCCTTCGGAAGTAAAAAGCTGGCTGCCGACTTTGAACATCCCGGCTACGCCCCGTAACCGCCGGGCCCAAGCCAAAGCCGGCCCGAGACGGTCGTAGTCTAGGGCGACGATCAGTCGGCGCGTTCCATGGTTCTTTGGCGTGCGGGCACCTCGAGAAGTTCCAGCCGGACCTTGGCTATTCCGTGCTGGTCAAATCCAAGCCTGCGTGCCACTTCATACGAGACGTCCAGCTCGCGGCCTTCGACATAAGGACCGCGGTCGTTGATGCGAACAACCTGGCTGCGGTGGTTGCGCGGGTTCACGACCCGCACGAGGGACCCGAGCGGAAGCGTCGGGTGAGCCGCAGTGGCGGCATACATATCATAGGTCTCGCCATTGGCGGTAGGCTGACCGTCGAAATCGTCGCCGTACCAGCTGGAGGTGCACTCCCAGACTGCAAGTGGCTTGCGAGTGGAGGCGCCGCGAGGCTTGGCCGAGTTGAACTCGTTTCGGGAGGAAGCAGGTGACGCGTCGCTCGGCTTGCCAGATGCAGTGGGGTTGATTGTAGGGACGAAGACAAGAAGCCCCATGCCTAAGAACGCCGACTGCATGATCACGAAAAGCTTAGCTCTCATTTTCACCTAACTTTATTTGAATCAGCAAATTATACCTTTTGGAGAGTACGATGGGCAACCACTTTATTCTCGTAAAGCCCCTCGTAAAGTGCTGATTTCAAATATGTTTTCGTACCGGCACCACATTTCGAGGCCACCCACTAACTTCTCTGAGGCCCGTGGGTCCACAAAATGGGCCGTTCCGACTTCTACGGCAGAAGAGCCAGCCAACATATACTCGGCTACATCGGCCGGGCTCTCAATACCGCCAAGCCCTATAATCGGTATGTGGATTACCCGATGTAGGTCATGCACCAACCTTACTGTTATAGGTTTTATGGCCGCGCCCGACAACCCTCCCGTCGTACTGCCCAGGCGGGACTTCCGGATGTGTCCATCTATACACAATGCGGGGAAGGTGTTGGCGACGACGAGGGCGTCGGCACCCTCGGCTTCGGCTGCCTTTGCCGTAAGTGCAATTATTCCAATGCTTGGAGAGAGCTTGACCCACAGCGGGCGCTTCGCTGCCTGGCGGGCGGCGGATACGACGGCTGAGGTCAGCTTGGGGTCAGTACTATATTCGATGCCTCCGGATTCGACGTTTGGACAGGAAATATTGAGTTCGTAGGCGGCCAGCCCTTCCGCATCTTCAAGGATCCGAATCACTTCGACGTATTCGGTGATAGTTTTGCCGAAAACGTTGGCGACGATGGCGGTTTTGAATCGGCGAAGTTCGGGGAGTTTTTCGGACACGAACGCGCGAACGCCTATATTTTGGAGGCCGATAGCGTTGACCATGCCGCTGGCGGTTTCGCAGATCCGGGGAGAGGCGGCGCCGGCCATGGGCTCGATGGAGAGGCCTTTGACGACCAGGCCGCCCAGGTGGTTCAAATTGACCAAGGGAGCAAACTCGACGCCGTAGCCGAAGGTTCCGCTGGCGGCGATGATGGGGTTTTCGAGAGCCACGGTGCCGACGCGGACGCGTAGGTCAACGTGTGTGGGCTCGGCGGGCCGAGGCCGAGGGGCGCTGACAGCCTCGGGCGAACTCATGAGGCAAGTCTAGCACGCCAGGCCGCGAACGCGCCGCCCGATAAACTGGGCAGACCCGATAGAATCCTCGCAAGGCGAGTTGTGCTCGCTGAGATTGCGGAAGCTTTATGTTAGGATGTCGCGCGATGCGCGTCGTCGAAAAACGGCAATTGCTCTCCGCGGAAGAGATTGGGCGGACGCTTCAGCGACTGGCTCACGAAATCGTGGAGAAGAGCGGCGGGACGAAAGACCTCGCGCTGATCGGCGTGCGGCGGCGCGGCGTGCCGCTTTCGCAGCGGCTTGCTGCGATTATCAAGACAGCCGCGGGAGTCAGCGTGCCGGTCGGGACGCTGGATATCACGCTGTATCGCGACGATCTCTCGACCGTGGCGCAGCAGCCGGTAGTCCACTCGAACGAGATTGATTTTCCGGTGGACGGCCGGGACATCGTGCTCGTGGACGACGTGTTGTACACGGGACGAACGGTGCGCGCGGCGATGAATGGACTTTTCGATCTGGGACGGCCGCGGCGGATCCGGCTGTGCGTCCTGGTGGATCGAGGGCATCGCGAGCTGCCGGTGGAAGCATCGTTCATTGGCCGGCTTGTGGAGACAAGCGATACGGAAATTGTGGAAGTGCGCCTCCGGGAAATTGACCAAGAGGAGCGTGTGATGCTGGTGGATCGCGTTACCTGAATCCCCGGCAATCGCGCCGGAGGCATTGGCCAAAAGGAAAAAGTGCTGCAGCGATTGGAACACCTTCTCGGAATTGAACCTCTCGCCCGCGAACAAATCACTTTTATTCTCGACCAAGCAGCGCCCTTCCAGGAATTTCAGAAGCATGCCCTGAAAAAATTAGCTACCCTGCGCGGCAAGACGATCGCGCTCGCGTTCTTCGAGGCGTCCACGCGCACGCGAATCAGTTTTGCCACCGCGGCTTCGCGACTCGGCGCCGACCAGATGAATCTGCAGGCCGAATCCTCGAGTCTGAAGAAGGGCGAGTCGCTGATCGATACGGTACGCACGCTCGAAGCCATGCGGCCCGATGCCATCGTCATGCGCCACAGCGCGTCAGGGGCCGCGGATTTCATGGCGCGGCGGATCGAGATTCCGGTGCTGAACGCGGGCGACGGCACGCACGAACATCCCACGCAGGCGCTGCTCGACGCGCTCACGATTCGCGATCGCCTGGGCCGGCTCGACAATCTGCGCGTGACGATTCTGGGCGACATCCTCCACAGCCGCGTGGCGCGTTCGAATATTCACCTGCTCAGCAAATTCGGCGCGTCGATCACATTGTGCGGCCCTGCGATGTGGTTGCCGCGCGAGTTCGAATATCTTGCGCCGAATGTGCGCCGTGTGGCTCGGCTTGAAGACGCGCTCGATGGAGCTGACGCGATCATCGTGCTGCGCGTGCAGACCGAGCGCATCCATGAGCCGGCGTTAGCGGCCGAGGAATATATCCTCGGTTACCAACTCACGCCGGAGCGGCTACGCCTCGCGAAACCTGAAACGATCGTTCTGCACCCGGGACCGATGATTCGCGGCCTGGAAATCGATCCGGCCGTGGCGGACGGACCGCAATCCTGCGTGCTCGAGCAAGTGACCAACGGCCTCGCCGTGCGCATGGCGTTGCTCTACCATCTCGTAGGCGTCGCGCCCACCGATGCGCCGCACCCGGACCCGGCGGGCTCCGACGCGGTGTCTAGCGCCGGCTCGAGTTCGGGCTCCAGCGCCGCAGCCGCGAAGGGGAGTGCCAATGCTGCTGGTTAAGGAAGGACGCGTGATCGATCCCGCAAGCGGCACCGATGCGGTGATGGATGTGCTGCTCGATGGCGCGCGTATCTCGAAAGCAGGCGCGAATCTTGCGGTGGATGGCGCAGAGGTTCTTGATGCCAAAGGCTTGATCGTCGCACCCGGCTTCATCGATCTGCATTGCCACCTGCGCGAGCCGGGGCAGGAAATTTCCGAAACGATCGAAACGGGCACTCGAGCGGCCGCGCGCGGCGGATTCACCGCCGTCTGCACGATGCCCAACACGCAGCCGGTGAACGACAGCGCATCGATCACGCGAGGAATCGTGGAACGCGCCGCCGCGACCGCCAGCGTGCGCGTGTGGCCGATCGGGGCTGCATCGGTGGGAAGTAAGGGCGACGCGCTCGCGGAAATTGCAGCGATGAAAAATTCGGGAATTGTCGCCGTCAGCGACGACGGCAAGCCCATCGCCAGCGCGCGCCTGATGCGCCAGGTGATGGACTATTGCCGCGCCCTCAATCTCCCGGTGATCGACCATTGCGAAGATGCCTCGCTCTTTGCCGGCGGCGTGATGCGCGAAGGCCCGCAATCCATCAAGCTCGGGCTGAAAGGAATCCCGTCGCAATCGGAATCCATCTGCGTGGGACGCGACGTGGAAGTCGCCGGGCTCACCGGCGCGCGGCTACACATCGCGCACATGTCAACAAAGGCGTCGCTCGATTACGTGCGCTGGGCGAAAAAGATGGGGCTTCAGGTCAGCTGCGAAGTGACGCCCCATCATTTCACGCTCACCGACGAGCACGTGCAGTATGACACGCACTACAAAATGAATCCGCCGCTCGCCTCCCGCGCCGATCGCGACGCGCTCATCGAAGGCCTCGCCGATGGAAGCATCGACGCGATTGCCACGGACCACGCGCCGCATCATCCCGCAAGCAAGGACGTGGAATTCGACCGCGCGCCTTTCGGCATCACCGGCTTTGAAACGGCGCTCGCGCTGGGCCTCAGCGAACTCGTGCATTCGGGAAAAATCTCGTTCGCTCGCCTCGTCGAGTTGTTCACCACCGGCCCCGCGCGCGTTCTAAGCATCGAGCGAAAAATCGCAGCCGGCGAGCCCGCCGACCTGACAATTTTCTCCACCGAGCACCAGTGGACATTCCGCGCGGCCGATTCGCCCAGCAAATCGCGCAATACGCCTTTCGACGGCCGCACATTCCGGGGCGCGCCGATGGCGACGATCGTCGCAGGCCGCGTCGTCTACCGCCGGGAAGCCGGAGCTTCCGCGAAATAGCGCCGCGCCTTCCAATTTCCAATCTCGTTGTTCTATTTTCTGCTTCTAGTGTGCGGTGGGTTCTGCCGCCGGATGCATACCATGCTGAGGAACTTCGTGAACTCCGCGGGCCGGCGCTTCCTGGTGGAAGCGATAGAACTGGTTCAGCGGCCCCGCGCCTTTTCCAATCGTGTACGATTTCTCGATCGCCTTCGTCACGTAAGCCTTCGCCAGAATCACCGCTTCCCGAAGCTGCAGCCCTGATGCAAGCTGCGCCGCGATCGCGGCCGAAAACGTGCAGCCCGATCCATGCGTGTTGGGACTCTTCACATGGTCGCCACCGAATGTCTCCACTTCGCCGCCGGCTTCACACAACACGTCGATCGGCTTATCGAGGTGCCCTCCTGTAACGATCACCGCGCGCGCTCCCATCTCGATCAGTTTTTGCGCGGCCGCTTTCATTCCGCTCAAGTCTTTCACCTCGATGCCGGTGAGAAATTCCGCCTCGGGAATGTTCGGCGTAATCACGCTCACGCGCTTCAGCAGTTCATCGCGCACGAATTTCAGGCCCGCGGTATCAAGCAGCTCTTCGTTCCCTGCCGTCGGCCGGAACACGGGATCAAGTACCTCAGAGTGGAACTTGTGCTTGTCCAGAAATTCGGTGACCACTGCGGCATTGCCGCGATTTGCCAGCATTCCGATTTTCACGGCAGCGATTGTGACGTCGTCCACCAATTCCTCCAGCTGCGCGCGCAATTGCGCGGCAGGCGTCGGGTGCACGGACTTCACGCCCTGCGTGGATTGCACGGTGAGCGCCGTGACCGCCGCCACTCCATAGCAATTGTGCGCCGCAAATGTCTTCAGGTCGGCGGCTACACCCGCGCCGCACGACGGATCGAATCCGGCAATCGTCAAGAGAATTGGGGGAGTGTGATTCAAATGGTTGTTCAAATCGAGTGCCCTCCGCGCAAGGCACAAATGCCGGTCCGCTCAGCTTTCGGGCGGGCCGGCAAAGAAAAATGTACGCGTGTTGCGGCGTCACGCGCAAGAGTAAATTTCAGCTGCGCGGCGTTTGAGAGTCTTGGAAACGAAACGACAGGCGCGGCGCTGGCGCCTGAGTGAAACCGTGATAGGGTTTGCTGGCTTCAGAACGAATGCGGCGGTCGCGTATAATAGTTGGAGAATGACAAGTACAGTTCCGGCCACTGGCCGGGCGGCTCTCCTGGAAGGAATGACGAAGTCGGCTATGAGCCGTATCCTTGCGATCGATTACGGCCGTAAACGAATCGGGCTGGCGGTGTCCGATGAACTCGGAGCGACGGCTCAGCCGTTGCTGACGATGCAGCGCACGAATCGCCGCGACGTGATCCGCCGGCTGCGCGAAATTTGCGCGAAGAACGGAGTAGCGCAAATCATCGTCGGCCATCCGCTGCACATCACGGGCGAGGCAGGTGAAATGGCCGCCGAAGCCGCGTCCTTCGCGATGCGGATTTCGAAAGAGCTCGGAATCGAAACAGAACTTGTCGATGAACGCTTGACTTCCTGGGAGGCAACGCAAACGATGACAGAAACAAAATCGCGTCGCAAAGGCGAACCCATCGACGCGATTGCCGCCGCTGTTCTGCTGCGCGACTATCTCGGGAGCCGCTTGGAGAAAATGAGCCACAGCAATCGGAGAAAGCGCAGCGAATCATGAGGCGGCTCGGCCTAGTAGCGCTTCTGGTGATCGCAGCGATGGGAGCCGCGGCGGGCTGGCTCGATTCGCAAATCGTGCGTCCTTACACGGGACACCGGCCGGCAAAAGCCTTCGTCGAGATTCCGCATGGCACCTCGCGCTGGGGCGTTTCTGGAATCCTGAAAAAAGACGACATCATCCGCAACCGGATGGCTTTTGAGCTTTTCAGCCTCTGGCATATCCGGCATCCCTTGCAGGCGGGCGAATATCTGATTGACCATCCGCTCAATTCAAAGCAGGTCTTCTGGAAAATCGCGCAGGGCAGAATCTTCCTGCACTACGTGACGATTCCGGAGGGATGGTCGATGTTCGACATTGCTGCAGAACTCGATCACCAGGGTGTTTGCTCATCGGAGAGCTTTCTCGCCGCCGCTCGTGATCCTGCTCCGATTTCGGACATCGCCCCGCACGCCAAGTCCCTCGAAGGATTTTTGTTCCCTTCGACATACCAATTCAAGCGGCGCACTACCTGCGCGCAAGTGGCTGAAACAATGACGTCGCATTTTCGCGCCGTCTGGAACGAACTGAATCCCTCGGGCACCACGACCTTTCCCGGTGGGCTTGACGCGACACAAACTGTGACGCTGGCCTCTCTCGTGGAACGCGAGACACCCCGCCCCGAAGAGCGTCCGCTGGTGGCAGGAGTGTTCTACAATCGCCTGCGTTCCGGCACACCGCTGCAGTGCGACCCAACGGTTCAATATGCTTTGCAGCTCGCGGGACGGCCGGAACAAAATGTGCGGCCAGAGCACCTGCGTATCGATTCGCCGTACAACACGTATACGCACAAGGGCCTGCCCCCGGGTCCCATTGCAAATCCTGGCGAGGTTTCGATTCGCGCGGCGCTGACTCCCGCTTCCACCGATTACTTGTATTTTGTGGCCAACGATCAAGGCGGCCACTTCTTCAGCAGGACGCTCGCCGAGCACAATCGCAATGTGGCCCGCTACCGCCAGCTATTAAGGGGCGATGCAGCCGCAGATCCCGCACCTAAAAATCCCGGCCATCGAGGCGGCTTGTGAGCCAGGCCAAGTCACACGCGGCGGATGCGGGCGAATCGCGCACCAAGAAAGCTCTGATTCTCGAAGTGGCGCGCGAATTGGCCAAGCCACGTTATACGCCGGCTGAAATTGAGCAGATTCGCCGGAAGCTGATCGCCAATCTTGGCGCGCAGGGAAAAACCTCAGCGGAATATATCGTCAGCGTCCTCCAGGAAGCGGGCTTGCGCGTAGCGATGTCCACGAAGTCCGATACCGAAGGCTTGTACGAAGAAGAGTTCAGTGACCTTCTTCACTTTTCCACACTCGACGAGGCCGAAATGTGCCTCGTGCGCCTCGATGAGCTGCTGCGAAAATTTATCGCCGACGGGGAAAACGCATCGGCCGAACGCGTTCGGGAAGTAGCCCGGCTGGGGCGCCGCCGCGCGGAAATGATCGCCCGGAATCACAAGGTGGACGCGACGAAACGCGCCGAGAAAGAAGAAATCGCGCAATGGTTCGGAATCTGGCTCAATACGCCCGACGCATTTTTTGACTGGCTTGAAGTCCGCAAGCAATCACCGGATTTCCAATCGAGATTCCCGCTGCTGCCGGAAGAAGAGGCGTAAGTTGCGCTACCTGCTCGACGTCGAGCCGCTCGATCTGGGCGCGGATGTGCGCGCGGTGGGTCTCGAGCTGGTGGAAGCGGACGAAAATCGCGAACCTGTTCGCGGGCTCGATGCTGCCAAAATCTGGAGCCGCGTTCTCACTGCCTCCGCGGCTACCACTCCGTGGGCGCTCGATTTTTTCAGCCACCTTGACCGCGTAACGGATTATTGCCAGCGCCACGGAATCGTTTTCCGCGAAGCAAGCCATCGCTCGCTGGTGATTCCAGCTCCTGAACTCAACCTACAGGAGCCGCTGCTCGATCGCTTCCAGAATGAAACATTCGGCGCCCGTGCCGGCGACCTCGTCACTACAGGTGATCCGGAAGTGGAAGGCGAACTGGCGCGTCGCGGCGTTGACGGTTATCACAAGAACTTTGCGAAATATTTTTTCTGCGCCGTCTGCAATTTCGAGGATGGTTCTCTCGTTTTGCTCAGTGAGAAGCTTTGGGCCAGCGAAGTGATCCGCCGCGTTCGCCCGGTGCTCGAAGGCTTCGAAGTAGACGTTCGCCTGCCCGCCTAGGTGCGAAAACTCGCCAAAGGGGTAGTTTCCTAGTGTGAAACCTTGGTACGTCTGTACCATTTCCCAAATCGTTCGTTCTAGTACACTAATTCTAGAGACCAAACAGATGGCCCCGCTGCCACGTGAGTTAACCGTGTCCGACTCAACGCTCACAAATGCCCGAACGTTCGTGCGCAGCCTGAATGTGCTGCTTAAGTACTCCCGCCTCTATGGTTTGGAGCATACGCGCTCGGCCGAGCAATTCAACTCAGCCTGGAGAGAGCTTGATTCTGCCGTTTTGGCGTCGGGAGAACGAGGGATTCTGCTCGGCGCCTCCGGATCGCAGCTGTTGCTCGATGGAGTGCCGCTCGAGTCCACTCCCGCCGAACGCAAATTCGCCGACTTGCTCACGGACGCAAACGTGGCGAGCATTTCTTTCAGTCCCCAAGTGACGCGCGAAGATCTTCTTGCCTTCGTTCGCTCGTTTATGGAGTCGGCGGTCAAGTCTTCCAGTCTTGCCGAACGCCTGGAAGCAAATCTTGGCGGGCGTTCTGGAATTCGCCTCAATGAAATTCGATTCGTGCCGGAAGACGCCTCGTATTCGGAAGGGCGCGTGGCGGCTCAACTCACCGTGAAAACTTTGGGCGGTGATGCGGGCTTGGTTACGGACTGGCTTAGCAGCCCGCAAAAAATGATTCAGCTGATCGCGGCTGCCGAAGGATCGCATGGAGGCCCCGGCGGACCAGAAACGGGAGGGCCAGGAATCGGATTAGGTCCCGGATTAAGAATGGGTGGAGGTGCGGGATCAGGAAGCGGCACGGGAATGGGCGGCCCGTATGTTGCAAGGTCGGGAGGTGCAGGAACCGGCGGCTCGCACGCGACAGGATCGGGGAGCGCAGGTGCAGACAGTGGCGCAGCAGCTGGCGGCCCGTGCGCAGCGGGATCAGGAGGTCCAGGGACCAGCGGCACCACAGCTGATGGCGGTGCGGAGACAGGTGGCACCGGAACGGGCGGCCCGTACCCGGCAGGTGCCGGCGGCGGAACATCGGTCGGCGCAGGTGCTGGCAGCGGAGCTCTTGGCGGTGCAGGGGCGAGTGGCCCTGGGGCAGGTGGCGCCGAAAACGGCGGCCCATACGCGGCAGGATCGCGCGGCGTAGGTGCGGGCGGCACGGCTCTTGGCGGTGCAGGAGCAATCGGCGCCGGAGTGGGTGGCACCGGAACGGGTGGCGGCATTGGCGGCGGGGTGGGATCAGCAGTGGGCGCAGGAGCGGTTCCCGGCGGAGCTGGCGTCGGCACTGGCGGAGTACTCGGCGGCAGTTATGTCACCGGAGCCTCCATCGCGAGCCAGGCTGCCATTTCCAAACTGGAAGAAGCCGATCTGCAAAGTCTGCTGCGGCTGCTTGTGCAATTCGGTGAGGCACAAGCCGCGAAAACTCCTCAGCAAAATCCGGACGTCTGGAAGCAGCGCATGTCGGCCTTGCCTCCCAACGCGAAAATCACGCTGCGCCAGGCGCTCGCCGGCGTAGCTGCTGCCTCGCCATCAGCGAAAATGGATGAGGCCACTTTGCTGCGCCTCGCGGAAGATCTCGCCATCAAATTCGCGCTCGATCGCTTCCAGCGTGGCGAGGTCCGCGTGAATGCCGTGCGACAGATGCTCGACCGCATGGGCCACGAGGTTGAAACACTTCGCAAACTCCTGAAAGCGCGCGAAGAAAAGTTGGCCGGCGCAGGCGTGAATCTCGAATCGCATGCCGATGTGCTTGATCGCCAGTTCTGGGCAGCTGTCCCGGAATCCGGTAAGCGCCAGGTGCTGATGTCTGGCGAGGCTTGGTGCATTCCGCCGCGCAACGTGCAGCAGTACGTTGAAGAATTGCTGGGACGTGGCGAATCAGACGCCGCCGGCGACATCCTGCTTCAATACGCTTCCTGCGTTCGCAACAAGGACGCCGAGGCCCGCAAGAAAGCCGCTATCGGCCTTGGCCAACTCGCCGAACTTTACAGCAAAGCAGCGAGCCGGCGGCTGCAGGATGCTCTGGTGCAAATTGGCCAGCAGATGGCGGAGGAGAGAGATGTTGAGCTGCAAACGCTGCTCAGCGCTGCGTTTGTGCGTCTTAGCCAGGAATCGGCCGCGCGCCGTTACTATCGCGCGATGCAGCAGGCGCTTGATTCGATTGCCGAACTCGAGAATTCCAAGCCCAGCTGGGCAACCAGTCTGCGCCCGCGACTCGGCATCGAAAATCGTGTCAGCGACTTTATCGAGGAAGCGCTCACCGCCGAGACGATGCCCGAGGGCCTCATCGGCGTGCTGATGCGCATTCCCCAGGCGTCGGCTGAGCAATTGGGCATTCGGCTTTCACGCTGCGCACGGCGCACCGAGCGCGAAGCAATCGTTGACCTCGCGAAGTCTGTCGGCGCTCCGTGCGCGCGCAATCTCAGAGACACGTTAAAGAACGAGCCATTGCCGAAAGCAGCAGCCGCCGTCGGATTGCTCAGCCGCCTCGATGTTTTCGCGGTTGACGAAGTGCTTCCCGTGCGCTTGAAGGAAGCCCAGCGCAGCTTCCACGACGCGGTTGTGCGCCAGCTTTCCACGGCCGGAGCGCCGGAGCGCGGGCAGGTGCTTGCGAACTGTATCGAACTGATCGATCCCGTGATTTTGCCTCTGGCTCTCGATGAAATCGGAATGTGCGGCGATCCGGCAACCGCTCCGAAGCTTCTGAGGTTGGCGGAAGGAGATCTTCTATCTGAAACTTCCGACTACCTCCGCGTGAAGGCCATTGAAGCGCTGGGCCGCATGCGCGCACCTGCGGCTGCAGGACACCTGCGGCACTTCGTCGAAGCGCGCAAAACTTTCGGCTGGATTTACCCCGAAGAGATTCGCATGGCGGCCGCGCAGGCTCTTATGAAACTTGACCCTGCCTGGATGCAGGCTTTCCTGCCGCAATGCGGTTTGGAGGCGTCCGTGATGGCCCTCGCGCCGCTCGACCCCATCCCCGAACGCGATTTCGTGCGCCATCGCCGTTACCGCCGGGTGCGTTTGCCGCGCAACGTCCCCGCTGTGATTACTTCCGCGCGCGGGAAATATTCATCTGCCATCGGCGTGCTCAGTCTCGAAGGCGGCCTTCTCAGCGGGGATATACAGATACCCGTCGGCACCGAAGCGACCCTGAAAATTCCCGCAGGCCTGCGCTCCATCAGCATGCGCGCGGTGGTTCGTTTCGTGCGTTCGCATCAAGCCGGCTTCGAGATGGTTGGCATGAATCTCGAAGATCGCTCCAAGCTTCGCCGTCTTCTCGCATCGTTCGGCGATGACCGCCCGGTCCGCCCCAACACTTTCACCGATAATGCTGTTTCTGAATAACGCCGCAGGCGATGCGGGCGCCGGAGTTCCCGGCCGGGTCGGTCTTGTAATCGTCCTCTTTTTCGTGGATCACGATCGCCGTTCCACCCTCATGGAAAACTGAATTCGGCCCGTCTCCCAGAGTCACCATCGTGTCGAGCAATGTGGTTTTTGCCGTCCCGTCGGCCTTTACTTCAAGATTCAAAAGATCGCCGACATGTGGCCCTTCCGGATTCTCTTTGCCATGCTTCTTCGCGTCCGGGTTCAAGTGTCCTCCCGCGGTTGTGAAAGCCGGCCCCTCGCACTTCCCCACCGCGTGAATGTGAATCCCGTGCTTGCCGGGCGGCAGTTGCGACACGTTCACCTCAATCTTCACGCCTTTCTTCGCAGGCAGTATCTTGGCGGTGCCGATATTCTGCACCTGTCCGTTGACGATGTCCGCTTGTGCTGATTTCGCTGAGCGTTGTCCGAATGCGAGAGAAGACCAAAGCAACGCCGGAAGGAAAACGAGGACCAGCTTGCTGTAGGACATGGAATCTCCTCAAAGGTGAAATTGAATGCGCCGGGGCTTACGTACAAGGAGAATACACCTTCCTTGGATGCTGCAGCCTTGCAGTGAGTGGTCGAAATCCTGAAGCAGGGTCTAAATTGAGTTCAATTATTTGCTGTTGATTTGGTTCCGGCTTTCGCTGAGGGTTTCGCGTCCGCGGTTTGCGCCGGCTTGCTGGCATATACCTGCTGGATCCATGGCTCGAGAATTTGTGCCACCGTAGTGTTTCCTCGTTCCGACCAGTGACCATCGCAAAGCGAATAGGCCAGGAAATCGCCGCCCGACGCTGCATCCATTTCCGGCAGAAGATCCTTTACCGCCACTCCGTGCTCTGCTCCCCACTTCTCGAGTAGCGGGCCCAGGGGATTTGTCCCCGTCTTGTGCACGCGCCGGAAATCGATGGCGTGTGGAATCAGAAAGACGGCCACCTTGGCTCCGTGCTCATCCGCGGTGGACTTGATGTCGCCGAGAGTCCGTTCCAACCGCGCGATATCCACATTGTTGTAATCGTGGTAACCGGAATAGGGGCTGAGCCGCCACCAATATAGCCTTGAATTTATGAACAGGCCCACATGATAGGAAGCCAGATAAGCCCTGAGAAACGCCTCCACACGGTCCCAAAAACCTTCTCCCGCATTCGGGTCGAAATGGCCCGAATAGAAGATCGAGAAGTCGTCCGCGTAGAACGGCCGGTACTCGCCGTCCCGCCCATGGGCCTTTCGGTATGCGAAATCCATGTCGTGGAAATCATTCTCCGGCACCACGCCGACGATAACGAAATCATGGTCGAACTTCGACGCCATCGTCTTGTACATCAGAGCGTATTGCAACGGTCCAAAACCGGAGCTGCCGAAATTCAGGTATTCGCGGCCCGTGTCTTTCTCGAGAAGGTTCGTCAGCCGCTTGTCCACAGGCTGCCCCACGCCCTCGATCATCGAATCTCCGAGCGCGATCACCCGGGGCGCCGATGAATGTACGCTTCGCTCCACGTCGCGGGCGCCATAGCTGTTGGTGTCATATTGCACGCTGTAGCACCCGGATTTGTGCACAAAATGGCCGTTAGGCCTGTGCCAGGCGCCAAAGGCAGGATTAATATCCGCAGAAAAATCGTTGTACCCCACCTGGTAGCTCGGCTTGCTTCCCGGCCACTTGGTCACATTGATGAAGATAAGAGACGCCAATTCGGCTAGAACAGCAAAAATTACGAAATTGATTGCGAAGACTCGCAGCGCCGACAAGATCTTCTTTAGAAAAGGACGCCGCTCGGAAGTCGCAGGCGCGGTCGGAACGGCCTCCATTGTTGGCGGATAGACTCCAAGGCCGGACGGTGGCGTACTAGATGCTTCCGACTTGCTCATTGCACCTCGGTCTCAAAAGGGGATGTAAATGCGAAACAGTATCAGAATTGTATCGCATTTTATTAACCGCTTTTTGAGGCTGTGCTCAAGGGCATTTCGAGAATCGCAAACGCCTGCGCTTGCCCATCGTCCGTTGGTTGACTCCCTCTTTGGCGCAGCCGAGGGGCTTGTGCTGAGTCCTGAGCGCAGCCGAAGGGCGGCTTGCCACCGCTTTCATTAGCCCCGGCTCGCCGGGGCGATTTCACGGCGAAACCGCCAAAGGCATATGGTATCAACTCGCCGATCAGCCTCTTCGTTGACTCGCTTCCGACCGGCTGGTACCCTCGAATATTTGGTAGTTATGGCGGGAGAGTCTCTGTTCGCTGAGCGGACAATTCAAGCGGCGCAAAGGCACCGAACGACTCTGCATTCCCCTGCCTATCGTGCGCTCGCTGCAACCGTCTGCCTCCTCATTTCCGGCTGCTCCGTAAGCCACAAGACGGTGGTCAAGCCTTCCCAGGCGCCAGGCGCGCTACAAACCGCCACCAAAGCCGAACTCCTGGATACATATAATCGCCAGGCCGATTCAATTCGTGCCGTGAACCTCTCTGTGAAAATGAAAGTCACCGGCGGCTCGAACTATTCCGGCGTAATCGAGCAATACCATGAAGTGAATGGTTTCATGCTGGCTGCCAAACCCGCGAATATCCGCGTAATAGGGCAGGCCCCTGTGGTGGGAAAAAACATTTTCGACATGGTCAGCAACGGCGAAGAGTTTCATGTATTTATTCCGTCGAAGAAAGATTTCATCGTAGGACCCACCAACTTGCAGCGCCCGTCAAAAAAGCCGGTCGAAAATCTGCGGCCCCAGCATTTAGTAGACGCGCTCCTCTGGGCCCCGGTTTCCGATCGCGTCCCCGTGCTTTTCGAGCAGGCCAACGAAACCCAGGCGCCCTACTACGTGCTCACGGTCCTGCGTCGCATGTCACCCTCAAGCGCAGATGCTTCGAATGCGGAGCAGTCTCCCGCCGGCGAACTCGAAATCGCGCAAAAAATCTGGTTCAATCGCGCCGATTTGAACGTCTCGCGAATCGAAACATACGCTTCGGCCGGGGTTCTCGCTTCCGACGACCGTTATAGCAACTGGGACGCGTTCGACGAGCTTCACTACGCCCGGCAGATTGACGTCGCCCGCCCCGGCGACGACTATCAGTTGCAGATTGCCATCACCAAAGCCACCTTCAATGAAACGATTGCCCCGGATCGCTTTATACTTCCCCAGCCGCCCGGCACAAAGCTCGTCCGCGTCGGCGAGGAATCCGGCGAGGATTCCAAGGAGTCTCAGCCCTGATCGGTTACATGATTTCGCAGAACGTGCTGCACCGGCCGCTGCGCACCTTTATCACCGTGCTCGCAGTCGCCGTCGAGGTCACTCTCGTCATCATCGTCGTCGGCCTCACCAGCGGCCTCATGTTCGAATCCGCCAAACGCACTGAAGGCGTCGGTGCGGACATCATGGTTCAGCCGCCTTCCGCTTCCATCTACATGCAGTTCAGCGGCGCGCCCATGCCCATCGCCATTGCTGGCAAGTTGAGCCAGCTCCAATATGTGCAGGCTGTCGCGCCCGTCCTGATTCAGTTCAATTCGGTAAACGGGCTCGAAATCGTCTACGGAATCGACCCGGAAACGTTCCGCGCCGTCTCGGGCGGATTTGTCTTCCACGATGGCCATGACTTGCAGAACCCCAACGACATTCTCGTCGACGACGTCTACGCGAAGTCGAAAAAAGTGAAATTGGGCCAGACGCTTCACGTCCTCGAGCACGACTTTCACGTGGCCGGCGTCGTGGAGCACGGAAAAGGCGCAAGGCTTTTCGTTCTAATGCCCACCTTGCAGGAAATGTCCGGCGCGCACGATAAAGCCTCGGTCTTTTACATTAAGAATGACCGCTCCGACCGCACCGCCGCCGTCGTGGATGAAGTTCGCGAGTTGCTCCCGCGCTATGAGATCCGTCCTCTCAAGGATTTCATCAGTTTGATGACCTCCTCCACCCTGCCGGGCCTGAATGCCTTCATCAACGTGATGATCGGCATCGCCGTGGCCATCGGCTTTCTCGTGATTTTCCTTTCCATGTACACCACCATCATCGAGCGCACGCGCGAGATCGGTGTGCTCAAGTCGCTCGGAGCCTCCAAGGGGTATATCGTCCGGATCGTCATGAGCGAGACTGTCCTTCTCTGTCTCGCCGGCGTCGCGGGAGGAATCGGCCTCACCTACTTGATGCGCGCCATCTTCGTCCGCATCTTCCCCACTCTCACCATTCTCATCACGCCCGGATGGATTGGCCGCGCCTTGGTGATTGCCGTCGTCGGCGGCCTGCTCGGCGCGTCTTACCCGGCTTGGCTCGCCAGTCGCAAAGATCCCGTGGAAGCGCTTTCCTACGAATGAATCCACTGCAGATGGACGCTAGCCATGCGGTTGAATCCCGACTAGAATCGAAGCACACGAATCATAGCCGTCTTTCGCACGGGGGCCAGCGGTTGGAGCCGATACTCAAGACTGAAAACGTCTGGAAAATTTATCGTACTGGCAAAGTGGACGTGCCCGCGCTTCGCGGCGTGGACGTCGAAATCATGCCCGGCGAATTTGTCTCCATCATGGGCCCTTCCGGCTGCGGCAAATCCACCATGTTGCACGTGATGGGCGGCCTGGCCCAGGCCACGCGCGGTAAGGTCCTGCTCGACGGCAACGATCTCACCACCATGACCGACGCCGCGCGCACCGTGCTGCGCCGCCACAAAGTGGGCTTCGTCTTCCAGCGCTTTAATCTTCTGCCCACGCTCGACGCCTATCACAATATCGCCCTCGCTCAGCACATTCGCGCCGACGGGTTCGATCCCCACCGCTTCGAAGTGGTCGCCAATCTGCTCGGGATCGGCGGGCGCCTCAAGCACAAGCCTTCGGAAATGTCTGGCGGTGAGCAGCAAAGGGTGGCCATCGCCCGGGCGATTGTCTCCGAACCCAAAATCGTCCTCGCCGATGAGCCCACCGGAAATCTCGATACTAGGAGCTCCGAGGCGGTTCTGAACTTGCTTGCCTCGCTGAACAAAGACCTCGGCCAGACCATCGTGATGATCACCCACAATCCCGAAGCCGCTGCCTACGGCCATCGCGTCCTTCACATGCGCGACGGGCTCGTCGTGGACGGCGCCACCGTTCACTAGCATGCGCAAGCTCTGGCGCGGTTTCGTGAATACAATTTTCTGGTCGTACGAGCGCGGCAGTTGGCCCTACGATGTGATGGTCATCCTCATCGTCGTCTTCGTCCTGCTCTCGCCGCGCCACTGGTTTCAGGATCATTCGCAAGCCACTTCTCTCGTCGCGTCCGATATTCAACTGGTTCAGGAAGACGCTGCGAATCAAACGCGAACCTACCGCCTCGACGCCAATGCCCTTCCCGCCGAAAAGCGCGCCGCGCACCCGACGCCGGAACTCGAGCGCGAAACGCACGACATCCTCGGCCGCACTGTGGACGATTTGAAAGGTCACACATTCCAGGTGCAGCGAATCGCTCCGGTTCGCTCCGGAGACGGCCCGATTCTCTACTATGACGTGACCATCCGCTAGCTCAACGCGTCCGCCACTAGTCGGCCCCCTGTACAGTCGCCTCCGCCCAGTGGCACAGGCACTCTTGCCTGTGCGCCGTTCTTAAAGCTACCGCAATGGATTTGCCAGCCCGCGAGCTGTCGCAAACAACGCCGCATCGTCTTTTATTCCCTCAATCGAGGACACATTTCTTCCCGCACCGCCCATGTTACCCAACCCCTTCCGTCAAGTGCAGTGGAACCCCCAGCGGGCGCGGCGCGTCCCACTCACTATGCTATGATGACCTGACTTCTTCATGGGCCATCCACATCGGCGGGGGATTCTTTGATCGTTAGGTGTTTTGTATCGTTATTATTTGTTTTTGCGGCAATTTTTGGGCTCTCTTTCGCTCTCGCTTCTGCCAACTCCTCGCAGAATCACAGCCAGCTCACGCTCGATAGTCTGCTGGCGCGCCTCGACGATTCCGCCAGAAACTTTCACAGCCTCTCCGCCGATGTCGAGCGCACGAAGGTCACCGTAGTCGTAAACGACCGCTCCACGGAAACCGGCACGATCCTCGTTCGCGGGGATCGCATGCTGCTCGAGCTGAAAAGTCCTGCCCCGCGCACGATCCTTCGCAACGGCGACAACCTTTTCATTTATGAGCCTGGCTTGAAACGCGTGGAGGAATTCAACCTCGGCAAAAATCGGGGTCTGGTGGATCAGTTCCTGCTGCTCGGCTTTGGGACGGGAGGAAAAGAACTGCGCAGAGGCTACGGGATTACTCTCGTCGGCGAGACTCCCATAGACGATAGAAAGACAGTCGAACTCGAACTCGCACCCAAATCCGAAGATGTCCTCAAGCAATTTTCCAAGATTCAGATTTGGTTCGACCAGTTGAGTTGGCTGCCTGTCCGGCAGCAATTATTCGAAGCTGGTTCCGGCGACTATATGATCGTCCGCTACTCAAAAATGGTCCGCAATCCGAATATCCCCGACTCGGCTTTCAAGGCGCGCTGGCCCAAGGGCACCGAAAAAATCAAGCACTAGGGTTCCTCCTCGCAGCCCTCTTCTAGACATTACCCCAGTTATAGTGCTCAAAATCCGGCGTCCTGGGATTGCCCAGGAAACATCCGCTTCTTAGATTGATCGAAGGCGCGGACAAGATTCGTCTGGAGACGATGCGATCGAAATCACGAGAAGAGAGGTCCACCTCTCCGAACGGTCAGGCGAAGTAGAAGGTAGAGCTTGGCTGCGCGGGGTATCCCTCGATAACCGTCCCAGTATTAAAATGACCGAAATTTCATTGGATCAGGTGGACGCACCACCCGGACGAGAAAGAAGGCCCAGCATTCGACTCGCAAAAAAAACCCGCGCCGAGAGTCGGCGCGGGGTTGAGTTGCTCCGAGATGATCGGGCCGTTACGAATTCGAGAAACGCCGGCGCGCAAAACCGACCAAACCAAGGAGGCCCGTCGCCAGCAGTCCCAATGATGCCGGCTCGGGGGCGCTGACGGTATCCACGATCCCGGACGTCGTAAACGGCGTGGCTCCTTCCTTGCCATCCGGGCATGGGTTGTCGGTGGTCTCACAGTCGTACCCTATCACGAACGATCCGGTCGTGCCCCCTGTCATGTCCATGGTGATGGCCCCCATCGCTGGAAGGGTCGCGCCTGTAATCTCATACACGAAGAGCTCAAAGCTCGTAGCCGGCGTAATGCCGTGACCCGCCAGACCTTCTGGGGAGCTGTTCCAGTTGCCGAACGTCTCAGAGTTGCCACCTCCATTGGGAGCAATTCCCAATGCAGTGTAGGCGTCCGGGCTGCTGCTGTTGAACAACACGCCAGCGGAACTGCCGTTCCAGCCGTAAACCGGCGTTCCTCCCGGGGTAAAAGTGTTAGAGCCGAAGCTGAGCGTCGGGGCAGGGGCGCCGTTATAGGTACCGACAATGATCAGCAGAGTGCCCAGGGTTGCATGGTTGCCGCCGTCCCCTACGTTAAACGCCGACAGGTCGGTGAGCAGGGTCGGAGCGCTCGGGGGGGTAGTACACGACTGACAGACGAACAGATTGAAGTCGGGAACCCCGTCCGCAACGACCGGAGCTGCTCCAAGACCTAGGACCACCGCGATGAACAGTGCCACTACAGCAACGGAGAGCGTCTTTTTCATCTTTTGTGCCTTCCTTTCAGTTTAACTCTTCTTCGATTCCGTCGCCATCAGCTACAAAGACACTCGACTCCAGAAGGGCGGCGATAGATTTGTGGTTCAAGTACCCGCAACTGGGTCGCCATTAGAGGAGTTAGATGGTTATTTTGACAGAATTCTAATTGGCTATATTTCAATGACATGCAGTGCGGACGCCCATCCGAGAGGTGTTTTCGCCGCCACGCGTCCCGTCAGTATGCAACCCCTTGCACATAAGTCCCCTAACAATGCCCTGATTCTTCACTTTGAACTCTTCTTGCGGTCTCCTCAGAACCGCGATCACCTCCGATCGCGATTTGATCGCTTCAACTATTAGACAACGCATTTGCCTGTTGTTTTTGGGCGAAAAAACACACGTTTAAAAATACAACTCCCTGAGTACACGCTACATAGACCAGTTCGTTTCGCAAAATCGCACCTGATGAAGCCTCTGGCTGTTCTACTATATAAGTAGTTCAAGCGCTACAGTCACGGCTTGGGCGACGAGCTGAGATAACAAATGCCCCGACGTGAAAAAGCGAAGACGGACCCGATCAGGCGGGTTCGCGATTCGAGATATGTGGCGTCGCAAGGGGGTAATGGAGGACTCGATGTCTGCAACGTTTCTTGGCTGCCTTCCGGTCCCCCTTAGGCAGCGGCCCGCCGCAGACGCCGAATGCGCTCGAAGCAATCGAGTAGTTCCCTGAGCTCGCGGACATTCGCAGCACGGTAGCGGAGAAGCGTCTCGAGTTCTGTACGCGGTGGCTCTTGCGAGGTCCACGCGATCTCACCGGCAAGAAATTTGGCCTCGACTTCCTGAAGACTGCGCTGGAGTTGAATTTCATCGTCAAGCGTCTTGAGAATACTTCGTTTGAACTCTTTTTCCTTGAAGGTCCCCGTCCCGCCCTCAACGCCCTGCTTCGTATTGACTTGAAGGAGCTGGAGCTTACACATCGCCAAGGCGGCATATTCGGTTGGTTGATCACCATAAAGCTGACGAAAGTGTTCTAGATCCTGCGGATCTGGTCCACCGTCGATGATCTGGCTCTTTAACGAATTGATGTTATCTCGCACTCCCCCGAAACAGCTCCGCGAGTGTATTCTTGAATGACTCAGGGAAATCGCAATCAGTCGGACACTATGATTCTCGTAACTCTTCTTGGCACGCTCGCTGTGGTGCTGGTTTCTGGATTCGTTTATCAGATCACTGGAACCTGGCGGGACCGCAACCGCTTTCCGCCTCCAGGGCGCCTCGTACAATCGAACGAGAGGTGGATGCATATCCGCAAAGCAGGTGAAGGAACACCCACTGTGGTTTTCGAATCGGGAATGGGTGCGTCGTGCATGAGCTGGACGCAGGTTCAGCCGCAGGTGGCGCAATTCTCTAGCGCTGTGAGCTATGACCGAGCCGGTCACGGTTGGAGCGAGGCGGCGCGCGAGCCGCGAACGGCACGTCAGCTTGCGCAGGAACTACACGCCCTGCTGGATGCAGCGGGTGTGCCTGGACCGTACGTTCTCGTTGGGCATTCTTTCGGCGGCTACGTCAACCGCGCCTTCGCGCACCTATATCGTGACGCTGTAGTTGGCATGGTGTTGGTGGATTCGATTCATCCCGCCGAATGGGAAACTCCAACGCTGGAGCAAGTAAGGCTGATCAAAATGTGCTCGCGATACGCTTCGATTGCCGCGTGGCTTGCACGACTAGGGTTGGTGCGGGTCTGTCTCGCACGAGCGGCAGGTGGCTCGCCACGCCTGGCGCGAACCGCGACGAGTGCATTCGGAGTTGGCGTTGCGTCGGCGGCGCGACGGATCGCGGGAGAAATTCGTAAGTTGCCCGCATCGGAGTTGGCGGCCGTGCGCGGGCTATGGTCGCAGCCTAAGAATTTCATGAGCCTGAGACAGTACATTGAGGCATTGTTCGTCAGTGCTGCACAGGCGGGCGCAGTGACATCGCTCGGGGATCTGCCGCTGGTCGTGCTTTCGGGAGATCATCATGCGTCGCCTTATTCCGAGTGGCAACGCGACCTAGCGCAGCTCTCATCGCGCGGGCGACAACTGGTTGCGTGTGGCTGCGGGCACTGGATACATCTTGACCGCCCAGAGGTGGTCATCCAAGCTATCCGTGAAGTCGTAGGCGCTGCACGGTCCGATTCGGAGCTTGAACCGAATAGAAACAAGAAATTTGGTTAGCGTTGCGAACCCATGCTGGAGCCATTTCAATTAGCCGCCCGAACCGCGACGGGTTCGCCTTGATATGCGCCAGCCGCTCCTCCGGAAGAAATTTGTACTCGATTTCTTCGCCCAGCAGCACCGGCATCATCCTGTTCACGTGGGCGATCACTGCATTCAGATCCAGCACTTGCGGCTGCAGCACCTGCATGCGGCTGAACGCTAGCAGTTGCCGCGTCAGCGCCGTCGCCCGATATGCCGCCTTCTTCACTTGCACCACACTAGACTGGGGTGCAGGAGAGCGAGGTGATGGAGCTGCGAAAGACTTGCGTGATGGCGGCGGAGAGTCTGCTAGAGTCGGCGCGGAAGAATAGGCGGCATTCCCGTGCGTTTTACGTCAACCCGATGGTTCTATTACTCATAGTTCTGAGCCTGACTCGAGGTTTCACTTTCATCGGTAAGAGAGCCTGTGATAAGTTCACGTGCTCTTAAATGTCGAAACCAGAACCGCCTTTCACCGCCATCCTCGGACACGATTCTAGCGTCGCTCTCAGTTTCGTTGTCTTTCGCGTCGCTCTCGTGCTTCTGCTTTTTTGCGCAGCTCTGGTTTCAACCTTTGGACAAACTCCCGTCCTGACGCAGCACAATGACAATTCGCGAACGGGACAAAATACGCTCGAGACAACTCTGAATACAACCAATGTCAACGTGAATCAGTTCGGCAGGCTCTTCGCCATGCCTGCCGACGGTCAGGTATACGCTCAGCCGCTCTACGTGCCAGGACTCACCATCAATGGTGGCGTTCACAACGTGGTGATCCTAGTGACTGAAAACGACAGCGTGTACGCCTACGATGCCGATTCCAACGGTGCCCCTCTATGGAAAGCCAGCATGGTGGATGCAGCGCACGGCGCTGGCACCGGCGAGACGGCCGTCAATAGTGCAGCGGCAGGCTTGTGCAGCGACCTGCAGCCGCAAGTCGGGATTACCAGCACACCGGTGATTGATCCCACATCGAAGACCATCTACCTAGAAGCGAAATCCACCGATGGGACGAACTATTTTCACCGGCTGCATGCGTTGGACTTGCTGACCGGCAATGAAAAAACTCCCGGACCGGTGGTGATTGCCGCCACAGTAAGTGGAACAGGTGACGGGAGTACAAGCGGCCAGCTCGTTTTCAACGCGAACAACAATGCCCTGCATGAGCTGAATCGCCCCGGGCTTTTGCTTCTCAACAGCACGATTTACATTGCGTTTGGGTCACACTGCGATGCAAGTCCCTGGCATGGATGGCTGTTTGCCTACGACGCGGCAACGTTCACACGAAAGAGTGTGTACGTGACGACACCCAACGGAGGGATGGGCGGTTTTTGGATGACCGGAGCGGGCGTCGCGGCGGATGCGAGCGGAAATATCTTCATTCCATCGGGAAACGGCGACTTCGATACGACCAATGTTCCGGCAACGGAAACTGGTGACTCGCTACTTAAGCTCGGCACCACCAACCAGATTCTGACGCTGCTAGATTACTTCACGCCATTTGACCAGTTAAATCTGGACAATACTGACACGGACCTGGGGTCGGGTGGTGTCGTCCTGCTTCCGGATCAACCAGGCACTTTCCCGCACATCCTGGTGCAAGCGGGAAAAGAGGGAAGAATTTACGTCGTCAACCGGGATCAGATGACGACAAACAACTCTCATTATTGCCCGGCACCGGGCTGTACCAGCGACCCGGAAATCATCGAGGAAACAGGCAGGAATGCGGCGGGTATCGGCGAGGGCATGTTTAACACTGCTGCGTATTGGAACAATACTCTCTACTTCTGGGGCGTCCAAGATGTGCTGAAGTCGATTCCGATCACCAATGGGCTTCCCGACTTCACGCACGCGACGGCAAGCAGTCCTCAAGTCGACTTTCCAGGCGCCGGCCTCTCGGTCTCGTCAAATGGGACGACAGCTGGGAGCGGCATCGTCTGGGCAATCGATAGTACGCAGTTTGGGACGCCGGGGCCTGCGGTGCTCTACGCGTATGATGCCACAAATATTCTAACGATGCTTTACAACAGCGCGCAAAACACGGCGCGTGATGCCGCAGGAAACGCCGTGAAGTTCGCTGTGCCCACCGTTGTCAACGGAAAGGTGTATGTTGGGACGTCCAGCGAAGTGGATGTGTATGGATTGCTCGGGGCGAATCCCGCACCCAGCATTTCATCTATAAGTCCGTCAAGCGCAGTAGCCGGAGGGGCGAGCTTCCCATTAACTATCAACGGAACCGGATTTGCCACAGGCGCTACGGTGAACTTCGGATCGAGTCCCGCGATCACGCCTTCCTCGGTTAGCAGCGTCCAGATCGTTGCAACGATTCCGGCCGCCGACATTGTTACAGCTGGTACGGTGAACGTAACAGTGACGAATCCTGCGGGCGGCGGGACCTCGAACGCTGTGACGTTTACCATCAATCCGGCATCGACGGCGCCCGCAATCACCAGCTCGAATGGCACGACGTTTACAGTGGGTACGGCGGGGAGTTTCACGGTGACGACGACGGGATCTCCGACTCCGTCACTCACTGAGACTGGTGTCCTGCCCAGCCCTGTGACATTCAAAGATAATGGAAATGGAACGGCGACATTGAGCGGTATACCGGCGGCGGGAACAGCAGGCAGCTATCCCATCACGATTAAAGCCAGCAACGGTGTGGGCACTGCAGCCACTCAGAATTTCACCCTGACAGTAAACGGGAGTGGAGGCGGTGGCTCGAACCTTGCGTACGTAGCCGGTAGCGTGACAGGTGTAAACAACTGGGGCTCAACATCCGGCACGACTGTCGCTGTGGCCCTTCATCAGATCCCTAAAGCGGGAGACCTTTTGCTTTGCATGGCGACCTGGCAATCGGGTACCGCTACCGCATCCATGAGCGACCCGAATAATGGCACGTGGAAACCAATCGGGTCGGCAAAGCCGGGGATAGCAACGAATGCGGCCTTCAGCGGGCAGATGTTCTATGTTCCTTCGGCCGTCAGTGCTTCCACCACAATAACGTTGACGGTCAGCGCGTCTGTCGCGTTTCGCGCGTTTGAATGCGCGGAATATTCTTACACCGGCACGCTCGCCTTTGACGGAACGCCTCAGTACAGCACGACTCCAGCCTCAAAGGGGGTCGCAACGATCAATGGGCTGACGACCTCGAATGCCAGTGACTTGGTGTTTGCGGCGTGTTTGGGAGTTACTACCACTTGTTCCACGGGAAGTGGATATACGGGGCTCGATGACAAGAACACATTTGATGTGACCAGCGGAAGTTTTGGGAACAGCTTCGTGGGACTGAACGGGCAGATGATCGAATACAAGATCGCGGCGGCAGCGGGAGCCCAAAGTGCGACATTTGGAACAGGAACCACCAAAGACGACGTGATCCTTGGCCTGGTGGCATTCTGAGACCCATGTTCAATGAGAAACGAACCGGCCATCTCGACGTAATACCGTTGGGAGGATGGCTCACGGGCGACTCGGTTTGTTATGTCAAAGTTGTGGTAAACAGCAACGGACATCTGCGGCGAACTTTCATAATGGCGGCGGAGAGTCTGGAGAAGTCGGCGCGGATGAATGGGCGGCGGAGTAGAAGATGACGCTCGAAGCAAACGCATTTGTTACACAGTGCCTAAGCGTCTTGTCGCGCCGGTAATGTGAGTCTTCGTCGCTCTTTGCAATTCAAGCGGCCGGCTGACACGGCGTCACGTCCAAGTGCGGTGTAGAGTTTTTGCAGCAGCGAATCCCGCGAGAAGGGCTTTTGCAGCAGCTCTGCGCCAGCCAAAAAAGCGTCGTCGGAGTTATGCTCCAGATACCCCGACATATAAACCACCTGAATGTCCGGGTGTGCCCGCCTCAACCGCATGGCCAGTTCCGTTCCGCGCATGCGCGGCATCACCACGTCCGTCACCAGCACATCAATCGTTTTCTTTCGTTGCTCAGCCAGCTCCAGCGCCTCGATTCCGTCTTTCGCCGCAATCACCTCATATCCGCTGGCGCTCAGAAATTCGCACGCCAACTCACGCACTGCCTCCTCATCTTCGGCCAGCAGCACTGTGCCAACCCCTCGGTTCGTCGCTCGGAGCGTTTCCTCTATCTCGCTCGCCGAAACCGCCTCCGTCGTCTGCGGTAAGAATATTTCAAAGCGCGTCCCTTGATTCACCGCGCTGTCCACCCAGATATATCCGCCGCTCTGCTTCACGATTCCATACACCGTCGAAAGACCAAGCCCGGTCCCCTTCCCCAGCTCCTTCGTCGTGAAAAACGGCTCGAAGATTCGCGTTTTCGTCTCCTCGTCCATCCCGTGCCCGCTATCCGCCACCACGATCAGCACATACTTCCCCGCGATCACCGGCGGATGCGTCCGCGCATACTTTTCATCCAGCACCACATTTTGCGTGGTCACAGTCAGCTTCCCGCTCTGGCTCATCGCGTCGCGCGCATTCACCGCCAGATTCACCAGCACCTGCTCGATCTGCGACGGGTCCGCCTTGATATGCGCCAGCCGTTCCCCGGGCAAAAACTTGTACTCGATTTCTTCACCCAGCAGCACCGGCATCATCTTATTCACGTCGGCGATCACCGCATTCAAATCCAGCACCTGCGGCTGCAACACCTGCATCCGGCTGAACGCCAGCAGTTGCCGCGTCAGCGCAGTCGCCCGATCCGCCGCCTTCTTGACCTGCACCACGCTGGATTGCACCGGACTCAGGCTTCCCAGCTTCAGCTCCAGTAAATCGCTGTGCCCCTTGATCACCGTCAGCAAATTATTGAAGTCGTGCGCCACGCCTCCCGCCAGCCTTCCCACCGCCTCCATCTTTTGTGAGTGCCGCAGCTGCTCGCTGAGCATCCGGTTCTGCTCTTCGTTGCTGCGCAGCGTGGAACGCATCCTCTCGAACGCCGCCGTCACCTGCGACACTTCATCGCCCGTATCTGGCCCCAGCGGATAAACGAAGTCTCCCTCTTCCAGCGCGTGCACACCTCCCGCCAGCTGTTCGAGCGGCCGCGTAAACGTGCTGGAAATCAAAAAAACGATCACTCCTCCGATTACCACCGCCGCCACACCCAGCAGGATCAGGTGCTGGTTCAGTTCGTTGATGTATGCGAACGCTTCGTCATACGGCTTGAAAACGGTCAGCGTCAGGCTCGGATGCAGCATCGGCGTCAAATCCACCGAGCTGAAGAGGTACCGCTTATCTCCAATCTCAAATTTTCCCGACGCAGCGCGCGGCGAAATTCCTTCCGACACACTCCGTTCATCTAGCGGCGAAAACGAACTCACCACCGGCTCATTCCCG